>Ga0187893_10004468_pt1 | contig 26559 bp, 23 predicted proteins | sample MA1701074metaG_FD_139574 | JGI IMG/M metagenome (GOLD analysis project Ga0187893, IMG submission 139574) | White microbial mat communities from a basaltic lava cave in the Kipuka Kanohina Cave System on the Island of Hawaii, USA - MA170107-4 metaG ... | reverse complement strand
GGTGCCACAAAACGGCGGCGCGGGGCGTTCCAAAGATCCATCTGTATCAGCGTTCCGACTGATTAGGGCGGCTAACGATTGACTGTGGCCCCGGCGTTCCGCTCGCGCCAGCACCCGCCGCGGTGGGTGCCACCCTCTCATTCGTGATTTGCTCTAGGATTGCGGCCAGGGGCCGTTGGAGACGCGATTCATGCCTCAACCGATTCGAATCGCCATTGCGGGCGCGGCCGGGCGGATGGGCCGCCGCGTGACGGCGCTGGCCGCGGCGGACGCGCGGTTCCGCGTCGTCGCGGCCCTCGAGGCCCCGGGCTCGCCGCAACTCGGCGTCGACGCGGGCTCGTTGGCCGGCGCGGCGGAACTCGGCGTGCCGATCGCCGAAGGTTGCGCCGCCGAGTTCGACGTGATGATCGATTACTCCGCGCCCGGCGGCACGATCGAGCGGCTGAAGGAATGCGAGTCGCGCGGCCGGCCGATCGTCGTCGCCGTCACCGGGCACACGGCCGGGCAGCAGGCCGCGATCGACGCCGCCGCGTCGCGGATCGCCGTGCTCCAGGCCGCCAACCTGAGCGTCGGGGCGAACGAGGTGCTGGCGGCGGTGGAGCGGCTGGCGGCCGCGCTGGGCGCGGCGTATGACGTGGAGATCGTGGAGGCGCACCACCGGCAGAAGGTCGATGCGCCCAGCGGCACCGCGCTGGCGCTGCGGGACGCGGTGCTCCGTGGGCGCGGAACCGCGCCGGCCGGCGCCGGGGGGCACGCCGCCGTAGACGAGGTGGTGCACGGCCGCAGCGGGCGGACCGGCGTCCGTCCCGCCGGACAGATCGGCATTCACGCGGTGCGGGGCGGAGAGATCGTCGGCGAGCACGAGGTCCGGTTCGAGGGACCGGACGAGTCGGTGATCGTGCGGCACGTCGCGCACTCGCGCGACGCGTTCGCCCGCGGCGCGCTGGCGGCGGCCGCGTGGATCGTCGGCCGACCGCCGGGGCGATACTCGATGTGCGATCTGTCCGCGGCGCCGGGCGGTCGCCCCGGGCGACTCGCTGCGGCGAGCAGCCCGGCGGCGGGGCGCGGGCCGGCTTGACGACGGCGAGGACTGGCGTTCTACTAAAGTGATTCACGAATGACTGCTTTGGCCGCCGTCGGGGCGCCGCGGCGACCCGTTACCGGCGTTCGCTGATTGGTTTGGACGCAGGTGAGGCATGATCAAGGCCGTCGAGATGCGCAAGGGGATGATCGTGGAGCACGAGGGGCAACTCTGGACGGTGCACGATTTCCAGATTGTTTCGAAGGGGAATTGGCGGAGTTACATCGCGGCGAAACTGAAGAATTTCAAGACGGGGCAGGTGGTGGATTCGCGCTTCAGCACGGACGACCGGATCGAGACGCCGCGGGTGGAAGGGAAGGACTTCGAGTTCCTGTACCGCGAGGGCGACAACTTCGTGATGATGGACGTGCAGACCTACGACCAGATGACCATCCACGCCGACCTGGTCCCGGACGGGAAGCACTACCTGAAGGGGAACGAGCGCTGCAAGTGCCTGATCCTGGACGGGCAGGTGGTCGGGGTGGAACTGCCCAACGTGGTCGAACTCGCCGTGGCCGACACGCCGCCGGCGATCAAGGGGGCGACGGCGACCAACCAGATGAAGGACGCGACGCTGGAGACGGGCCTGCGGGTCCGCGTGCCGCCGTTCATCGAGACCGGGGAGGTCATCCGCGTCGACACGCGCAGCGGTGAATACATCGAACGCGCGAAATAACTCCGCACGGACGACCTGTCCCGGCGGCCTCCGCCGCCCCACGCGCCCGGCGATGCCGGGCCGCCGGTCGGCTTGACCCCGACGGGAGGCGACTCTTAGACTACCCTTCTCACCCGGCGCGGCACGGGACCGTCCGACGTCCTGTAGGCGGAGCGCAGACGCCGGAAGCGAGCGGAGCGGATGGACCTCGACGAAATCAGGCAACTGGCCGACCTGCTGGCGGCCCACGACCTGTCGGAGATCTTCGTCCGGGACGGCGAGCGGCGGATCCTGATCCGCCGCGGCCCTCCCGCGGGACCGGTGCGGGCGGGGCCGACGATAGCCCCTGCGACGCACGCCGGCCATGCGGAAACGGCCAAGCGGCCGGAGCCCGCCGCCGCGCCCGAGGCCACCGGCGGCCCGAACGGGACGTACATCCGTTCGCCGATGGTGGGCACGTTTTATGCGGCGAAGGAGCCGGGGAAGCCGGAACTGGTGACCGTCGGCAGCCGCGTTGAACCCGACACGGTCGTCTGCGTGATCGACGCGATGAAGGTCTTTAACGACATCAAGGCCGACCTGTCCGGAACGATCGAGGCCGTGCTGGTCGCCAACGCGCAGCCGGTGGAGTTCGGCCAGCCGCTGTTCCGGGTGTCTCCGCGCTGAGGCCGGCCCCCGGCGGCGACCGGGGGAACCAAGGGAGCCGCGACGATCGCCGCGGCGGACCGCGGCCCGACGGGGGTGGGAACCTGCCGCTGAGATGTTCGCTCGCATCCTGATCGCCAACCGGGGAGAGATTGCCCTGCGCGTCCTGCGCGCGTGCATCGAGATGGGCATCGAGACCGTGGCGGTCTACTCGGAGGCGGACCGCGACGCGGCGTACCTGAAACTGGCCCACCGCGCGATCTGCATCGGGCCGCCCCCGCCGCGCGAGAGTTATCTGCTGGCCGACCGCATCATCGCGGCGGCCGAGGTCGCCAACGTCAGCGCGATCCATCCGGGCTACGGATTCCTGTCCGAGAGCGCCACCTTCGCCGAGCAGTGCCGCGCGTCGAAGATCGAGTTCATCGGCCCGTCGGCCGAGTCGATCCGGCTGCTGGGCGACAAGGCCAACGCCAAGAAACTGGCGCGGAAATGCCGCGTGCCGTGCGTGCCGGGCAGCGTCGACGTGATCGAGGAGGACGACGAGGCCGCGCGGGTGGCGGCCGAGATCGGGTACCCGGTGATCATCAAGGCCGCGGCCGGCGGCGGCGGGCGGGGCATGCGCATCGCCGAGAACGAGGCCAACCTGCGCACGCAACTCCCGGCCGCCCGGGCCGAGGCCCAGGGGGCGTTCAAGGACGGGCGGGTCTATCTGGAGAAACTGATCGAGATGCCCCGGCACGTCGAGGTCCAGGTCCTCGGCGACAAGTATGACAACTACCTGCACCTCTGGGAGCGGGACTGCACGCTCCAGCGCCGGCACCAGAAACTGGTCGAGGAGTCGCCCTCTCCGGCGATCACCGGCCGAACGCGGGAAGAACTGTGCAAGGCGGCGGTCCGGCTGGCCAAGGCCGCCGGGTACTACAACGCGGTGACGATCGAGTTCCTCGTCGACCGCCACGAGCAGTTCTACTTCATCGAGGCGAACACCCGGATTCAGGTCGAGCACCCCGTCACCGAGATGATCACCGGCGTCGACCTGGTCAAGTGGCAGATCCGCGTCGCGGCGTCGGAGCGGCTGACCCTGCGCCAGAAGGACATCCCGCAGTACGGCTGCGCGATCGAGGCCCGCATCAACGCGGAGGACCCGGACGCGGGCTTCCGTCCGTGCCCGGGGCGGATCGAGGTGTTCCGGCCGCCGGGCGGTCCGGGCGTCCGGTTCGACTCTCACGCGTACGCGGGCTACGCCATCCCGCCCTACTACGATTCGCTGATCGGCAAGTTGATCGTCCACCGGCCGACGCGGGCCGAGGCCATTGCGTCGATGCGCCGCTGCCTGGAGGAATTTGAGATCGAGCCGATCCGCACGACCATCCCCCTGCATCGCCGGATATTCCGCGCGGAGAGTTTTGTCACGGCCGAGATCGACACGTCGTTCATCGAGCGGAACTTCTGAAACCACCGCGCCTATAATCGCCCGTCCTCGCCGGATCGCACCGTTCCCCGGAGCAGTCGCGTGATTCGACCTGACCCGAAAGTGTCCGTCCCGTTCGCTCGTACCCGAGCCGCTCGGCGCGGACGATCCACGGCCCGGCGCGCGTGGCTTGGATGCCTGCTCGCCTCATCCGCGTGCGCGTGCGGGTGCGGGGCGGCGGCCCGATACGCTTCGGGCCTCGTGCAGGAAGGCGACCCGCACCACGGTGTGGTGTTCTATGTCGGCGGGGCGGGCCCGGTGGGGAACGTCGGCTTCTTGTCGGTGCCGACCGGCCTGGGCGACGCCGGGTACCGCGGGCGGGTCGAGGTCTTCGCGTGGCAGGGGATCGGGGCGGCGATGGACCAGGTCAGCATCAGCCGCAACCGGGGCAAGGCGATGGAACTGGCCCAGTTCATCCGCCGCCAGAAACACGCGCACCCGCAGGCCCCGGTGGACGTGATCGCGCTATCCGCGGGGACGGGGATTGCATCGTTCGCGCTGGGCTACCTGCCGGAGGACGTGCGGGTGCGAAACGTCGTGTACCTGGGATGCAGCATGGCGGCGCGCTACGACCTGACGCCGGCCCTGAAGCGCATGGAGGGGCGCCTATTCAACTTTCATTCCGATTCGGACGCGGTGCTGGGGCGGATCGTGCCCTACACGGGCACGGTGGACCGCAGCGACGCGTCGGAGGGCATTGCCGGGCTGACGGGCTTCAGGATGCCCGCGCACGTGGCCCGCGACACCACCGAGCAGTATTCGAAGGTCCGCAATATCCCCTATCATTCGCGGTTCGCCTCAACCGGCTACTCCGGCGGCCACATGGACTCGACCCGGCGCGAGTTCATCGCGAACTACGTCGCGCCGCTTCTGCTGAACTTCAACCGCGATCTGGGCCTGAACACTTCCTGCCCCGCGCCCAAGGCGGCGGACTCTGAGCGGCGAGCCCAGACAGAACCGCCCGCGTGAGCGGGCGCAGTCCGGCGGCGTTCCGGATTGCCGCGGCCTGTGACCCGCTCCCTCAGGGTCGCGGCCCGGAATGCGGTTGCGGAGCAACCGGGGCGGCCGCGGCTCGGATCTCTTGCTCCGCCCGAACGGGCGTGTAGATTGGGGACGATGACCCGTCTGCGACTCGCTCCGCGAGAAGGCCCGGCCGCGATCCCCCGACTGCCGGCCGGCGAGCGCCGCGCCCAACTGCTCGAGGCCGCGGTGCAGTGCTTCGCCGCGCACGGATATCGCGGAACGACGACCGAGCGGTTGGCGCGGGCGGCGGGCATCAGCGAACCGGTGCTCTACCGCCACTTCCCCAGCAAGCAGGCGCTGTTCGTGGCCCTGCTCGAGCACGCCGGCCGCGCGACGCTGAGCGAATGGCGGCGGGCGATCGCCCCGCTGGCGTCGCCGATGGACAAGTTGCGCGTGCTGCTGCGGCTGAATCCGGCCGCCCATCCGCAACTCGGGCGCTTCTATCGCATCATCTTCCACGCCCAGTCGGAGATCAGCGACCCGCTCATCCTGCAGGCGCTTCAGCAGCACTACCAGCGGTACGCGGCGTTCCTCACGCGGCTGATCCGTTCGGCGCAGCGGGTCGGTTACGTCCGCAAGGACGTTCTCGCCAGCGGAATGGCGTGGCAACTGATCCACGCCGCGATCGGCTTCGCCTTCATCAAGCCGCTGGCGATTCCCGGTCACGCGACGCCCGCAGCCGTTGAACAGGCGATCTGCCTGCTGCTGGAACAACTGTCGGGAACGGAAGCGCGCGTGACGAAAAGACCCGGACCGCGACGTCGACGATAGCGGGCGACGGCGTGCCGGTCGATTTCAACCGCCGGTAATCTGCGGGCCGGGTGGAGACGGGCTGCGAGAATCGTCCGATCCCTCGGACGTTTTGGACGACGACGGCGTGGCGGCCTGTTCGACATCTTCTTCCACTTCGCGCAGGCCCTTTTTGAACTCGACGATGCCGCGGCCCAGCGAGCGGCCGACCTCGGGCAGCCGGCGGCCGAACAACAGCAGCGCCACCGCGCCGATCACGATCAGTTCCGGCAGGCCGAGGTGCTGAAAGAACGCCAGGACATTGGGGGTTGGACTCATGGGAGCGGCTCCGCGTCCAACGGCGCGCCGCACAAGGCGAAGCGGGCGGCCGGACGACGCACAGGGGGAGTATATCTCCCGCCGCGGCGTTCGACCATTTCACGGTGGATCACGAGCGAAGGGAAGTGCCGCCGCCGTGCGGTCGCAGCCGGTCGCCACGGGCGACTTGCTGCGGCGAGGGGTATGGTTGCCGGCCGGTGGGCTTCAGACCTCTACCGGGCTTTGTCGGTGCCTGAGCCGGAACCGCAGCCGTTCGACGATCGCCGAATGCATCTGGCTCACGCGGCTCTCGGAAAGGTCGAGCGTCTCGCCGATCTCCTTCATGGTCATCTGTTCGACGTAGTAAAGCAGCAGAACCAGGCGCTCGGTCCGCGACAGGCCGCGGGTCATGAACTCGCGCAGGTCGGACTTGAGCACCTCGCGGGCCGGGTCGGCGGCGCGGCGGTCTTCGAGCAGGTCGTACTCGTGGCCCTCCGTCCGGCCGCGGTCGGACGACTGGCGTCGGGAGAGCGGCGTCATCATGACGGCGTTCCCGTCGCGGGCCATGCGTTTGAACTCGAGGAGCGAGACGCCGATGCGCTCGGCGATCTCGCGCTCGGTGGGGACGTGGCCGAGTTCGTCGCGCAGGGTGAGGGTCGCCTGTTCGATCTTCTGGGAGCGGTTGCGGACGAGGCGCGGCACCCAGTCCATGGCCCGCAACTCGTCGAGGATCGCGCCGCGGACGCGCGGCGAGCAGTAGGTCTCGAACTTGATGCCGCGGTGGATGTCGAACGCCTCGATGGCGCTGATCAGGCCGAACGTTCCGGCCGAGATCAAATCGTCCACGTCCACCTCCACCGGCAGTTTGGCGCGGATCCGCTCGGCGTTGAAGCGCACCACCGAAAGGTATCGCTCGACGAGCCGGTTCCGCAGATCGGGCGTCGGGCTACGGCGATACTCCGCCCAGAGTTCCTTCACATCCTGATCGGCGGCCGTCATGAGCGATCCTCCGGCTTTCGTGTGCCGGCCGCGATTCCTTCCCGGCCCGACGCTGGTCGTTTTGGCCGCCGGCGCCTCCGCGCCAACGTACGCGCCTGCCTTGCGCCTTCGAGACGTTCGTCAACCTCGCCACGATCGGAATCGACGCACGCGCCCGGCCGATTTAGGAGAAAACCCGTGGAAATGCGGACGCGCACAGAGCGGCCCCGTCCCCGTCGCGCCGCGCAGGGCCGACCCGCCCCGCCAGCACTGACAACGCGGGCCGGCGGCAGACCGGGACGACAGCGACAGGGGGTTTCGATGGACGGACGAAGACAAAGAGATTCGGCGGCGATCGTGCAGGAGCGGAGGACCCGGTCCGCCGGCGCGACCATCGGGCACGGTGCGGCGCCGGTAGGGGCCGCGAGCGCGGTTCAGCCCGCGCGGCGCTCCGCGGCCTCGGCCGCAAGGCGGGCCTCGGCGGCGGCGGCCTCCTCGCGCCATTGCTTCAGTTTCATTCCCAGCGTGCGGACGCCGATCCCCAGCGCCCGGGCCGTCTTCTCGCGATGGCCGTTGTACTGGACGAGCGTCCGCTCGATCAGGTCGCGCTCCATGTCCTCCATCAGGTGTCCGTGCCGCATGCGCCGCGGAGCCGCGCCGATCTCCGGCGGCGCGGCGTCGCCGCCCAGCCAGGCGGACAGCGCGCCGGCCTCGATGACTCCGCCGGTGCACAGCGCGGCCGCCCGCTCGCACACGTTTCGCAACTCGCGGACGTTGCCGGGCCAGGAATAGGTCTGGAGCACCTGCATGGCCCGCGGGGAGGGCTGCGGAGCGATTCGGCCCTCGCGCCGGGCCGCCCGTTCGAGGAAGCAGCGCACGAGATCGGGGATGTCGTCGCGTCGCTCGCGCAGGGGCGGCACGCGCAGAGACAGGACGCTCACGCGGAAGTACAGGTCCTCGCGGAAACGCCTCCGCGCGACACTCTCCGACAGGCAGCGGCTGGTGGTGCAGATCAGTCGCACATCCGTCCGACGCGCGTCGCTTCCTCCCACCCGCTCGAAGGACCGCTCCTGGAGCACGCGAAGCACCTTCGCCTGGAGCGGCAGCGGCAACTCGCCGACCTCGTTCAACAGCAGCGTGCCGCCGTCGGCCAGTTCCAGGCGCCCCTTGCGGACGGCCTCGGCCCCGGCAAACGCACCGCGTTCGTGGCCGAACAGTTCGACCTCAAGCCGCTCGGGCGACCACGCGCCGCAATGCACCCGCAGCAGCGGCCGTGCGCGGCGCGGCGATGCGGCATGGATCGCCCGCGCCACCGTTTCCCGTCCCGAGCCCATCTCGCCCTGGATCAGGGCCGGCGCCGGACTGGCGGCTGCCTTGCCGACCTGGGGCCGCAGCGCGGCCAGCGTCCGCCCGGAGCCGGTTTGTTCCGCGTCCGCCTCGAAGTCCGCCCGCTCGACCCGCAGCGCCTCGTTCTCGGCGCTCAGCCGGTTCATCCGCACCGCGCGATCTACCCGCGCGCACAACTCATCCGCATCGAACGGCTTCCGGACGCAATCGAACGCCCCGTGCTTCAGCGGCCCGGTCGACGGAAACGGCGTCTCGCCGCCGAGCACGATCAGCGGCGTCTCGATTCCCGCCGATCGCAACGCCTGGAGGAACTCGATTCCGTCCGGCGCGGTCCGCTTCAGACCGTAAAGGATGACGTCGTACTCGTCGCGGCGGGTCTCATTCAGGGCCGCGGTCGGATCGGCAAGCCGCGTCACCTCGTAGCCGGAGCGACCCAGCGTCTCGGCGAGCGAGTCATGGCCGCCGTTGATTTCTTCCAAAACACACACGCGCGACATAGCGCCGACTCCACGTTTAAGCGCGAGCCCAGGGGCGCCGGCCCATGGCCCGCAGACGTGCGTCCGCGGCCCGGACCCCGGCAGACCGCCCGATCGGGGGCCCTGGAAACGGGCAACTTTCTCCACGTCGCGGACGAAGGTCCGCGGGTCTCCCCCCGCGACGCCGCCCCACCTCCGCGGGGCGACGCGTCAAGGGTCAACCAGTTATCGGCGAAGCGATTCTTGCGGGGATGAGAAAAGTAGACCCGCTTGGGCGGCGGACAACCTCGCCCGATTGGACCGAGGACCGGCCAGGCCGTTGCGCGCACGATCCGCCGCATATCAATACTGCCGCGCAGGTACGACGATCGGGATCGTGCGTGCCGTGGGCGCGAGGCCGCGTTCCACGGGCCTGCGTCCGCGGCACGGATACCCGCCGTGCCGGGCCGTCCCAGCACCGTCAGTGCGTCGGGATGCGGACGATCTCCGGTCGAGGAGCGTTGCGGCTTACGCCATCAAGGGGCAGCGGGGGGAGCGCCGGTACGGGAGGCGACTGGAGCCGGCCGAATTCCAGCCCCCCGTCAGCCCGGATCGACACCTGCCAGTATTCCCCCTGGCGCAGCCGCTGGTAGACCGCTTCTCCCTGGGCCACGCGCACGCCCAGTTCGGCCGCCAGCGACGGGTTCTCGGCATACTCCCAGAATCGCCGCCAGAGCCGGCGTTCGAAGCGCGACGGCTCGGAGTCGCCGCCGCGATACGCGGCGGGCACGCCGCCGGGTTCGTCGAGCGGATAGCCGTCGCGCGGGGGCTGGTCCTCGCCGAACGCGCGACGGAACAGGTGCAGGGAGTGTCCGCGGAGCGGGTCGCCGGCTTCCACGTACCCGTCCTCAAAGCGGACAACGAGGGCGTCGAAGTAACACACGTCGCCGGGGACCGTGAAGACGGAGGCACGGCCGACCTCGCCCAGCCGGCCGAGCGGCGTGAACTCGATGGTTGTTTGCTGCACGCGGCCGTCCGACGCGGTCCGCTGGTCGACGACGAACACCTGCGCGACGCGTCGGCGGGACTTAAGCCGTTCGACGATCCGCTGGAGTTCGGCCTTTTCCCGCTCGAGTTGACGGATGCGCTCGGCGCGCTGGTGGTCGCCGACGGCCCACCACGCGGTGCCGACGAGGATCGCCCCTCCCAGCACCGACAAGGCCGATCGACCGATCCAGCGAAACATCGCCGCTCCTGCACGCCGTCGAGGCCCGCCGCGCCCGCGTGGCCGCGGCGGCGGACCGCCAGTATTCTATCGGTCCGTTCGGCCGCTCGCCGCAGCCAGTCGCCCGTAGCGACCGGCCGCACGATTCGGAGACGTCGATCTGAGCGAGCGGGGACCTGGCTTCGGGATGCGGCGGATCGGCGAGGCCTGGATCTCCGATCGCGCGGTCGTCACCGGCGCGGTGATGCTTGGGAAGGACGTGAGCGTCTGGCCGTACGCCGTCATCCGCGGCGACGTGGCGGCCGTTTCGATCGGCGACCGTACGAACGTCCAGGACGCGGGCATCGTTCATTGCCGCACGGGCGTGCCGCAATCAATCGGGCGCGAGGTGGTCATCGGGCACGCGGCCGTGGTGCACGGCAAGCACGTCGGCGACGGGGCGCTGATCGGCATCCGCGCGGTGGTGCTGGACGAAGCGGAGATCGGCGAGGGCGCGATCGTCGCGGCCGGGTCGGTCGTCACGCCGGGAACGATCATTCCGCCGTGGGCGGTGGCGATGGGCACGCCGGCCCGTCCGGTCCGGCCGGTGTCGGCCGACGAGCGCGCGTATCACCGCATGGCGGTGGAGAACTACCTGCGGCTGGCGCGGGAATACGCGAAGGGGCGCTGGTCCGCATACGGAGCGGGTCGCCCGTAGCGGCCGGCCGCGGCGGAGGGCAATCACGGAAACCAGGCGATGCGGCGCGTCTCGTCCGCCGAGACGGCAGATGCTACGTTTGGCGCCGTGGATTAGGGCCGGCACCGCGCTTGCCGCCGGCGAGGCGATTCGTGATTCCCGCGCGACCGTCGTTCGCGCGCACGCGTCGGCGATGCTCGTTCGTTCGTCATTGCCGCGCAGCCGTCGTTTTCGCACCGGCGTCGGTCCTTTTCATTGGTTTGCCATTCCCGCGCAAGCGGGAGTGACGGGTGCTCTTGGAGTAACGGATTATCACGGGCGTGACCTATCGCCACGGGAGTGACGCCTCATCGCAGGTGTGACGCATCATCTCCGGCATGACGCACCATCGCGAAATTGATCTATCGTGGACGGGGTGGGGGGGACCACACTGGACTACTTCAACAGGCCGCTTACGGCTGCGAGGCGGGCGGCGGGGCATTCTCGACCGGCAGCGGGTTCTCAAAGCCCTTGCGGCGGCAGATCTCGTCGATGATGTGCTCGAACGCCCCGATCTCGTAGGAATCCAGCCGAACCGAGCGCGGCGAGCCGTCCACCTGGTACCAGAGGTCGACCCAGCCCTTCTCGATGTAGGCGTCCGCCTCGAGCCGCTGCATCGCGTCCCACGAGACGGGTCCGGCGGCCGGGATGCGAAGCCCCGCGTCGTCGAGCACGAAGCGCGCCGAAACGATCTTGCCCAGACGCCAGGCCGCGTACCCGAATGCCGCCAATAAGGCCACGCCGATGGCTTTCTGCCACAGGATGTCCGTCTCGCTGCGGCGGAAGCGATGGAAGGCAGGGGGCCTGGCGATCCGGCCGGTCGCGGAATCCGCTTCGACCACGATCTTGCCGCTCGGCCCAAGCCACTGAAGGTCGAAAGCGGTGCGAACGGTCGGCGGACCGCCGAGTGACTGTTCGATTTCGTCGACGGAGGTGGCGGCGGCGAGTTCTTTCGCTCGGGCCTCATGCACCGCCGGCAGCGGCTGCGGCGTCCCGCCGTCCGGGGCGAGCGAGTCCTTCACCCCGTCTACGAACTCGGCCAGATTCTGGCCCGGATAGCCGATCCAGCCGTCATAGGCGAACCACAACCCCCCGCCGAGCAGGGCCAGCGCGGTAATCAGTGCCCGAGTCCGCCGCTCCGACGTGGTCCCGCTTTCGATCTTCATGCCGTCGCCGCGGAGAGTCTCGCGGCTGGGGCGCGAGAATGCAAGCCCCGCGGCGCGCTTCCAATCAGAACCGGGACGCTCCCGACCGGTGCAGCAGGTCCGACCCGTTCGCCGCGGCACCCGGTCCGGTCCGGCGCCCGCGGCTCGTACGGCCCGGGCACTATGACGGCTGCTGGAAGGATGCGACCTCCAGGTCGAACTTGGCGAGGTCGCCGGTCGTCAGCAGGAAGACGCGGCCGCTGCCCGCCACGACGCCATACTTGCGCCCGGCGGCATCGTCCGCCGGCCCGGAACCGGAGATCCGCAACTCGGCCCGGGCCCCGTCCTCGGTGCGGTACTCGACCGTCAGGTCGGGGTCGTTCAGCCCGAACGCCCGCAGGTCCGGCGCACGGTAGGCGGCGTAACGATCCGTCTTCAGCCCGCAAAACGCGGCCAGCAGCGCGTCGACCTTGGCCTGGTCGGCGGCAAACGTCGGCTCGCCGGCGAGCCGCCACCGCTCGCCCTTTTTCTCGAAGGTGAACGGCTTCCGGCCGCGCTGGGCCACGGTCACCGCGACGATGGCCGACTGCTGCATCCTGGTGATGGCGTGCTCAACCAGTTCGGCGTCGAGGTTGTCGAAGACGCGGCCGTCGACCTCGCAGATGGTGGGAGCGCCCTCGACGTAAACGTAGGCCTTGTCGTCCTTCCGCGCCGCGCTGAGGACATAGATTGCGGGCGGATCGTCGGGCGGGGCCGGGGCGGTTGTCGGCTGGGTCTCGGGCGGCGCGGCGGCGACGGTCAGCCGCGCGACGATCGGCGGGCGGTCCAGCCCGAAGGCGGCGCGCTGCTGCGGGGTGCCGACGACCCGCCGCGCCCGCAGAGTCGACAGGTCGGCCAGGACGTTGTTGACCGCGGTGATCTCCGCGTCCGCCTCGATCGGGCCCTCGACGCGCCACACGCCGTCCTTCTGGGCCAGCGATGCCGACCGCAGCCCGCGCGTGACCTCCAGCCGCGTCGCCCGGCTGCGGTCGAAACGCAGCATGTCGCGGTTGACGAAGTTAAGCGGGCCGACGAGGAACGGCTTCACGTCGTCGGCCTTGACGACGGCGACGAGTTGTTCGCCCTCGTTGCGGACGTACGCGGCCGTGGCGCTGGGCGTCTGGCGGCCGAAGACCAGCCGCAGCGGCTCGGGCGTGCCCTCGACCGTGATCTCGAGCGTGGCGCGGGGGGAATCGAATCCGTAATCGGCCAGCCCGGGCGGTCCGGACTCGAAGCTCGTGGCCCGCAGGTTCGCGGCCGCACGGAGCAGATCATCGACGGCGGCGAACTCGGCCTGGTCGCCCGGCAGGCCGGCCAGCGCGGGGCTGCGGACGGACCATTTGCCTTCGCTGCGGGACAGTTCGACGGTCCCCTCGGCCGTCGTGAGCGCGGCGCGCTGCGCCCGGTTCACCTCCAACCGCGCCAGCGTCTTGTCCCGCAGGGTTGTGAGTTCCGGCGCGAGGCCCGACGTCAGCGAATCGGCGATCTGGAAGACCCAGGGCGCGTCGTCTTGGGCGAGCATCCCGAAGCGCTTGTCGCCCGCCTTGGCGCCCAGGGCGACTGCAACGGTGTACGGGGTCGTTTCAAACTCCGGCTCGGCCGGCTGAGTCGTCTGGGTGGCCGGCGCGGGCTTGGGCGTCTTCTTTTCGCACTCCACGGTGATGCGGTAGGCCGGCCGTTCCAGCCCATAAACGGCCAGGTTCTTCGGCGCGTCGTCCGCGAAGGTCTGCACGGACAGGCCGGACAGGGCCCGCAGCATGGCGTCGACGGCGTTACGGTCGGCCCGGCCGCGGACGGGCTGCTCGACGGTCCACTGGTCGCCGGCGCGGGCCAGCCGGTAGGCGTGTTCGCCGGAGACCTCGATGCGGACGGCGTCGGCGGTGGCGAATTCGCAGACCTGTCGGTGGCGGTAGTCGTTCAACGACCGGTCGAAGTCGGGCCGAAGGTCTGCGGGGACCACGTAGAGTGTTTCGGAGTCGTCGCGCTGGACGTAGGTCTCGCGGGCGGCCGGCACGGCCGAGCCGATCTTCAGCACATACACCCTGCCGTCGACGTCCGTGAGTTTGACGCGCAGCGGCTTGTTCAGACCGGTGAGGTCCTCGCCCGGCCGGTCGGCGTCGCCCGGCGCGAAGGTCATCGCGGGCTTCAGGTCGCGGATGCGGGTGACGATCGAGTCGACGAGATAACCGGTCGCCGGCGCGCGGAGCGGCGCGGTCAGGACCCATTTGTCGGCGTCCTTTGCGAAACCGATGGCCGGCCGGTCCGGCGCGGCGATCTCGACCGCGGCGATTTCCTTGTTCCCGAAGTCGAAGAGGGGGGCCTGCGCGCCGGGGCGGTCGGCGTCCGCCGCGCCGCTCACTTCGTTTGTCACGGGCCGCGCCCACCAGACGGCCACCAGGGCGATCGCCACCGCCAGCAGGATTCCGTAGGTCGTCTTCTGATTCATCTCAGTCGTTGTCCCGTGCGCCTGGAAGTTCCGAGCCGCGGGGCCGGCCCGCGGTTCACGGGCGGCCGCCCGGAGCGCAAACCTTTACCGCCGCCGCGCCAACCAGATGAAAAAGCCGGGCAGGAACACCAGCGCCGGCCAAAGCCCGTAGGTCACTGTCCGCAGCATGACCAGCCGGTCCGGCTCGATCGCCCGGATGGTCGGGGCCGCGGGCGGACCGGAGGCGATCCATTTCTCCTCGCCCAGCAGCCAGTAGAGCGAGTTGATGAACATCTCGAGGTTGGCCACGGAGGCCGGTTCCGCAATGAGCCGACCGTCCGGCATGGGCCGCATGAACGGCCGCTCGACCACCGGATCGGTGAAACTCCGCGCCGCCGTGCAGACCACGGCGCGGCCGCCCTGGTCCCGCGTTGCGGCCGCCATCACGCAGAACGGCCCCGGCCGTTCGGTGCGCGAGCGCGGCACAAATCCTTCGGGCGCGGACTGGAGTTCGTTGAAGATCGCGATCAGGTCGCGGACGCTGGCCCCCATGAACTCCTCGCTCGCAGGAATCTCGAGGATTTTGGCGACGTGAACGCCTTCCGGCGGCCGGTCGGAGACGCTCAGAGGACAGGCGTTATGCAGGCGGACCGCGCTGTGCCGGAACGGCTCGCCGACCGGGTGCTCGGTGAAATAGTTGACGGTCATTAATTCGAACCGGTCGACGCTGACACCGACCTGGTTCGGACGACGGGGGTCGGGGATGATCCAGGTGATGCGGTACTCCGGCTCGACGATCAGGCCCCAGTCGTCGCGCAGCAGGTCGGCCAGCGCGTACTGGCGCGTGCTGAGGCCCCCGCCGAAGGGGCTGGCCGTCATCACGTCCCAACTCGTCAGGAACACGGCGCGGGCGTCCTTCGTCAACACCTCGCGGATGCGCTGGATCTGTTCGGGACCGAACGACTTGGGGGGCGGGCCGCCGAACGGGTTTGGCGGGCTGGGGGGCGCGGGCGGCAGAAAGACGTAGATCGGCGTCAGACCGTCCTCAACGACCGGCGGGACGGGGTTCTCCGCCGCCAGGTCCCAGTCCAGCACCTTGAAGTTCGATCCTTCCAGCCGGCGGCGCAGGGCCGTGAGTTCCTCCTTCGGGATGGTCGGCGGCGGCGGCCGCATGAACGGGTTGCGCGCCGCATCCTGCGGCTCGTAGGACGTCAGGACGACGGCGCCGAACGGCTTGTCGCGCGTCAGCGCCAGCAGGGCGGCCGAAATCGCCGCGTCGCCGTTGAACACCCGCCGCGCCTCCTCCGTCGACCCCGACGGATCGCTGATGGCCTGCCGGACCGGCCACACCTCGTCGAAGCGGACGACGCGGACCTTGTCGCCGGACTCGATCACCAGGGCGTTGTCGTCCTTGATCTCGTCCGCCACGTTGCCCAGTTTCAGGGCCGGCAGGGCCTCGATTTCCTTGACCAGTTGGTCGATGGCGTCGATCTGCGGCTTCATCAGACCGGCCTGGACTTCGTCGAGGAAGGCCTTGGAGGCGGCGTCGATCTGCACCAATCGCTCCGCAAGGGTGGTCAGCGTCCGGGCGATCTCTTCCACAATCTCATCGAGTTGGGACATGAACTCGCGCAGTTTGCGGACCGCGCTTTCCATCTGCGCCCGCTCGCCCCGGTCGATGACGCCCAGGATCTGGAGCCGCAGGTCGCCGAACTGCCGCCCTTGTTCCGAAAGCAGTCGGGTCACCGGCACCTGCATCACCAGGGGCCCCATGGCGGTTCGGATGGACCAGAGACGGTGTTCGGCGATGCCCTTGTAGCGCCGCCCGAACACATCGACCTCGTTGACGGCGTCCTGAATGGCGCGGTCGGCCTTTACGCCTTGATCCGCGAATTTCTTCAGGGCCTGTTTCAAGTCCGACGGCATCGGCGATCCCGGTTTGCCGATCACCTCGCTCAATCCGGAGACGACCTTCGGCAGGGCGTCGCGGATTCGACCCAGCGGCGCGAGCAACTCCGGCCCCTGCCCGCTCACCGCGGCGCCGAGCCGGGCGATGTCCGACAACCGGCCCGCGGCCGCCGTCAGTTCGGACTTGAGCGCGCCTAGGTCGGTCTTGATCCGGTCGACCGCCTCGCCGTAACGCGGGACGCCGCTCCCGGCGGTCTGCTGGGCGACGGTCTCGGCGCACTTGGAGAGCCGTTCCTGCTCCATGCGGAACTGCAGAAGCATGTCGGCGTAGATCGGAAAGTCGCTCAGCCATCCGTCGGCGGCCTGAAGCGCCGCGCCGCTCTCCGCCTGCGCCATCAGGACCGGGTTGAGTTCCCTGGCAAGGTTGTTGAAAGCGGCCAGGGCCGCGGTGTGCTTTTCGGCCTCTCCGCCCAGCGCGCCCGTCAGGCGCGCGACGAGCCGCGCCCGTTCCGAATGGGTCCGCACGGTGTCGACCGACACGTTCGGCGACGCGCGGCGCAGTTCGTCGAGATAGTCGTTGACGCGCCGGACGTAACGCATCGGGTCCTTGGACTGCTCGTCCGGCGAGTAGAGACTGGTGACGTTCACCTTGCCCTTGTAATCGGCGAGGATCTCGCGCGTGCGCTGCGACAGGCCGTATCCGCCGAACGACGAGATGTCGCGCCGATACTGCCGCATCGCCGCGAACCAGTTGACCAGGACGACCAGCAGGAACGCCCCGGCGACCGCCACCACCACGTTGAGCCGGACCTGCATGCGGCGCGCCGCGCTGAACCCGGCGCCGGGCGCCTGCGGCCGGACCGTCTGATTCATCGCCATCGGCGGGACTCCAGGACCTTGACCGCCAGGAACAGAAAGAAGGCCGTGCCCGACAGGAAGTAGACGATCGCCCCGGTGTCGAAAAAGCCCTTGGTGAACTCCTCGAACCGTCCGAGCACGTTCAGGGCGCCGAGGACGGTCCGCCACGCCCCGCCGCGCCAGCGTCCCAACTGATCGGCGACGAAGGTGAGCAGACTCAGCGCCCCCATGCCGATCAGGGCCGCGAGCAACTGGTAGCGCGTCAGGGCGCTGGCGAAGACTCCCACGGCGATGAACATCGACCCCAGCAGGAACATCCCCAGGTATCCGAGCAACAGCGCGCCCGTATCCAGCCCGCCGAAATAGCCCAGCAGCCCCACGTGCAGCAGCGTCGTCGCCAGGAGCGCCGCGTAAAACAGCAGCACGCCGAGGAACTTGCTGACGATCACTTCCACGTCGGTCACGGGGGCGGTCATGAGGGTCTCGATCGTTCCGGCGGCGAACTCCTCCGACAGCACGCGCATCGTCAGCAGCGGCAGCGCGAACACCAGCAGCGCCGCCATGCTGTCAAACAGGGCCCGCAGCGAGGACTCGCGCCCCGGGACGAGGGTCTCGGCGAGGAAGAAATGGCCCGATGCCACGACGAAGACCGTGGCCACGATATAGGCGATCGGCGAGAGGAAACTGGCCGACAGTTCGCGTTCGGTCAGCGGGACGACGTTTCGGATCACCGGGGGGCCTCCTGTCCCTCAACCTGAGGCAGGATCGGTCGGGTTCCCGCCGGCCCGTCGCCGCGGTTTCGCTCGGCCTGCTGGGCCGTGATCTGCACGAAGAACTCCTCCAGACTGCCCGATTCCAGGCGCATCTCCCGCAACAGCCAGTTGCGCTGCGCCGCGAGGCGGAAGATCGCCTCGCGCGGGTCCTGGCCCCGGGTGGTCTCGATCTTCAGGCGGTTCCAGCCGTCCGAAGAACTGGCCTCCACGCTGCGCACGCCCGCCACGCCCTGCACCGCCTGGGTGACTTCGGAGCCGGGGCCGGCGATTTCGGCGATCAGGCGCGACCCGCCGCGAATCCGCTCCTTCAGTTCTTCCGGCGACCCCGAGGCCACGATCCGTCCGCCGGCGATGATGAGGGTCCGCTGGCAGGTGGCCTCGACCTCCGGCAGGATGTGGCTCGACAGCAGGACCGTATGCCGCCGGGCCAGTTCGCGGATCAGGAGGCGGGTCTCGCGGATCTGGGTCGGGTCGAGCCCGATGGTCGGCTCGTCGAGAATCAATACCTTCGGGTCGTGCAGCAGCGCATCCGCCAGCCCGACGCGCTGGCGCATCCCCTTGCTCAACTGGTGGATCGGCCGGCCGATGAACTCGCCCAGCCAGCAGGTCTCCGTGACCCTTCGGACGGCCGCGGCCCGGGCCGCGGCGTCGAGTCCGTGCAGTTTGCCGCGGAAACTCAGGTATTCATTAACCCGCATCTGTTGGTAGAGCGGGACGTTCTCCGGCAGGTACCCGATGATCCGCCGGACTTGCAGCGACTGCGTAAAGACGTCGAACCCGCCGACCGTGGCGGTGCCGCTCGTCGCGGGCATGTAACAGGTCAGGATGCGGAGCGTCGTCGTCTTGCCCGCCCCGTTGGGTCCAAGGAAGCCCACGATCTCCCCTTCGTGGATCGTGAACGAGATGCCGTCGACCGCGCGGCGCTCCCCGTAGTCCTTGGTGAGGTTCTGGACCTGGATCATGGCCGTGCTCATGGCCGCCTCGTCGCATCCCCGCTATTCGTCCTGGTTCCTTTTCGCGTCCGGTCGGGCGGGGGTTCGCCGCCCAGTTTCCGCCGTCCGGAGCGGGTAGGGCCGGGGACGAAAACCGCAACGGTCGGACCGGCATTCTACCCAGCAATGATCCGCGCGAATTGAAACTAGTTAGCGACGGCGCCAGTCGTTGTCAAGGTCGCGCACCGAGGCGCCAACGGGAAATCGCCGCGGGTGATCGAACGGCCGTTTTGGAAACTCGCGGGTCATAACTTCTTGATAAACATAAGGTAAGATTCGTCCATGAACGTACGCCTCAATGGTTAAGCGTTGCCATCAGGTTTGACGTTCGCGCGTCAACGAGCCCCATCCGACGACAATCCCGGGTAGCGAGCCAACAGTCGGGCCCGGCCGACGATGACCGATTCATGATCGGGGAAGCGCCTGGTCAGCCCGTCCAAGGCCGTGCGGGCCTCGTCCAGCCGGCCGGCGTCCGCCAACGATTCGGCCAAGAGCAACCCCCCCTGCGGCCGGTCGGGGGCAATCTGGGCCGCCCGGCGTGCCCAGGCAATGCACTCGTCCCGCGCGGACGAATCCCGCCGGTCGGGGGCGTCACCGTCGCCCGCTTCGCCCGCCGTGGGGAGGAACAGCCGCACGAGTTCGCCATACCCGTCCGCCAGTCTCGATTCCCATTCATCGGTCTCCGGCCCCGGCGCGGCGGCGCGCAGTGCCTCGCGGAGGTCCGGTTCGGGTCTCAGGGCCAGATTGATCGCCAGCCACAGCCGGCCGCCCGGCCCTTCATAACGTTCGATGTCGCCTGCCGCACCCGCATCGACGTTACAGGTCAGGAGCATCGAACGGATCTCGGCCAAGTCGCCCGGGGACGGGGACCACGAGGATCGTGGCCCCGCCGGACGCAACGCGGCGAACCGATACCGAGACAACTCCAGCAGCGCCGCGGCCCGCCCGCCGCGCAGCCGGGGGAGCGCGGCGACGTACATCGCCTCGGCCTCCGAGCACAGGTCGACCGCGATCCGGACGTCGCCCGCGAGGTGGCGTTCCCTCGCCGCGACCCGGAAGGTCTCCGGAGACAGCACGTCGCTCCACGAGTCGGGCGGGCGCAGCCGATCCTGGCGCGCGAGCGACAGCAGGTCCTCCAGCGCGGGGCGGAAGTCCGGACGGCCGCGCAACTCCTCCAACAACCGCTCCCATCGCTCATCCACAAACCCCGCCCGGCACACGCCGCGCAGCCACATGAGCCGTTCAATCGCGGGGGCGTCCGGGGCGGCCTGCCAAAGCGACTCGACCGCGCGGAGGTCGAACGGCTCGTCGCGCCGCTCGCGCTCGAAGGCGCGGCGGACGCGCTCGCGGAAGGCGCGGACCTCGCGCGGCCGGCCCAGCCGCTCGTAGGCCGTGACCAGTCCGCGGGCCGCTTCCGCCTCGATGGTCGCCGACTGGAGAAACCGCGGCGCGGCCGCTTCGAGCCGCTCAAGGACCGCCAGGCATTCGTGCCCCGCATTCAGCGCCGGGTCGTCCGGCGGGGCCGGGTCGGACAACAGCCGGCTTCGCAGCCGTTCCGCGCGGGATCGGGCCGCCAGGACCCACGCCGTCAGCCGACGGAACGGTTCGAGGCGATGTCGGGCGGCGAAGTCGGCCCGCACGACCGCGTCGGCCGAACGACCGGCGGTCAGCGCCGCTTCGGCGTCGTGCATGTGGCGCGCGGCGCGCCAGTCGGCAAGACCGAGCCAGGCCACCGCCGCTCCGCACAGCACCGCCGCCCAGCCGCGCGGCGAGGTCGGAAACCGGCGCGGCGTCGTGCGACCCGGTCCAACGGTCAAACTCGAGGCGGCGCCGTCAGGCGCGGCGGCCGGCGTCCGGCCGTTCGAAGGCGGCGGCGGCACGACCTCGTCGGTCGAGGCGGCGGCTGCGTCCGTCGCGGGGCGGATCAGCGCCCACAGGGCGGCCCAGACGGTCAGAAAGATCGGCGGCAGGCCGGGGCTGCGGATCGAAGCGCTGAAGAATGCGTCCGCAGACATCCCCGCTAGCGCCGCCGCCAACCCCACGATCAGCGCGCGGCGGCCGCGGCTGGACACGCGGCAGGGCCGGGATGCTTCCTGGCCTGTCGATTGGGGCGACGAATGGCCGGTCCGCACCGCGCGCGCGGCCGCGAGAAACGTCACGGCGAGGGCGGCGACAAACGCCCCCGCCCCGACCAATCCGAGATCGGCCAGCAATTCGAGATATTCATTGTGCGCCGAGGCCGGCCAGATGGCGTGATCCATCGCCGTGATGGCCGGCTCGCGGAACTGATCGTCGCGCGCCATTTGTCCGGCCAGGCGGACATAACCGCTCTCGCCGTGGCCGAGGACCGGCTTGGCGACGAACAGCCGCCACGCGTAGGGCCATTCGTAATCGAAACGGCTGCGCAGGGCCTCGGCCCGCTGGGCGATGGAACCGCCTGCGCGGAGGCATTGCACGTACCACCCGCCGGCGGAGACGGCGGCCAGGGCCAGGAGGACCATCACCGTGCGGGCGAGGCGGCCCGCCCGGAGGAAGAGCGCGGCAAAACCGGCAGCCGCGATGCCGAAATAGGCCGCCCGCGTGCGCGTCAGGGACAACGCCGCGCCGAGCACGAGCGCCGCCGCGACCGCCGACATGACCCTTCCCCACCCTCCCCGGACCAGTGGCGGCGAAGGAAGGGCGTTCTTCCCGACCCGCGTGATGGCGGAGAAGACCACCCAGGTTCCCGCGATGACAAATCCCGGCAATAGACAGGACGCAGTCCAGCCCGCGTTGAGAAACGGATAGGCGAGTCGACCCGTCGGGTCCCCGCCGCGCACCGCGTAGTACGCCAGTCCGAGCGCCGCGGTGACCGCCAGCACACCCGTCAGCCCGGCCGCCACGCGCTGCGCGTGCCGCGCGGTCAGAAGCGCCGCGAGCGGCCACCACCACGCCAGCCAGGCCGCGCGGATCGCCGTGCCGCCCAGCGCGAACGGCTGCGCGGCGGAGAACAGCGCGCCCAGCGCGCTGGCCGTCATCATCAGCATCAGCCAGGCGGCCGGGCGGGTCGCCAGGTCGTCGAGATCGAACTCGTCCGGCAACAAGGCCGGGCGCGGGCCGCGCCGTGCCAACAGCATCACGCCCGCCAGAATGGACAGCGCCGCCGCCCCCGTGAAGAACACCAGGTTGCGAATCTCGACCCCGCGCGGCGTCGGATACCTTGCGTACAGCCCCAGCGCTTCGACCACGGGCCGCAGCCAGGCATCGCCGGCCGTCCCCGGCCCTTCCGAGAACCGCGGCGGCGACGTCAGCAGGCAGTTCGCCAGCAGTGCGCTCAGCGCGACGCCGGCCAGCGCGGCCGACGCCCCCGCGCCCCGCCGGACGAAGGGAGGGTCACGAGTGGTCGGGGCGCGGCCTGGGGGCGGCAGATCGACGGCGGCCGGCTCCGCGGACATGAAGGAATCTTATCGACTCGGCCGACTCCTTCCGGCGCGAATCGACACGGCCCGCAGTGTTTCGTAATAGGGCAGACAAGCGTCCAGCAGCGGCCGCAGCCGCGTAGGCAACGGCTCGTCCTTCGGCTGATACGGCTGGAACCCGCCTGAACGGTGGGCCGCCGCGTACCAGTATTTCGCCCAGACGCCGTCGTAGGGCTTGGGTCCGGCCGGCCAGTGCAGCATCGCGGGATCGAATGCGAGGTCGAGCCGATCGCAGAGTGTCCGCAGCACAGCCGGCGGGTCGAACAGCAATTCGCGGGCGTCGACCACCGGCGGGTCCAATCCCGCCCGGCGCCACTCATGAAGCAGGTCGACCTGAACCTCCAGACCGGTATCCGCCAGCGCGGGCACGGGCAGTTGTTTCGCAAGCGAGGCGAGCATCTCGCGCGGATCGCGGGTCAGCAACACGTGCGCCGTTTGACCGAGAAACGAACGGTCCAGCCCGACGAGGTGATGGGCCATCTGCTTGAGGAAGAGGACCGGCCGGTCGCACGGGCCGAGGATCACGTCGCGGACGACCCGTTCGCCGTCGGAGTCCAGAACGGCCAACACTTCTTCGCGCCCCGGGTGGTCCGCGCCGCTGACGCGCAGGTAGTGCGCATAAAGCGGCTCGTCGATCACGCGCGTGTCCGCCCGCTGGGCGAAGGAATACATCAGCGCGGTCGAGACGTTCCGCGGACCGGACCAGAGATTGATCCTCAGCGTGTTCATGGCCCCGCCCGGTCGCTCAGCGCGGCGGCCTGCGACTCGCACCGCGCCGCGCGCTCGAGCCGCGCCGCGAGTTCCTTTCGGAATTCGGGCCGATGCCACGCACGGTCGGGCCACGGCGGCGTCTCTCCCCCGGGCGCGATGCACTCCGCCGCTGCCCAAAGCGCGTTGGCAAGGTCGGCCCGGCCGTGTTCGCGAAAAAAACGCGCCGCGCTGCGTCGGCCGGAGACCAGCACCCGGACGAGGGCCTCGCAGCACCCGGCGTCGTGCGGGGCGCAGCGGGGACAGAACTCGCTGACGTCCAGCCGCTCGCGCCAGGCCTCGATTGCGGCGGCCCCGGTCTCGATGCCGAATGCCGGCGGCCACTCGCCGCGCAGCGCGATCCGCGCGCGTTCGACCGCCGAGGCCGCCCGCTCCACGGGCACGGCCGCCGGACCGGGACAGCCCTGAACCGCATAAACCTGGACGGCCGCGGCCTCCAACCGCACCGCCCCGACTCTTCCGGCCACGCGCCCCAGACACACCCGCCGTCGTACATCCCGCCCGGTGATGACGCCCCAGTCGTCGGCGCACGGCGGCGGCCAGCCCATCCACGCCAGCAGCGGGTGGTCGTGCGCCAGTTCCGCCTCGATCAGCGGCAGGTAACTGTCCCGGAAATGGGCCTCGAACTCCGGGGGGGCGGTCGGAAGGGGCGCGGCGTCGGGCGGATGCAGGTCGCGGACGTCCAGCCCGAACTGCCGCGCGCCGGCGACCAGGAACGCGTCGCGGCCGTAGGCCTTCCAGCGGCGCGGGCACGGCTCCGCCCGGGCGGCGGCGAACATCGGCGAGACGCCGAGGACGGCCGCGAGTTCGTCATACGACGCCGCGCGCCCCTGCCAGGCGAGGACCGCGCGCAGGGCGACGACGAGCGACTCGTCCTCGCCGGGCGCGGCGCGGACCTCGAGTGTTTCGAGGCGGGGCATGTCAGGCCTCTTTCGCCGCGTCCGGAGCGCAGGGCATGCCGCATTCCGGGCAGCGGCCGGAGACGTTTCCGGTCAGGTCGTACGAACAATGCCGGCAGAAGCCCGGCCTCGGCTCGGGCGGCGCGGGGATCAGGATGATCGTCAGGCACCCCAGCAGCAGACTGACGAACAAGGCCAGGGTCACGCCCGCGAAATAGGGAAGATTGGAGGCAAGGAAACAGGCCAGCAGAAACACCAGGACCGCGCCGGCCCACATGGCCAGGATCAGCAGGTTCTTTTGATGTTTCGGCAGTTGCACGTCAACATTCTATTCCGGTCCGGCGGGGCTGTCGGTCCGCCGGCAGGCGGGTTCCGTGCAAAGGACGACGCTCACAACGGCCGGCCCGCGGCTATGGCGGCGTCCGGGGCTGCTGTAGCCGGCGCTGCACGTCCAGCAACAAGTCCTTCACTGCGGCGAGCCGTTCCAGTACCTCCTCAATATCGCGGGTCGGGCGGTCCGGATCGCGCGGCTGCTTGCAATACGCGGCGTGAGTGCCCACGGCGATTTGTGCGTCCGACAGGAGATCGATGGCCGCGGCCACCCGCCCGCGCAACGGGCCGAACTTGAACTCGAAATGCTCCAGCCGCTCGGCACGCTCATCAGACTTGGACATGCCCCGGACTCCCGACCGACCCGCCGATACGGGTCGGAGTCCAGCGTACTGCGGCCCCGGCCTCCCGGCCACTTCGTCGCGCGTTTGACCGCGGCCGGCCTGTCGGGTAACGTCCCGGCCGGCACGGACCGCCGCCCCCGGCTGGTCACCCGGACGTGACATGATCGTCGACTGCCACACGCGCATCTGGAGTTCGCCGGCGCAACTCGGCCGGGAGGCCGACCTGGTCGTGCCCCGGATGAGCGCCCTGGGGCTGTCCGCACCGCGTTCCGCCGCGCGCCTGAACGCCTCGATCGAGCGGCACCGCGCCGCCAGCCAGCCGGTCGACATCAGTTTCGTCCTGGGCTTCAAGAGCCGCTACCTCGACGCCGACGTCCCCAACGCGCTGATCGCCGAATACGTCCGGCAGGACCCCGAGCGGCTGATCGGGTTCGCGGGGATCGATCCGTCCGACCTGCCCCGCGCGCTCGACGAGATGCGCGGCGCCCGCGAGCGCCTCGGACTGAGGGGCATCACCCTGGCGCCGGCGGCGCAGGACCTCCATCCGGCCGACACCCGCGCGATGCAGGTCTATGCCCTGGCCGCCGAACTCCGCATGCCCGTCCTGATTCACTCCGGGACGCGCTTCGCGGCCTCGGTCAAGATGGAATACGCAAGGGGGCACCTGTTCGACGAGGTGGCCCGCGAATTTCCGTCCCTCAAACTCATCGTCGCCCACCTCGGCTATCCGTGGATCGACGAGTGCCTGGTCCTGCTCGCCAAGCATCCCAACGTCTTTGCCGACATCAGCGGACTGATGCCGCGACCGTGGCAGTCCTACAACGCCCTCGTCGCCGCCTTCGAGTACGGGGTGATTGACAAGTTGCTCTTCGGGAGCGACTTCCCCTTCACCTCGGCGACCAAGTGCATCGAGTCGCTCTACAGCATCAACCGCCTGGCGCTGGGCACGGGCCTGCCGACCGTGCCCCGCCATCTGCTTCAGGGGATCGTGGAGCGCGACGCGCTCGGCCTGCTGGGCCTGCCCGCGCCGTGCCCCCCGAAGCGCACGCGTTCGGGCCGGCTGCTCGACGACCATGAAGGCGAAAACTAGGGCGCGGTCGCGGAGGCATCCGGTTCCGGCGCGGTGCGGACCACGACGCGCGGCCCTGCTTTTCGCCAGGACGGTGGTCGCCGTTGCCGCATCACTTCCGCTCGGCTGCGCGCCGCGGCCGCTCGAACTGCACCTGACGGCCTACCGCCAGCCGGACGCCCCCATCCACCTCGTCGAGCCGTTCGACGCCTGCTGGTATGCCGCCGACAGCGGGGGGAACTGGGACATCCTCTGGTACGCGACGCGGCCGAGCGAACTGGAATCGGACGGCCGCCTGCTCCACCTGCTGCATGCCCGCGTGCTGTGGCGACCCGTCCCAGGCAGCACCCACGTCAACCGCACCCAGACCAACGCGCGGCTGACCTACGCGTTGATCGACGTCGATCGGGCGATCAGTTACGAGGGCTCGGGTTTCGTCTTTCTGCGGCCCGACCGGACCGGAGAGACGGTCGACGGCGAAATCGAATCCGGGTGGCTGGCCGCCGCCCGCCGCCAGGGCGATGCGCCCGACCCGCTCGGCCAGTGCCTTGTGCGGGGGTCGTTCCGGGCGCAGCGCCGGCCCGCGCGCGTCGTGGCGCATCTGGCGGAACTGCGGCAACGACTCGGTCCGCCGCAGAAGTTCGTCGCGCCCCAGCGGCCGCGCGAGGCGTGGTAACGCGCCGGCCGATCGAGCCGTCCGCTACCTGCCCCGAGGAGCCAGCGGCGCGCCTCCGGCCGCGGCAACGGTACAATACCCGCGCCACGGACAGCCGGAGGGCCGGTTTACCCCGGATTTCCCGGATGACACTTGGCGCTGCGTATCCTGGGGGGACGATTCCCCCGATGAATACAGGCGAAACTCAAACCTCACGCGGCTGAAATCCGGCGAATGCAATGCGTGAAGCACGC
>Ga0187893_10004467_pt1 | contig 26568 bp, 24 predicted proteins | sample MA1701074metaG_FD_139574 | JGI IMG/M metagenome (GOLD analysis project Ga0187893, IMG submission 139574) | White microbial mat communities from a basaltic lava cave in the Kipuka Kanohina Cave System on the Island of Hawaii, USA - MA170107-4 metaG ... | reverse complement strand
TTCTCATCCAACACCGGTTCCAAGGCGGCAAAGCGGCGGCGAACTCCAGTAAGGGTATCCACTACTTCCAGGATAGCCCAAAACATTCTAAGATGGAAATGTTATTTCTTAACGATGCCTTAGTTCGATCCGGGCCGTGGCCCGCTCCGGACCGGAAGGCGCAAACGCCACGCTGCCATCCATCAAGCCCGAGTATGGAATTTCTACGGCCGACACCTGAATGCCGCCGGCCTGCGGATACGTATCGAGAAACTTCACTGCAAGGAAGCGGCAGTAATCCTCGAGATCGGAGCCCGCATAGTTCAGCGTCTCCTGTTGAATGAAGTTCTTCATCGAATCGGTCGCGATCAGGCCCGTGTTGTCACCAGTGGTGTATGTGGGCCAGAACGCGTCCCCATAAACCAGCATCATCACGCTCGCGCCAAAAACGGGGGTCTTGGGCGGCTGCGCGTTGGCGCCGCGGTTCAAACGGTAGACGATCACATCGCCTTTGCCGTAATAGTTTCGCTTCCAACCGCTGGCAAATTGCTGCACCGGAGAATCCTTACTTGATAGTGTCCTCTAATCGAAATCTCGCGATGCGATGAACCTGCCGGAGAGCCTCCCGGCGCTCGTCTTCGGGCGAGGCTTGCAACCGTTGCTCGAGCGCCTGCAGGACATCGTACTTCGTGCTCCCTTTTACGGCGAGCAGGAACGGAAACCCGAACTGATCGCGATAGGCCTCATTTAACCGGTGCAGGCGCTCGAATTCTTCGGGTGAGAGGCCGTTCAGTCCGGCTGCTGTCTGCTCAGCGGTCGAGGCCGCACTGATGTTCGCACGCGTTCCCAGGTCGGGATGAGCGCGCAGAAGCGCCACTTGTTCGTCCAGCCGCGCCGCCTCCACCTGCTCGACCATGGCTTGATGCAACACGTCGATGCCGGCGAACGGCCGCTGCGCCCAGGCCCGCGCGGCGACCCAAGGCGAATGTTCGAAGACCCAGCCGACCGCCTCCACGAAGCGATCTTGGTCGAGTGAATTCAGCTCCTCGATCGTCACAGCGTCCCCAAAGAAGATCGATAGACCACCGATCCTTCCACTCGCACCTCTCGTACGCACTCCGATCCCGCGAGCGTGAACAGCGCCGCCAGGACTCGCTCCGGACTCTCGGCATCTTCCACTATGCTAGCCAGCGGGCTCTTCGCGGGCGGCCGAAGATAGACGAAATCAGCAGCCTTTCCACGCTGAAAGTCCCCGATCTCGTGTTCGAGACCAACCGCCTCCGCGCCGGCGAGGGTCGCCAGATAGAGCAGCCGTGCGGAGTCGATCACTAGGCTGATGGGAGCGAGCCGCTGCATCAGGTATGCCTGGAGCCCTTCCTTCAACAGGCCGAAACCAGTACCGCCTCCCACATCGGTTCCGAGCGCGCAACGTACACCGGCCTGGACGTGGCGGCGAAGCGGGAAGAGGCCGCTGCCGAGGGCCGCATTACTCGAAGGACAATGCGCAATTGCCGTGCCCTGTCCGGCGAGCCGATCAAGCTCGGAGTCCGTTGGATGGACATTGTGCGCCATCACAGCGCCTCGACCGCCTAGGCCGAAGCGCTCGTACACTGCAAGATAGTCCCGCGCCCACGGAAACAGCTTTGCTACCTCGGCGACTTCGAGAGTATTCTCGTTGAGGTGCGTCTGGAATCGCAGGCCTTCGTGTTCACTCATGAGTGTCTGGCAGACTTCCAGCATCGACTCAGAAGCGGATAGAGCAAAGCGAGGCGTCACTGCGTAGAGCAGCCGTCCGTCACGATGAAAGCGCCGGATCAGGCTGGTGCTGTCCTGGTAAGCGGCCTCCGCGCTCTGGTGCAACTCTGGCCGAAGTCGGCGGTCGGAAAGCACAAGGCCGCTGATGATTCGTAAGCCGGCATGGGCCGCGGCCTCAAACAGCACTTCGGTAGCGGAGGCGAAGTGTGCTCCGAAGACGAGTGCAGTTGTCGTCCCATGCGAAGCAAGGGCGTGGATAAATCCGCCGGCGATGTTCCGGGCATAGGAGTCATTCGCCATCCGCGCTTCTTCGGGCAGAGCGCGGTGTTCGAGCCAATCGAGCAATGACCGGCCGAGGACGCCGAGGATACGGAGCTGCGGGTAGTGAACGTGCGTGTCGATCAGGCCGGGCAGTAAGAATCCCCCGCGCCAGTCGACGGTCGTGGCCTCCGAATTTGCGGCGCGGACGGCCTCGAAGTCGCCGCAGTCCGCCACGCGGCCATCGCGGATCAGCAGCCCGCCATCCCAGTGGCACTCGAGCGCGTCCTGCAACAGAAACGGATTTCGCGGGGTGTGAAACAGAGGCGCCCGAAGTAACTCGCCTCGCTCGGCTCGCATCACCGGTGGCTGGCTCCCGCCGGCTCCGGAATGGCTTCTCGTGCCACACGCGCACGTTGAACCGCGAAGAACACCCGCTCCGGTGTCGCCGGGCTGTCGAGAGTGACGGCGCCACCTTTGCCGAAAGCTGCCACTGCGTCGCGAATCGCCTCACGCACAGAGATTGCGAGCATCAACGGTGGCTCCCCCACCGCTTTGCTGCCGAAGACAACACCGGGTTCGGTGGCTCTCTCGAGAAAAGTCACTTCAAAGATGTCCGGGACTTCCGACCAGGCGGGCAGCTTATAGGTGGAGGCGCTATTGGTCGCCACGCGTCCTTGCGCGTCCCACAGCAACTCCTCCAGAGTGAGCCAGCCCACGCCCTGGATGAAGCCGCCTTCTATCTGGCCGCGGTCGATCACGGGTGATACCGAGTCGCCGATGTCTTGCAGAATGTCGGTTCTCAGCAGACGATAGTCCCCGGTGAAGCCGTCTACTTCGACCTCGGAAACCGCCGCGCCGTAAGCGAAATAGTGAAACGGCTTACCGCGCCCAACCTTGGGATCGAAGTGGATCTCGGGCGTACGGTAGTAGCCATGCGCGAATAACGGCAGACGCTGGCGATAGGCGGATTCACAGACCTGCCGGAAGGGAATCGTGCGCTCCTGGTTCGTTTCTGCAAACACGACTCCGCCGGCAAAAACGACGGCCGGGACCTCGCAGGCGAGCAGGCCCGCCGCGACTGGAGCGAGCCTCTCCTTGAGCTGCGCACAGGCGTTCACTACGGCGGCGCCGTTGAGGTCCGTGCCCGCCGAGGCGGCGGTGGCCGATGTGTTCGGAATCTTGTCCGTGCTGGTCACCATTACACGGATGGCTTCTGGCGGCACGCCTAGGCTTTCGGCTGCGATCTGCTGGATCTTTGTGTGCAGACCCTGGCCCATCTCCGTGCCACCGTGGTTAACCTGAACGCTGCCGTCGCGGTAGATCAAGACCAGCGCGCCGCCCTGATTGAAGAGGGTCGCCGTAAACGAGATACCGAACTTCACCGGCGTGACTGCCAGTCCACGCTTGCGATGCGGGTGCCCGCTGTTGAAATGCTCGATGGTGGCGCGGCGCTGGTCGAAGTCGCTTGATTCTTTCAGCCGCTGCCAGATGGTGTCGATGCGGCGGGCATCTTTGACGGTCTGCCCATAATGCGTGGTGTCGCCTTCGTGATAGAAGTTGCGTTCCCGGACCAATTCGGACGGCAATGCAAGCCGGCGAGCCGCCTGATCGAGGATCTCTTCGATGACCAGCATTCCTTGGGGCCCGCCGAAACCGCGGAAGGCCGTTTGCGATGTCTTGTTCGTGCGGCAGGCATATCCGGTGAGCTCGACGGCTGGCAGGTAGTAGGCATTGTCGCAGTGGAACAGCGCACGCCAGAGGATTGGCTCGGAGAGATCGAGACTCCAGCCGCCGTCAGAGTAGAGCGTTATCCGCACGCCTTGGAGCCGCCCGTCGGAAGCAAAGCCCGCCGAGTAGCGAGCCAGAAACGGATGCCGCTTGCCAGTCATCGCCATGTCGAGCGCGCGCGTCAGCCGGACCCGGACTGGACGCCTGGTTTTCCACGCGCCCAGCGCAGCGATTGCCGCCCACGGGTTAGCCTGCACTTCCTTACCACCGAACGCTCCCCCCATCCGCAAGCACTCTACCCTGACCTGGTGGCGAGCCACTCCGAGGACCCGCGCGACAATCTCTTGCGTTTCACTGGGATGCTGCGTGGAAGATTGCGCCGCCACTCCTCCCGTTTCGTCGATCCAGGCGAGCGTGCACTGTGTCTCGAGATAGAAGTGCTCCTGACCGCCGATCGCCAACTCGCCATCGAATTGCAGCGGGCTCGACTCGATCACCGAGGCGTCGCCGCGCACCAGATGCAGTGGTCCAGTCAAAAAGCTTTTAGCCTCGATGGCTTCCTCGATTGTCAGGATGGCTTGCAGCGGTTCGTATTCGGCGCGCACGCGTGCGGCTCCGCGTTGTGCAGCTTCAAGAGTCTCGCCCAAAACCCAGGCAACCGGCTGATGGTGAAACATTACCTCTTTCGGGAACAAGGGCTCGTCATGCCGGTTGGGACCGCTGTTGCCTTCGCCTGGAACATCGGAGCTCGTGAGGACCGTACAGACGCCGGCCTCCGCCAGCGCCTCCGAAACATCCAGAGTCTCCACCAGCGCGTGTGCGTAGGGAGCACACACGGGCCACGCATGCAGCAAGCCCGGAAATCGCGCAAGCAGGTCGTCGGCATAGAGTGCCTCGCCCGTCACGTGCCCGCGTGCGCTTTCGTGCGGAACCTGCTGACCCACGATCTTCATGCGGCTGCCTCCTGCCGCTCCCACCAGAATTTTTCCACCAAACTCTTAGCCACGGAAAGCCTATACTCCGCCGAGCCGCGATGATCCGTGATCGGATGCAGCGTACGGTCGAGGATCGACTGGACACGCTCCACAGCCGATTGGTTCCAGCGCAGTCCGAGGACCGCCTCCTCAGCTTCGGTCGCCCGCATGGGAACCGCGGCCACTCCACCGAACGCGAACCGGGCCGCGGCGATGCGCCCGGACTCATCCCAGTTCAGCGCGAAACCGGCAGCGACCGTGCTTATATCGTCCATACGCCTCTTCGCTACTTTGTAGAAACGCACGGCTGGAGCCAACGGTTTCGGGATCTCGATCGCAGTGAGAAGCTCGCCGGGCTCGAGCGCTGTGCTTCTATAGCTTTTGAAGAAGGACGCGAGCGGAACTGTTCTTCGTCCTTGGGCGCTCGCCAGATGCAGAACCGCATCCAGGGCGAGCAGCATCGGCGCGCCATCGCCGATTGGCGATGCCGTTACCAGATTCCCGCCGAGAGTCGCGCGATTCCGGATCGGCGGTGATGCAAACAGCCGTAACCATTCGCGGAACACTTCAGGCGCCGCGCTCCACTGCAATGCAATGTCGGTGAGAGGGAGAGACGCGCCGATCTTGACGCTTTCGCGCGATTCGGAGAACTCGCGCAATTCCGCGATCGCTTCCAGGCTCACCAGGTGTTTCGAGCGGCGGCCTCTCAGATTCGATTCGACGCACAGGTCCGTGCCGCCTGCGATCAGCCGAGCTTCGGGATCATCCGCAAGAATCGGGAGGCACTCCTCGACTGTCGCTGGCCGGGAAAAAAGCGCACCTTTGCTTTCATATTGGAAAGCTGTCACTCGCGGCGCCGGGCGCGACAGGCGGTCCCGAAACTTTCCTTCCGGGGCGGGTCCGAGTGATAGCGCGGCGTCGCGGATCGGGCGGTACCCCGTACAGCGGCAGAGATTGCCGCCGAGTTCGTCCGGATCGCAGGCTCCGGCGCGGTTCGGCCGGTATTGCTCGGCGAACAGGCTCATGACGAAGCCGGGCGTGCAGTAGCCGCATTGTGACCCGCCCGCCGACGCGAGCGCTCTCTGCACTTCCGCCAGTTCTCCGCGCTCTGCGAGCGACTCCACCGTGTAGACCTCCTGGCCGGCGGCCATCGGGAGTAACATCAGGCAGCTATTGACGGCGCGATAGGCGCTACCATCACCGCTCTTCACTACGAAAACGACGGCACAGGCGCCGCATTCGCCTTCGGCGCAGCCTTCCTTGGCCCCGGTCAGCTCATTGGCGCGCAGAAAGTCGAGCAGCGTGGTTTGAGGAGAGGCGTCTTCAACGCACATGGGCCGGCAGTTGAGCACGAATTCCAAGGGCGAGGAAACAGAGTTGGTTTTCATGCCCACCTCAGGAGGGCGGGTGATTTGGGCTTCCTGTCGGGAGACGATTCAATTCGGGAGCCAATATGCGAATTGTAACGCACCCGGCCTCCGGCTTACGTCTCGCCCCAGGGGAGCCCGCCGCGGGCCCTCGAGAACCAGCCTCCGTGATGTTCTCGCGCTCTGGCTTGACATTGTCGATTCCGTACGACAACGGCTCAGTGCGTTGATTCGTGCTTTCATTCGCTGCTATGATCAGCTTCCACACATGCTGACGATACGTGCCGAGCAGTTGAATGAGTTTCGAGCGCACGCCCAGTTGAAATTTGAACGGACACTTGCGAATCATGCCCGTCAGTTCGCTTCCAAGCATACCGAGGTGCTGGGCGAGGACGGCACACTCACGGTGGTGCGCCTTGCGATTCTCCGCGGCGCGAAATATGGCTTCAGCGGCCAAGGTCCGCTGCAACTCTTTCTCGATTTGATGTTTCTGCTAGGGTCTGAATTCGATACAGACCTGCAGTATCCTTGGGCCCAGGAAATTTTAGGACCCAACGGACCTGGCGGAGAAATGGACAAGGCCGACCGGTTGCATGCTGCTTCCATCCGGTACCTGGATGCGGTCGCGGGTCCTGCCAACGAGTATGCGATAGCCGCATTGAACGCGCTTCGGAATTTGGATCCGGATTTCATTCGCCAGCCGGACAGCGATTTCCATTCGAATGCCATTCCAGTGATGCGCCAGTTATACCCACAGAAGGCCGCGTACCTGGGTGTGGAAATACTGCAGGCCGTAGTTGGACGTACGATGAAAGAGTGTAAGAAGCGGTCTGTTCAGACCATTCCAAGTCTGTGGGTCCTTTTGTTCTTAAACTACTCGCTGGGTCATGCTATCACTCGGGATCCGCTGTATCCCTGGGTGAGTAAAGCTCTCGAGGATACTCGGACCGCCAACCCTGAAGCGCGCGTCCAGCAACTCGCCAATAAGGCGAGGATATACCTGGAAAGGGCCAGCGACTATCTTGGAGGAGATAAGCGTGTCCAAGTCTAAGCCGGCGCCGCCGGATTGTGGGGGAGCCATATCCGCACCCCCTGCTTCAGCGCCTCCTGGGTCGGTTCCCGGAACGGGGGGGACGACGCCAGAATCTCCCGGGTCGGCTTCCGGAACGGCAGTCACACCGCCGTGTCCGGTCGAGACCGAAGAAGTAGACGAGACCGTCACCGAAACGATTACCAACGGTGACCCTCGGTGGAATGGCACGTATGACTGGGATTCCAAGTATTTGCTCACTACGGACCGGGCGAATTGCACGGTTAAGGTGACAATGAAGCTCAAAGTAACCGGTACCATAACAGAGGCACAGAAGGCCGCCTGGAAAAGCGCAATCGAATCCAAATGGAATGGAAAGGCCTACCTGTGCTGTACGGACTGCAACTGCCCACGCGGACTTCCGATTACAGTGGAGGTTCAGTATGTCGATTCCGGCGAGCACTATACGATTACGGCCCAAACGCCCGGAGCTACGGAGGGAGGTCGCGCCGGATTGGGAGGCACCACCTCAATGACAGGATGGGGCGTAGACGATACCGTGGATGTCACTCACGAGTTCGGCCACATGCTCGGTAACCCCGAAGAGTATTACACCACTAACGGCATCGATTATACGGAGGGGGGCACGAAGCTGCCCACAAGAGATCCATCGGGCGGCATAATGAACAATCCGGCAAACAACCCCCTTCCGCGGAACTATGAGCCCATTAAGGCGCAAGCCGAAGACTCCATGGGCAACAGTTGTTCAGTTCGCGGAACCAGTTAAAATGCCTGAATACACCCGGCGCTCCCTGATTGCACATGCAAATCTGATAGGATTCGCCTCGCAATTGGCGGCGCAGAAACGGGTGAAGGGCCGGGAAGTGGAAAAGGGTGCATCAACGAGCAAGAACAGTATGAAAACCGTCGTTAAAAATCTAAGCGCAGAGATCTCAGTCACGCCGGCCCCCGCCAGTCTGGAGGAATTGCGAGTTACAGTGTCGGTGCGCAATGAATCATCATCAGCACCGCTCCGCTTTAACGCCCAGTACTTCACCGCGCCGGCGCTGATGCTGAAATTCGAGGATTCCCAGGGAAAACCCGTGCCTACGGGTGGGCCGCCGATGCCGGCTCATGATGACGGAAAGGTCGGCCGAGTCGATTTGTCACCTGGGCAGGCAATCAGCCACACGTACGAGGGCAACCTCATATTTGGCGCCAAGCTCAGGCCCGGAAAATACCTGGTTCGCTTCTTGTATTGGAACGGTACACAATTTCCCGGCGAGTGGTCTGGCACGCTCGAAACACCGCGCGTGGAATTCGAACTCGGAGCAGGCAAGCGTTGATGCACGATTGATCGGTCGGGCTACGATCGCTGAACTCCCGGGAACGACGGTGCAGTGAATAGACCAGCACTTGCACGATGCCCACTCCGCGCGCCAATCTTTCCTTTGGCGCTACGCTAGAAGATCATGTCCGCTGGCGCTGGCATCCGCGACACGTGGTTCTCCCGGCTCAGCCGCGATCGGGGAATGGCCGCATGCTGGTGGCGTACGTTCTATCCATCGCTCGCGCTGTTTATCATGACAGCGGCCTTCATCATCACCAAGACCGGCCGGGATGCGCTGTACTTTCAGCAGGGCGGCGGGTTGGTCGATTTGCCCAAGGCGTATCTGGGGATCGCGTGTCTGGCTGGACCGGCCGCCATGGCCACGATGGGCCTAATGAAGCTTTGCGGAGCCCGGGGCGCTCGCGTCATCGCGCCGATCTCGATGGCTGCGCTCCAGGTGATCTTCTACTTTCTGGTGAGACCGGGCGGAGGGTGGGAGATGACGCTGCTGTGGATCCTGATCCCGCTGCTCTACGGCGTGCTGTTGTCGCTGGTGTGGCTGCTGGGAGCGGAGCTGCTCGATCTTGCGCCACGGTTCGTTCTCGCGCGCTGCTATTCGACTCTGGGCGCGAGCTCGATGATGGGCGGACTCGCCGGCGCCGCTATAGGTAGGAGCCTGGCGCCAAAATTGGAACCCGAGGCGTTTTTCCTGCTGGGAGCGGTCGGGTTGCTGGGCTCGGCGCTGGTTTGCGTATGGGGGCATGCCCGGTTCCCGGCGATCGAGGTGAAGCCCGAAAAAGACGGGCCGATGCCAGCGCCGGCCGAAGGCATCTATCCCGCGTGGAAAGAGATGTTCGGACTGTTCCAGCACCGCTACCTAACCCTGTTGGCCGCTGTGGGCATGACTGCATCGCTGGTGGGAGTCTGATTGAGTTTCAGTTTTACTGGTCGGCGGCGAGCGCGGCGCGGACCGGTCCTGAGAATCTGAAGGCTTTCGCCGACTTCTACATCGCGCTCAACGCCGCGGCGGTGGTGATGCAAGTGATTGCGACGCCGCTTTTGCAGCGATGGTTCGGCGTGTATGGCAGTTTGTTGATTCTGCCGGCTGCCCTGCTGGGTGCGTCGATGGTGGTGGCATCTTCGGCGTCAGCACTCGCTCGCGCCGGGCTGCGGGTTACGGAGGGTGGATTGAAGTCGTCGATTCACCGGTCGAATTGGGAGCAGGCATATCTACCTCTAACGCGGCCTCACCGCGCCGTTGCCAAGTTGATGGTGGACGGCGTGGCGGCACGATTCGGCGAAGGAACCGCGGCGGCGATTCTGTTGTGGTGGCTGAATTCGTTGATGCACCACCAGCACTCGGCCGAGCAGCACGCCACCTGGATGAGTTATATGCTGTTGGCGGGTTCGAGCATGTGGTTCGTACTGACGGTCGCGTTGCGTCGCAGCCGGACCGCACCCGGATTGATTCCGGAAGGCGAGGAGGAGTTCCGGCCCGACATTCCAATTCCGGACGGTTGAGTGTCGGTGGCGACCCTCGGTGAGGGTCTACAACGCTCGGATGCCAACCGCCTGGCGAGAGGATGATCCTCCCGACGAACGATGCGTGGATGGGCCGGAGCGGACCGATAGAATAAGGGTGTGAGCGAGTGGTTTCACATCCGGCACGCGGAAGCGCGAAGTATCTTGAGCCGCACGTCGGGCTTCATCGCCGAAGCGGGATTCAGCCACAGCCTTACACCAGCGCGCAACTGCACCTACGGATGCACATACTGTTACGTGCCGACGATGCGCTTCCAGGGAGGGCTGAAGGCGGAAGACTGGCGCCGCTGGGGGCAGTTCACTACCTTCAAGACCAATGCGGCCGAACTGGTTCAGGAAAGCTTGCGAGGCGATGAAATCGTGTACTGTTCTCCGCTCGTCGATCCGTATCAACCTGCGGAAGACAACGAGAGGATGATGCCAAGAGTACTCGAGGCGCTGCTGAAGGCGGAGCGGCCGCCAAGAGTGTTCACCATCCAGACTCGAGGTCCCGGCGTATTGCGCGACCTTCCGTTGCTTGCGCGCCTGGCGGGCACCATGGATGTACGCGTCAGTTTTTCCCTGACGACGAACAGAGACGAAGTTCGGCGCTGGTATGAGCCGCATTGCGCGACCTTGGAGGAACGCCTGCGCGCCGTCCGCACGTTACAGGAGCACGGCATCCGCACGTTCGCGACTCTGGCGCCGCTGCTTCCGTGCGATCCGGAAATGCTTGCCCGGCAGGCGATCGAAGCGACGCGGGAGAATGTGATTGGAGACCCGTTCCATGTACGAATCGTAAAGCGCCATGGCGCCACGACGCGGCCGGAAGCGGAGAAGGTCAGCCGAGTGCACGGTTTCGAGCGCTGGCACGAACCGGAGTTTCAACGCGAGGTGGTGATGCGGATCGGCGCGGTGGTGCATGCGGCAGGACGCGAGTTTGCAGTCGGAACGGAAGGGTTTCGATGGCTGGCGTCGTAGCCACAGAGGTTGTCAACGGCCTTCTTGAGAGGCTGGAGATTCCCTCCGCTCACGTACCGAAGGCGACAACCGAGGACTACGAGAGGACCATCCAGCGTTCGGTTGCGGCTTTCGAGCGTTGGCGGATCCGGCCTGCTCCCGCTCGCGGGCTCGTAGTGCGGGAGATCGGCGAGGAACTGCGTAAGTACAAGGACGACCTGGGTACGCTCGTCACGATCGAGACGGGCAAGATCCTCGCCGAAGGCAAAGGCGAAGTGCAGGAGATGATCGATATCGCCGACTTCGCGGTGGGCCTGTCGCGGCAGCTCTATGGGTTGACAATGTCGAGCGAGCGGCCGGGCCACCGTCTGTACGAGCAGTGGCATCCGCTAGGTCCGATTGGCGTGATTACGGCATTCAATTTTCCGGTGGCGGTGTGGAGCTGGAATGCTCTGATCGCGGCCGTTTGCGGCGACACGGTGGTGTGGAAGCCATCCCCACTCACTCCCCTGACTTCGCTGGCGGTGCAAAAGATTTGCAGCCGCGTGCTCGATCGCTCGGACTTGGCGGATGTGTTCACGTTGCTGATCGGCGATGTGGAAGCAGTCGGCGAGCCTATGCTCTCCGATCGCCGTCTGCCTCTGATCAGCGCCACCGGATCGTGCCGGATGGGGCGGCGCGTCGCGGAAGTGGTGGGTTCGCGGTTAGGGCGCACCTTGTTGGAGCTGGGCGGCAACAATGGCGCGATCGTAATGCCGGATGCTGATTTCGAGCTGGCGGCGCGGGCCGTGGTGTTTGGCGCGGTTGGCACGGCGGGACAACGATGCACCAGCCTCAGGCGGCTGTTCCTGCACAAGAGTGTCGCCGGGGAGATGACTCGGCGGTTGGTGGCAGCCTACAAACAGGTCCGCGTGGGCGATCCAATGGAAGCGGACACATCGATGGGTCCACTCGTGAATCGTGGCGCCGTGGAGCGGATGATGCAAGCGCTCGAACAGATACGGCGCGAAGGCGGAGAAATCCTGTACGGCGGCGGTGTGATCGAGGGATGCTATGTACAACCCACGTTGGTCCGGTCGCACGCCGGCATGGCGATGCTACGGGAAGAAGTGTTCGCCCCGATCCTCCATCTAATCGAATTCGATGATCTCGACGAGGCGATCCGCATGCATAATGACGTTCCGCAGGGATTGTCTTCGGCGATTTTCACCAACGACCTGCGGGTGACGGAAACCTTCCTGAGCGCGCGGGGAAGCGACTGCGGCATTGCCAATGTAAACATCGGCACCAGCGGCGCCGAAATCGGTGGAGCATTCGGCGGGGAGAAGGACACCGGCGGTGGGAGAGAATCAGGCAGCGATGCCTGGAAGGCCTACATGCGCCGCCAGACCGTCACCATCAACTATTCGAAGGATCTGCCGCTGGCGCAAGGGATCGAGTTCCACTTGCCGGAGGAGAAGGCGATTTGAGCGTTTATACCTCCTTTGAAATGATCCTGGATTGTAGAGCCGGCAACGCCGAAGGGTGGTCGTATCTTGTGCGGCAATTTGTACCGCCTTTGCGGTGGCTTGCCCAAAGGTACGGCGGAGGAGAGCCGGCAGTGAAACAGGTCCTGGCCACGCCGGGTGGTATGGATGGCATTGAGCCTATGGTGGAAAGAGAGTTCATGGCGTCGTTACGGCCGCGGATGCTCGCGGCGTGCGGGTGGAAGGGTGGCCGCGCCGGCACACTCGAGTTGGAAACAATGGCGGAAGCGCTTGCGCCGCTGACTTTGCTCGAACGGCAGATCGTGTGGTTCGAAACGATGTCCTACAACCTCGACGATACGGCGCGGCTGACGAGAGTTTCAGTGGACACTGCAAGAAAAGCTCGCGAGCGTGCGGGAGAACTACTGCGAGGCCGCCTGGATTCCTGGACGCAGACGATCATCGCGGATAATGGCGGTCTGTTGTCCGATCAGGCGGGCGCGACGAAGCCCGCCGAACCCGTCGCGTTCCGCCATTTCCTGGACATTATCGATGGCCGCATGACCTGGCAGTTGCGCGCCGAAGTCGAACCGAAGATCGAGTCGAGTTGGTTCGAGATCGATCATTTTTGCCGGATCCGTGAGGCTGACGCGGCCGTTCGGGATACCAAGCCTCTGCAGCCCGAGGAAGCTGCCGGCTACCTGTCCGATATGGGGGTTCGGCAGCCGCGGGTATCTTTGTGGAAAAGGCTGCTGGGCGGGTAGGAATTCAAGACTGAAATCGCCGTGCCCATTCGCGCACGGCGTCCACCCATTCGTACCTCTTTTGGCGCCGGCTTTGCTCGACGAACAGACTCGCTTGTGCCGCCGTGAGAGGTGGCAGCGCGGCACTCGCCTGAACTTTCGGTGTAGACGGCCTGATCTAGAAGGTACATGAGCACCTGTTCCCCATCGTACCGCCATACTTCTGGCACGCCGACAGCCCCAAAGATGCGAAAACGGTCGAGGGAAGATCGCGTGATATCGACCTCGATGACCAAGTCAGGAGGCGGGTCGGACGCGAGATCGATCTCATCCTTTTTCCGCATACGCTCGACGTTGCGAAAGTAAAAGCAGGAGTCCGGTTCGAAGCCCTTTTCGAGATCCTTCCGCTTGAGCGTGACAGAACCGGCGGGGTGAACATCCTTCCGCAGTTCCGCCCCAACCAACTCCACCAGAACCGCTAACGTTCGATTCGGCGATTCATGTCCTGCAGAGACAATCATGATCTCAAGCATCCCTTCGTCGTAGGCGAAGCGAGTCCCCAATGATTCGACATTCTCAGCCAACAGACGCTCGTACGTCTCCCAGGTTGAGTTGGAAAGCAAAACTCGTTGTTCCGGAGGGGTACTTACAGCCGCCACGTCGGTCTCCACTGTCATTCTCTCACGACATGCCTCTCGCGTTACTCTGAAAGCATGCCGAAAGCTACGCCTACTGCAACTTACGATGACGTCACACTACTTCTGCGGCTTTACGATCTGCGCCGGGAAGAGCGCATGCGCAAAGCGCGCGACTGGTTCGTCCGATCCTTTCACGTGGCGTCGATGGATGATATTGGGAAGATCTGCCCGATGGGTTCGGATGAGAATGCGTCCTACCGCATGGTGGTTTCCTACTGGGACATGGTGGCCTCCTTTATCACAACCGGAGTACTCAAGCCGGACATCTTCTTCGAAAGCAGCCGGGAGCTGTTGCTGGTTTGGGTGAGGATGGAAAAAGTCATCCCGGCTCTTCGCGAGTCATACAAAGATCCGCATTACCTGACGAATCTGGAAAGCGTGGCGAAGGACTACATTGAGTGGGTGGACAAACGCTCCCCGGGAAGTTACGATGCGTTCGCGGAGCGGATCCGGAACATTCGCTGATCCTCTCCCGTCCGTTCAATTTCGATTTGCCAGTACTCCGGCGGCAGAACTTCCGGAAAACGCTCACCCCATTCGATCAGCACAAGGCGCCGGCGCTCGAAGAGCTCGTCCAGTCCGAGCGTAGCGACCTGCTTGAGCGTTTCCAGACGGTAGAGGTCGATGTGGTAGACAACGGGCGGGTCGCCATACTCGTGGATCAAGGTAAAGGTCGGACTCGAAACCGCCTCGGGCGCCACAGCGGCGCGGCTTGCAGCGATCCCTTTCGCGAGCGTGGTTTTGCCTGCGCCGAGGTTTCCGGTAAGAAGCACGACACCGCTCGGCGGAAGCACCTCGACCGCCAGACGGCGTCCCAACTCGAGCGTTTCCTCCTCAGAGTGCGTGGTGAAGTCGGGCACACTCCTCCATAGCCGGCGGGAGGAATCGCAACAAATCGGTGGCGATTACGGACTTCTCTCCGAGTGCGACCGCGGCGAGGTCGCCGGCGCGTCCGTGCAGCCACACCGCCGCGGCGACAGTCAGGCGCAACTGGTCCGGGAATTGCGCAGCGAGTCCCGCGATCAAGCCGGTGAGAATGTCGCCGGCGCCGCCGGTGGCCATGGCGGGTCCACCGGTCGAGTTGATCCAGACCTCGCCATCGGGCAAAGTGGTCAGGGTGTTGCGGCCCTTCAGCACAAGTGTGATTCCGTGGCCGGTAGCGTAACGGCGCGCGAGGCCGATGCGATCCGTTTGGACTTCGGTGGCGGCGAGTCCGGCGAGTCGCGCCATTTCGCCCGGGTGTGGGGTCAACACGATGTTGGCTCGGCGCGGGAGGATCGACCCGGCGATGTTGTTCAAAGCGTCCGCATCCAGCACAACCGGTCCGTGAAAGGAACGCACCAGATCGAGAACCCATCTTCGTTTCTCCGCATCGACACCGAGGCCAGGGCCGATCGCCAGCACGGTCTTCCCAGCCAGTAGCGCCGAGAGCGAATCGCCGACGGCGACCGGCTCGGTCATCAATTCGGGAGCGTGGGAGGAGATCGCGGTCAGCGCCTCTGTCAGGCTACCTACCGTGACGAGGCCCGCCCCCGCCCGAAGCGCCGAGATTCCCGCCATCGCCGCAGCCCCGGTCTTTCCGTCCCATCCGCCAATCACCAGCACGTGCCCGAACGTGCCCTTATGACCTTGTTTCGGACGCGGAGTGAACAGGGATCGGAAATCGGCCGGCTCGCTCCACCGCGATTCACTGCGAATGACCGAAGGCGGAGTACCGATGGGAACCACACGCAACTCGCCACAGGCTTCGGCGTTAGGCGAAAGCAGTTGGCCGAGTTTGGGAGCCGTGAAGGTCACCGTATGATGTGCACGAACGTGCGGCCATGAAGTTTCAGCGGTGTCGCTAGCCAGCCCCGATGGGATGTCCACTGCCACGATCCGCGCCGCAGGAAACGCTTCATTGATCTCACGAATCAAGCTCTCATAAGGATCGCGCGGCGGCCCGCTGAGACCTGTGCCGAGCAGGGCATCAATCACGATTGTGGCCGCTCGCATCTCAGGTGCGAGACGATCGTGCACCTTGCACCCGCAGGCGAGCAAAGATGGCAAATTAGCTGGAGCCTGCTCCGCGAGCACAATGTCGAGTGAACGCGGATGAATGCGTGTGAACAACTGGCGCGCGATCACGAGACCGTCGCCGCCGTTATTCCCCTTGCCGCACAAGATCACGATCCGGTGATCCGTCAGAGGAGCGAACCGCTCTTGCAGAAATTCGACCACCCGATGCCCCGCGTTCTCCATCAACACGGGATCCGGAATGCCCAGCTCGACCGTCTGGCGATCCACTTCCCGCATCTGGGCGGCTGTAAGAACGTACATCAGGCTTCTCCCGCCACCATCTTCTCGAGCTTCTGAACGTCGCCGGAGGCGCCCATGACGATCAGGTGATCGCCAGAAGCAACGGTGGCGTCGGCGGGCGGATTGAACTGCATCAGGCCGCTAGCCCGGCGGATCGCGAGCACGATCACTCCGATGTCGCGGCGAATCTGCAGATCGAGGAGCGACTTGCCATCGAGGCGGCTGCCACTCGAGACTTCGACCTGCTCCATGCCTACGCTCATCCCCATGGAAGACATACTGGCCGTGATGTCCAGAAACTCGAACACGTGCGGCCGGAGAATCGATTGAGCCAGCCGGTACCCGGTAATCGAATACGGCATGAAGACGGCGTCGGCTCCGGCGCGGCGCATCTTGGATTCCGATGTCTCTTCGGCGACTCGCGCCGAAAGCTTCAACGAGGGATTAAGACTCTTGGCCGAAAGAATCACGAATAGATTGTCGGCGTCGGTGGAGAGCGCAGCGATGAGCCCTTTGGCGCGCTTGATTCCGGCCTCCACAAGAGTGTCGTCCTGAGTGGAGTCGGCGTTGAAGGCAGCCAAACCGATCTTAATAGCTCGCTCGACGCGTTCTTCGTTTCTGTCGATCACGACAAAGGGAACGCCGGTACGTTGCAGCTCGGCGGCCGCGCCGCGACCGACGCGCCCGTAGCCGCACAATATGTAATGGTCTTTGAGTTGGTTGATCATTTTCCTGGTTCGCCGCTTGGCGAGAAGGTCGCTGAACTGGGTTGCAAGAACGGAATGGGTGATGACGCCGATGGCATAGAACATGACACCGACGCCGAATAACAAAAGAAAGATGTTGAACGTTCGTCCAGCGCGGTCTAGCGCGTGCACCTCGAAATAGCCTACCGTGGTGATGGTGATCACCGACATGTACAAAGCATCGAAGAATGAATAATCGCTGATGTAATGGAAGCCCAGCGTGCCGATGGCCAAGGTCGCCGCGAGAAGGTAGACGATGGTGAGCAGACGCCGGTAGATATGGTCCATCTCTAGGTTCGCTGGGAGATTACTCCTTCGGAAGGATCCCCAATGATTTCATCTTGCGATACAGATTCGATCGCTCGAGCCCCAGTAAATCCGCGGCCCGAGAGACGTTCCCCTTGGTCTCGTCCAGTTTCTTCAGGATGTAGTCGCGCTCGGCTGCCTCGCGGAATTCCTGCAAGCTCGAAAAATTATCGATTGCGCGTTCCGCCAGAGACTTCCGCGATGGAATCACGTTCAGCGGAATGTGCCGCGCGTCCACGCGCACCTGCGGATTCATGATGACGATGCGCTCCATCAAGTTGCGCAGCTCACGTACATTGCCTGGCCAGTGATACTCGCGGAGCAGCTCGTAGGCTTCCGGAGTCAGCTCCTTGGCCTTGCGTCCATACTCCTTGGTGAACTCACTCAAGAAATAATCCGCCAGAAGCGGAATATCCTCCACCCGGTCCCGCAGGGGAGGGACGTAAAAAGGGATCACGTTCAGGCGGTAAAAAAGATCCTCGCGGAAATTGCCGCGCTCGATCTCGACTTCCAGGTTCTTATTGGTCGCCGCAATCACCCGCGCATCCACTTGTATCGATTCATGCGCTCCCACGGGCTCGAATCGCTGCTCCTCGAGCGCGCGCAACACCTTCGCCTGGGTCTTCAGGCTCATGTCGGCGATCTCATCGAGAAACAACGTCCCGCCATCCGCCTTCTGCAGTTTTCCGACTTTATCTTCCGATGCCCCGGTAAACGACCCCTTACGGTGCCCGAACAACTCGCTCTCGATCAGCTCCTCCGGTATTGCGGCGCAATTCACTTCGATGAACGCCTCCGAAGCCCGCTCGCTCATGGCATGAATCGCCTGGGCCACAAGCTCTTTCCCCGTGCCCGATTCCCCGAAAATCAGCACGCGCCCATTGGTGGGGGCCATAAGCGTTAGCTGTTGCCGCAGCGCCCGCATCGAAACGCTCTCCCCGATAATCCGTTGGGAGTGGCCCGCCGCATCCCGAAGGCTCCAGATCTGCCGCTGCATCCTCCTCTGCGACAATGCGTTCTTCACTACGACAACGACCTTCTGAATAGTGAGCGGCTTCTCCAGGAAATCGAATGCGCCGAGCTTGGTTGCTTTCACGGCGGCCTCGACGCTGCCATGGCCCGAAATCACCACCACCGAAGGACGGTCCGCCTCGGGGATCTCCTCGATTCGTTCGAGCGTTTGCAGTCCATCCATGCCGGGCAGCCAGATGTCGAGCAGCACCAGCTCATAAGGTGTTTTCGCCAGGGCATCGAGGCAGGCCTCGCCTGTATCGGCCGCGTCCGCGTGGAATCCTTCGTCCTCCAGCACTCCGCTCAGTGACTCCCGGATACCGGGTTCGTCGTCCACCACCAGGATTCGAGCGGCTTTCACGCCGAAGTCTCCACAGAGTAAGATTCATCCGGCCGCGTCTCTATCTCCGGCTGCTGAAGCACGGGAATCTCGACCACGAACCGTGCGCCCGTGGGCAGGTTGTCTTCCACGCGAATGCGAGCGCCATGTTCTTGAAGTATGTGGTGAACGATGGCCAGCCCCAATCCCGTACCGCGGCCCTTGGTGGAGAAGTATGGCAGGAAGAGACGCTCGCGATCCTCGGGCGAAATGCCAGGCCCGGTGTCGGCCACGGTGAGCTCCACAGTGTCGGCGCCCGCGATTTGCGTGCTGATAGCGAGCCGCCGCACTGTCGAATCCTGCATCGCCTCGGCAGCGTTGTCCACGAGGTTTACGATCACGCGCTTGAACTGGTCGCGGTCGATCGAGACTGCCGGCAATCCCTCGCTCAAGGACTTCAACACTTCGATTCCATCGAGCCGTCCCGCGAATACCGCTGCCGCGTTCTCGACGACTTCATTCAAGTCGGAGGACACGGGCTGGGCCGCCGGAAATCGCGAAAACTGCGAGAATTCGTCCACCAGCGTTTTCACGGATTCCACTTCGCTCGAAATCGTCGCCGAGCATTGCCGCAGGATGCGCATCATCTCCGGAGTCGCCGGAGCGGCCTCAGCTTTGTCCATCTGCCGGGCAATCCTCTCGGCGCTCAACGCGATCGGCGTCAGCGGGTTCTTCATTTCATGCGCGATTCGCCTCGCGACTTCATGCCAGGCCGCGGCTCTTTGCGCGCGCAGCAGCTCACTGGTGTCCTCGAGCACGATCACCCATCCCGATGTGTGGCGACCCACGAGAGCGGAAACAGTCACCGCCAGATGCAGCATCTGCCGGCCCTGTTTCAAGTCCAACTGCGAGGAGGCGAGGCCCGTGCGGCGCGCGCGATTCAACAGATAGTGAATCTCGCGCGCATCATCCACCAGGAACAGATCCTCCAGCCGCATCGACGCCGCTACCTTTTCCGCTCCCAGCATCTGTACCAGCGCCGGGTTTACGCGCTGAATCCGCCGTTCGGCGGAAAGCGAAATCACGCCGGTGGGAATCGACTCGAGGATCGCTTCGATAAAATTCCGCCGCCGCTCAATCTCCTTTTCATTGGCTTGCAGCTCGGTGGCCATTTCGTTAAAGCCACGCACCAGCGTCGCCAGCTCATCGGTGGCCCGCGTCTGAATTCGATAGTCGAGATTGCCCCGCCGCAACTGGCCAGCCGCCTCGAGCAGCGCCGAAATCGGCACGGAGATCTGCTTGGCCATGAGAAGTGCGATCCACGTCGCGACGAACAGGATAAACAGGGTGATCAAAACCAGAAGCCGGATGTAGACATCGCGCAGATCCTTGCGGTGAGACTCGATCTGCTGGAACTTGCGCACCTCTCCTTCGATCTGTTCGCGTCGTGCTGCCAGGTCCACTCCCATCTGCGCGCGAACAGTGAGCTTTGCGCCCTCCAATGGAGTATGAGCCGCCATCACTTTCCGCGGGCCCGGCTGCGATTTGTCGTCCCGGCACAGGACCAGCGGCGCTCCCTGATCTGGCTCGATCGCTGCTTCAAAGATCCCATGCTGGGCGCAGAAGGACGGGTTAAACAGAAATGGACGAACGCCATGGGCGAGGTACTGGCGCGTCTCCGGCAATAGCGCCAGCCAGCGCGCCTGTGCCTGCGCCCGTTGCTGAGTCTCGTTTTCGAAGCTCAAGTTTATTTCCACCAGGCTGTTGATCGTGCTCGCCGCCGGCCGGCTGAACCATCGAGCGATATTGTTGTTGAGAATGTTGATGCTCCAGGTGACCAGGAAGAACACCGGCATGATGGAAAGCGCCAAAGCACCAATCACGAGCTTGGTGCGGATGCGCGATCCTTCGCGGTTGCTACGGCGCTCGACATACAGCTTCACGAACGTGCGGACCAGCATGAAGCCGAGCGTCACCATCAGGATAAAGATCAGAGTCGAGACGGCCCACAACAGAACCGTCTGGGAGGCGCTTTCGGGACTATAGGGTTCGAGGGAAAATGACCCCTGCCAGACAACAAGAACCACCAGTACGGCCAGCACCACGAGGCCGCTGCCATAGATGATTCGCCGCTTCACATCCCCGGCCACATTTTGATTATAAGGGGAGTAGTTGGGCAAGCCTCCACTCCCTCACGGGCCGCGGCTCAGTTACGCAGCTCGGCAACGTTGCCGCGGATCATCACTGCCAGCAGGAGTCCTGCGAGGGCTGCCGTCGCCGCGCCCAGCAGAAATGGCGCCTCGGGCCCAACTCTTTCCCACAGGAGCCCGGCGAGCACGCTCGCGGGCAAAGCCGCCAAGCCATTGACCATCGAGAGCATTCCCAGCACAGTTCCTCGGCCTGCTTGCGGAGCGAGATCCACCGCGAGCGCTTTTGTGTTGCCGTCCCCAATGCCTCGATAGATGCCATATGCTGGAAACAGCAGCCAGAGCCACGTTGCGCTTCCCAGAACTCCAAACAGCAGGTAGACTGCGGCGAACATCCAGAAGGAGGCGATCACAACCATCCGCCGGCCCAGCCGGTCGGAAAGGATTCCTGCCGGATAGCCCGATAGAACGGTTCCAAGGTTATACAGCGCAAACATGGTCACGATCTCGGTCTCGCTCGCGCCCAACTGCTTCGCCCGCAACAGCAGAAACGCATTCGACGAATTCCCCAACGCAAACAAGATCGCGACCATCAGAAACTTGCGATAGTTGCGCGGCAGAGTGGAGTGGTCAACGTCGCCCGCAACCGGTCCCCTGACAGGACTTTCCGGTTCCCGGACCAGAAAGAGTACCGCCACACCGATCGCAGCGGGCACAAACGCCGCCAGGAACACAGCCCGATAGCTCCCGCCGAACCACGCAAGCAATGGCAGCGCCAGAAGCGGTCCGATCGTGGCGCCCAATTGATCCGCACTGCGATGAAAGCCAAACGCCCGGCCCCGCGAGAGGCCGGTGCTCGAATCGGCGATCAGAGCATCGCGCGCCATGCTGCGAATCCCCTTGCCGAACTGGTCCAGCAAACGAGCCGCGAGCACACCGCCCATCCCAGTCGTGAGCGCGAGCATCGGGCGTGTGAACGCCGAAATGCCGTAGCCGGCCAACGCGAATGGTTTTCGAACGCCCGTCTTGTCGGACAACCATCCGGAAACTCCCCGCAGCAGATGCGCCGCCGTCTCTGCCAGTCCCTCGATCCATCCTACGGCCGCAACCGAGGCGCCGAGTGTTTGCGTTAGAAACAACGGCACGATCGGATACAACATCTCCTGCGAGATGTCGGTGAGGAAGCTCACCAAAGCCAGCAGAAAGACGTTGCGCGAAACGCCGGAGATCACCGCCGGCTCACGCAAACACGTCGAGAATCGGTTTACCCTTTCCGTCCCGCGTCACATAAAAAGGCCGCTTCTCGATCAGTTCTCCGTAGTTGGGCGGCACCCCCATAGCGTGATAGATCGTGGCGTGCAGATCCTCGATCCGCACCGGTTTATCCACCACCTTGCACGGCCGCTCATCGGCGGTTGTGCCGTAGAGATATCCCTTCTTCACTCCGCCACCGAACAACAGCACGCTCCCGGCCTCGGTGAAATGCCGGTGCATGCCGTAGTGCTTCAGCTCCTGGATGCGATCCGGGACGATCACCTGATCCTTTACCGGCTTGTCGGGCTTGCCCTCATAAATCAAATCCCGCCCAAACTCTGTTGCCACCACGATCAGCGTGCGATCGAGCAACCCGCGTTGCTCCAGGTCGCGCACTAGCTGCGCCACAGGCCGGTCTATCGTCTGTTTCACATCGCGTGCCCGCGTATGGCCGTTCTCGTGGGTGTCCCAATAGCGGAAGGGGATGTACTCCGTCGTCACTTCGATGAACCGCGCGCCTGCTTCCGTCAACCGGCGGGCGAGCAGGCATCCGCGCCCAAATCGCGTGTCGCCATACTTCTCCGCGATCTCCCGTTTCTCGAGCGACAAATCGAACGCCTTCGCCGCGGGTGATGTCAGCAGGCGGTGCGCATTCTCTACCGCCGCCTTCAGAGAGTCCTGCTGCGCGCTGGTGATCCTCTCGCGATCCGGGACGGCTTCGAGCAGCTTCCGGTACCGCGCGTAACGGGATGCGAACCGCTCGTGACCAATGTTCGCAGGCGGGCGGATGGCCGCGGCTGCATCGTTGGGATTGGTGATGAAGAACGGTCCGTACTCCGTCCCGAGAAAGCCCGCGGTATGAAAAGCCTTCAGCGAGTCCGACTCCGCCCCAATCTCCAAACTCTGACCAACATCGATGAACGCGGGAACGTCGGGATGCTTCGGTCCCATAGCTTTCGCCAACCACGCTCCCAAATGCGGAGCCGCCACCGACTGCGGCGGAGCGTACCCCGTGTGCCAGTGATACTGATGACGGCTGTGCAAGATATGGCCAAGATCCCCCGCCTGATACGTGCGGATCAACGTGGCGCGATCCATCACCTTCGCAATGTTTTCGAGCCCCTGCGAAATCTTGATCTGGTCCACTACGGTGTCGATCGAGGGAAAGGTCGAAAGGAGACCTTTGGATTCCATGCCGCGCTCAAAGGGCGTGTAGCGCTTGGGATCGAATGTTTCTGTCTGCGCCATGCCGCCCGCCATCCACAACAGGATTAGCGTGTCTGCCTTCGCTGGCGGCTTCTGCATGGCCGCAAAAGCTGTAGCGGCCGCCGTTCCCAGGAATTTACGTCTTGAAATGGCCATTCGATTCCTACCGTATGTACTGAAACTCGGGCAAAAGGAACAACGCCCAGAGCGTGTCCTCCAGAACCTCCGCGGACGGTCTCGCCTTTAGCAGCTTACTCTCCTGCGTTGACGGGCTCCGTGTAAGCGCATGCACCCAGACACGGTCGAAAGATACGGGTCGCGGAGGACGCGCCACAGGCGGCTCACCTGAAACTGCCAGCAACTGGTCCGGATTCGGAGGTTCCTTGTAGATCAGAAAACGGATGCGGGGACTAATATCGGACGCGAGGGACGCGAGATCTACACCCACCAGCCCCTTCAGCCGAAGCGAGCCCTTTGCAATTGAGAACTCTCGAGTGGAGGGCAACGCCGCCGACATACGGGAACCCCCAATCTGCCACCACGCCGAAACGCGAGCCGGATCGTAGGAATCCACATCCCGCAACACCAGCCACACCTTTTTCACGCCCGAAACATCCACGTCAAACGCAGGCTGCTGCTTATTGATCATGCCCGAGTCGAACAGCGGCTCCGGCGCCGGCGGTAATTGTCCAAGCATCCTCTTCGACCCCCGATCGAGCAGCGATGCCAGCGTCGCACCGTTCACCATCTCGAGCGCTTGCAATGTCGTCGCATTCGTGATGCGCTCGGTTGTCACCTGGTCCCGGATCGGACGGCCGAGAGCGCGCCCGAGCGACGAGGACTTCAACTGCCAGTCGCGCGCGTAAGTGGCCTTAACCGGATTTCGGGGCTCGAGCACACGCCACTCCCCGGTCACCGAGGAAACCGCGTCGAGAAACTGTTCCGCCGAGAGCCGCCGGGCGTGCGGTCCGCGGAACACATATGGCGTCTCCGGGGCGTCCTTCACCGATTCCAATCGGTACGTCGTGGATGTAAGAATCCGCCGGAGCAAGTGTTTCATGTCGTAGTTGTGTGCAACAAAGTCGTCCGCGAGCCAGTCCAAGACTTCCTTGCTCCACGGTTTTGCGTCCATATCGTCCGGCGGCTCCACCAGGCCCCGTCCAAACAAAACCTTCCAGAACCGGTTCACCAGCGTGCGTGGCGTCCGGCCATTCTCGCGCATCGTAAACAGCCGCGCCGCCGCGGCCCGTTTCTCTGTTAAGGACGCATCCGCGGCCACGGCGCCCAACTCCGGATACAAAAATCTCGCCTCGGAAAGCACTCCCGAAGGCGCGTCGCACCGATGGATCTCAAGTGGCCTATCGGAGAAAAAGCTCGCGAGGCCGTAGGCGTCCTTCAGCTTCCAGCGGCTGATAAAGCTATCGTGGCAAGAATTGCACTTCAGGTTGACGCCCAGAAACACCTGGGCCGAATTCTGCGCCGCCTGCATCACGGGAGTCTGCGATGCATTGATGTCGCCGCGCCAGTTTACACCGGTGAGAAATCCGTCCGGATCGGTCTTTTCCGTAGGATTGAGGAGTGCTTGCAGGAAGCGGTCGTAGGGCAGGTTCTCCACCAGGGCAGGACGCAGCCACGGCGTGATGGACTTTCGGTCGCCGTGATAGACCACGCCTTCGTCGTTGCGGAGATGGTCGTTCCAAAACGTGATCCAGTGGTGCATGTACAACTCGTTGTTCGCGAGTAGCCGGTCCACCAGAATCTGGTGCTTATCCGGGTGGCGGTCCTGAATGAATTCCTGGAGTTGGCCGGGCGCCGGCAACAGTCCCCACACATCCAGATACGCGCGGCGCGCGAACAGCGGATCGCTCACGGCCGGCGGAGGCGTCACACTGTTGCTTTGGAAGTAGAGCCCAACTATCCGGTCCACGGGATGCTGGGCCAGCATCAGCCACGGGAAGAGCAGGATTAGACTACGCACTCTTTTTCTCGGCTGCAAGAGGCAGATTGTCTTTCACCAGATCGGCGTTGATCAGCTCCGAAATCACGCCGGTGAGATTCGCATTCCGCAGCGCCCACAAGTAGGCCTTCTGGGGCGGTTTCAACGGTCCCGCGACGGCGTCCTCGATCAGCTTCAAACGCCGCGGATCATTGGGCTGCCCGTTGTTGCGTCCATGGTGCACCGGCCGCGCCACCTTCATTGCGATCACACCCACATCCGCCTTCTTCGCCCGCTCCAGAGCCTTGTCCACATACCCGCGATTGACGATGCTGTAGGCTACCATCGCCGCCGAATACATCCTGGTCTTCACCGCGGCATCGAGAATGCCACCGGGATCGTTGTGCGCCGATACACCCAGATGGCGCACCTTGCCCTGCTTCTTGAGGTTCTCGAACGCTTCGAAAATCTCCGGATGGCTCAGCACTTCGTTCGGTGTGCACGCCCCATGCGGGCACATCAGCAGATCGACATGATCGGTTCCCAGGCGGCGCAGCGACTCATCGAAGGACTGGAAGATGATCTGCTTGTAGTTCTTGTCGCGATCGATCTTGTGCCCGTACTCCTTCGACATCACGTCGGCGAGAGCCGCGTCCTGCAATTCCTTTTCCTGGCTTGGAAAATAGTTGCAGAAATAGTCGGGATCGAGCGCGCGGCGGCGTTCCAACTCCTCCCTCGCCTTGGTCTTGAGCCGTTTCTGATCGGATTCCGGCAGGCTCTTGTAGATATCCTCATAGAGCTTGCTGCGATTGATATCCCAAAGACTGATCTTCGTGTTGAGGAAAAACGAATCCCGCTTCCGCGCAGAGATGACCTTGGCATACCCCATCTCGCTCTGACCGCGCCCGTACGCAGGCGCTGTGTCCAGGTAGTTCAGGCCACGATCCAGCGCCAGGAGCACGTGCTCGTAGTTGGTGGGCGTGATGGTGTTGCCTCCCATCACCATTTCCGAGATCATGAACCCGGTCCGCCCCAGTTTGCGGTAGGCCATCCCATCCAGCTTGTTGCGCCATTCGCCTTTGGCGTCGCGGGGCGCGGCATCGGCTTTATGGGCAAGGGCCGCCGCCAGTGAGACGGCGAGGAATTCGCGGCGATCGAGTAGGGGCATATGGCCTTATTCTAACGCTGACGTGGCGAGCTGAGCGGGACTGAAGTCCCGCGGCAAGCCGGAGGCTTGCCCCACACTTACGCCAGCACCTCCTTTTCCGAGTGGAGGGCACCGAGGAGAGCCGGGCTCGCTTCGGAGTCGAGGCCGGTGGCCAGCTTTTCCGACATCTTTGACACCTGGGCTGAGATGCGGGCGACGACTTCCTCGGGCGAAGCCTTTGATTTGCCTTCGCTTACGCGATGTGGCTTCGAATCGTTGAGGGCGTCCTCCGTGTCCAGATACAGCTCATCCAGCGCATCGCTCAGCGCCCGATTCTCTTCCTCGATGCGTTTTCTCCGCTCGTTCTGGAGCCGACGCAGGTCTTC
>Ga0187893_10004465_pt1 | contig 26584 bp, 20 predicted proteins | sample MA1701074metaG_FD_139574 | JGI IMG/M metagenome (GOLD analysis project Ga0187893, IMG submission 139574) | White microbial mat communities from a basaltic lava cave in the Kipuka Kanohina Cave System on the Island of Hawaii, USA - MA170107-4 metaG ... | reverse complement strand
GAGCCAGCGCACCAGCGCGACCAGCGCGAGGAAGTTCAGGATGCGCGTGGCGCAGGTCGAGATCGAGGCGCCGATCACGCCCAGCTCCGGCAGGCCGAAGTTCCCGAAGATCAGCCCCCAGTTGAGCGCCGCGTGCCAGACGTTCGCGAACAGCACGACCCACATCGGCGCCTGCATCAGCCCGCGTCCGACCAGCCAGGCGCGCGTCGCCATCCAGGCGGCGTGGAACGGGATGCTCGGGATCTGGATCCAGACGTAGGTTCGCGCGATGCGCGCGATCTCGGGGTCCTGCCCCGCGAGCAGGAGCAACGGCTCGGTCGCGAGCCAGAGCAGCGCGATCGGGATGCTGGTCGCGAGCGCGAGCACCAGACCCTGCTGCAGCGCGAGCGCCGCGCGCTCGCCTTCGCGCGCGCCGTGGGCCTGGGCCACGATCGGCTCGATGCCGCGCACGATCCCCTCGCCGAGCACGATCGTGCCGAACACCCAGACGTTGGCGACCGCCGCCGCGGCGAGCGCGCGCGCCGAGTAGTGGCCGAGCATCACCACGTCGACCACGCCGATCAGCATGCCGCCGACCTGCGCGCCGACCACGGGCGCGGACAGGCGGAGGAGCGTCGAGATCTCGCGGCGCAGCGGAGTCACGGGGCCGGCATTCTACGCAGTGCGCGCGCCCCGGCCGAACGTCCGCCGGCAGGCGCGCTAGCGGGCGACGGCCTTCGCGAGCAAGGCGGGCTCGCCGTCCGGCCCGTCGCCGACGCGCGCGATCAACAGACCGTGCTCGTCGTAGGCCGCGATCGCATCCGGCTCGCGCACCAGCACGAAGCGCTGGTCGGGAACGCCGGGCGCCGTGATCAGCACGTCGATCGAGCGATCCTCGCGCAGCGTCATCCGCGCCTGCTCGCCGTTCGGGCCGCGCACGTGCTTGGTGGCTCCGGGCGCCAGCGCCATCGGCTGCCTGCCGGTCCAGAACTCGACGGAGTTCGAGAACACCATGTCGAAGATCGCCGCGCCCGCGTACACCGGCACGATGCTGATCACCAGGAACACGAGCCAGCGGACCCACTTGTCGCTGTGCACGCCGAGGTTCCAGCGATACACCTTGCGCGTGATCGGGAAGCTTCCGAAGCACGCTGCCGTCGAGACCGGCACGAACCCGGCGAGCAGAGTGACAGTGATCACACGACCCAACCAACCTCGTGAGATGTGGCGCGAGATGCTGCTTCTCATGCGGCGCAAACTAGCTCACGCGGGTGCGAGCCGGTACAGCTTCGCGGCGTTCTCGTACAGGATCTTGCGCTGGTCCGCGGGCGAGACGACCTCGAGCTGCGGCTCGAGGATCGCGAGCGAGTCGGGCCAGGTGCCGTCGGGGTGCGGGAAGTCGGAGCCCCACATCACGTTGTCCGCGCCGATCGCCGCGAGGTTCACGAGCCCGACGCGATCGATCTGGAACGTCGCGTAGAACTGGCGGCGCCAGTACTCGGACGGCGGCTTCGGGATGATGTCCTTGAACTGATCCTCCCACTCGTAGTCGAGCCGCTCGAGCGCGTATGGCAGCCAGCCGATGCCGCACTCGCCCATCACGAGCTTCAAGTCCGGGTAGCGCTCGGGCGCGCCGCCGAACAGGATCGCCGAGAGCACGCCGTACATCGGCACCTGGAACGCGCACATGTGGGTCGCGAGCCAGCGCCGGTAGGTCGCGGGATTGCCGATCCAGCGCGGATCGGTGCGCGGGCCGGTGGTGTGCAGGTGCACCGGCAGGCCGGCCTCGTCGGCCGCGCGCCAGATCGGCTCCCAGTCGTCGTGCCAGAGCGGCAGCATGTCGGGCGTCATGCCGAGCTCGACGCCGGAGAGCCCGAGCTTCGCGCAGCGCTTCACCTCTTCGGCCGCGCGCGGCGGATCGCCGTGCGCGAGACAGCCGATGCCCGCGAAGCGGCCGGGCGCCTTGGCGCAGAAATCCGCGAGCCACGCGTTGTAGGTGTGCACCATGCTCGCGCACACCTCGTCGTCGTCGACGCGCGCGCCCGCGCCGAGGATTCCGTACACGACCTCGGCCGACACGCCGTCGAGCTCCTGGTCGCGCACGCGCAGCTCGGGCGTGGCGGTGCGCATGAGACCCGCGGCCTGGTCGCGGAACAGGCCCTGCTCCGCCATGCGATCGGAGCGGTGGATCTCGCCCGGGATGTACGGCCGGCCCGCCGAGCCCATGCCGCCCACCAGTCCGAGCTCCTTGCCCTTGGCCGACATCCAGACCCGCCGGCCCTGCTTCTCGACCACGCGCGGCATGCGCTCGCGCAGGCCCGCGGGCGCGTTCTCGGCCCAGATGTGCTCGGGCAGGACGGGCAGATCGATGTGGCCGTCGGCGGAGATGATCGGATGGTCCATCGCGCTCCTCCTCGTGCTCCGCCCATGATAGTCCCCGCGCGCGGCGTGCGTGATAGGCTCGTGCCCGATGGCGTTCCCCGATCCGACGCGGCTCGCCGACAGGTTCGGCTCCGATCGCGAGCTCGCGCGCTGCGCACGTTTCTGGAGCGGCGCACTGCACCTCGGCGTCGGGGCGAACCACTGGGTCCTGCACTTCGACGACGGACACTTCGCGGGCGCGCAGGCGGGCGAGCTCGAGCCCGGTCCGCAGGACATCGCGATCGAGGCCGCGCCCGAGGAGTGGGAGAAGCTGCTCGCGCCGGCGCCGCCGCCGTTCTACCAGGACCCGTACGGGGCGGCCCTCCACCATCCGGTGTCGCTCGGCGGCGATCCGGACACGCTGTTCGCCTACTACGGAGCGCTGCGGCGGGTGATCGAGATCCTGCGCGGGGCGCGCGTCTAGTGGCCGCCCGCTTCGACCGCGCGACCGGCCGCTACCTGCACCTCGAGGTCGCCGGCCTCGCGCACCGCGTCTACTTCGAGGAGGCCGGGCGCGGCGTGCCGCTCCTGCTCCAGCACACCGCGGGCTCCGACGGCAGGCAGTGGCGCCACCTGCTCGAGGACGCGCAGCTCACCGACCGCTTCCGCGTGATCGCCTGGGACCTGCCCTACCACGGCAAGTCCCTGCCACCGGACGGTGTCGCCTGGTGGCGCGAGCCGTACAAGCTCACGCTCGCGTTCTTCCTCGAGTTCATCGAGCGTTTCGCGGCCGAGCTCGCGCTCGAGCGGCCGGTGTTCATGGGCTGCTCGATGGGCGGCCACATCGCGATCGATCTCGCGCGCTTCCGGCCGGGGCTGTGCCGCGCGGTGATCGGCGTCGAGGCGGCCTCGCGCACCCAGGCCGGCAACCTCGACTTCCTCGACCACCCGCGCATCGGCAACGACCTGAAGTCCGACCTGATGATCGGCCTGACCAGCCCGTCGGCGCCCGAGGCGCGCCGGCGCGAGATCGGCTGGGGCTACGCGCAGGGCGCGCCGTCCGTGTTCCGCGGCGATCTCCACTTCTACGCCGAGGAGCACGACCTGACGGGCGAGGCCGCGCACATCGACACCTCGCGCACGGCCGTGTACGTGCTGTCGGGCGAGTACGACTGGAGCGCGACGCCGGCCGCGTCGCGGGCGCTGGCCGACGAGATTCCAGGCGCGGAGTTCGTGTTCATGCCCGGGCTCGGCCACTTCCCGATGGCCGAGAGCCCGGAGGCGTTCCGCGGCCACCTGTGGCCGGTGCTCGAGAAGATCCTTGCACGGGGGTGAACGATGAGAGTTCTGCGTTGGCTCGCGATCGCGCTCGGAGTGCTCGTCCTGTTCGTCGCGTCGATCTTCGCCGTGGCGCGCTTCTCCGACGGGCCGATCGGGCTCGCGCCCGGCGGGCCGCTGGTCGCGGGGGAGCTGGTCGCGACACCGGTCGGTGACTGGAGCTTCGCGACCGACGCCGAGACGATCGAGCTGCAGCTCGACGGCGAGTCGAGCTCGCGCACGGTCTGGGTCCTGGTCTCGGACGGCCGCGCCTACATTCCCGCCAGCCTCTCCTTCCCGCCGGGCAAGCGCTGGCACAAGACGGCGGACGAGCAGGGCGCGGCCTGGATCCGCGTCGACGGCAAGCGCTACCCGGTCCAGCTCACGCGCGTGCAGGACGAGGCGCTGCGCGGCCAGCTGATCGGGGTGGTCGGCCAGAAGTACGGCGGCGGGCCGCCCGGCGAGGGCGGAGTCTGGTTCTTCGAGGTCGTCTCCCGCGCGGCGGGCTGAAGGGCTCCACACCCGGGCACCCCTGCTCGACCCGCGTTCCTTGAACGTGGTACAAGAGCACCGCCTCGAACAGTGTTCGATGGCCTTCACGGTGTTCGATGAGCCTGGCCGACATCTCCCCCGCGATCCGCAGACGCACCCGGCAACGCGAGGAGGCGCGCCGCGCGATCCTCGACGCGAGCGAGGCGATCGTGCTCGACGGCGGCTTCGAGGCGCTCTCGATCCGCAGGCTCTCCACGCGCTGCGGCTACGCGGCGCCGACGATCTACCACTACTTCAAGGACAAGCCGGCGATCGTCGAGGCGCTGCTCGAGGAGCGCTGCCGCCGGCTGCTCGACGCCCTGCGCCGCGTGCGGCGCGGGCGCGGCCCGCTCGCCGACGCGCACGCGCTGTACGACGCGTTCGTGCGCTTCGGCCGCGCGCACCCCGCGCACTACCGGCTGCTGATGGCGCAGCGCGACCCGGGGCTGCCACCGCCCGCCGCGTTCGACGAGGCGCGCGCGCTGCTGCGGCGCCCGATCGAGGAGCTCGCGGCCGCGGGCCTCCTGCAGGTCTCGGTCGAGACGGCCGCGCACGCGGTGTTCGCGCTGCTCCACGGAATGGTGTCGCTGGGCAACGACCGCAGCGACATCGACACGCCCGCCGACCTGTTCGACGTGGCGCTCGCATCCCTGCTGCGCGGCCTGGGCACATCCGCCGCGGAAGACGAAGAGGAAGCCCTGGCATGACCCCGAGCCGGACGTTCGCGATCGCGCTGTTGCTCCTGGCTGCCGCGTGCGGCGGCGACGAGCGCCAGGCCGCAGTGCCCCCGCCGCCGGTCGAGGTCTCGGCCGTCGAGGGCGAGCGCGTCGTCGAGCGCATCCAGGCCACCGGCGACCTGATCCCGCGCGAAGAGGCGACCATCGCGTCCGAGGTCCAGGGGCTGGTCACCAAGCTCCACGTCGACGAGGGCAGCGCGGTCGCGAAGGGCGAGGCGCTGCTCGAGATCGACCCCGAGCGCCGCCGGCTCGAGCTCGACGCGCGGCGCGCGCGGGTCGAGGAGGCCGAGGCCGCGCTCGCCGACCAGAAGCGCCAGACCGAGCGCGTGCGCGAGCTGTCGCAGAAGCAGATCGCCTCCGAGGCGCAGCTGGATCAGGGCGAGCTCGCGCTGCGGCTCGCGCAGTCGCGCGTGAACGCGGCGCGCGCCGAGCTGGGCCTGGCCGAGCGCGCGTTGCGCGACGCGACCGTGCTCGCGCCGTTCGCCGGTCTGATCGCGAAGCGCAGCGTCAGCCAGGGCGAGTTCGTCGCGCCCGGCGCGCCGCTGGTCGAGCTGGTCGCGCTGGATCCGATCGAGGTCTCGTTCCACGTCACCGAGGTCGACTCCGCGCGCGTCAGCGTCGGCGCCACCGTCGACCTGCGCGTCGCGCCGTACCCGAACGACGCGTTCCAGGGCGAGGTGATCTCGGTCGCGCCGGGCGTCGACCTGCGCACGCGCATGCTGCGCGTGCGCGCGCTCGTGCCCAACCCCGACGCGCGGCTGCGGCCCGGCTTCTTCGCGCGCGTCGACCTCGGCATCTCCGAGCGCGACGGCGTGCCGATGATTCCCGAGGACGCGGTGCTCCAGAGGGCTGACGGAGCGATCGCGTTCCGCCTGGTCGGCGACCGCGTCGAGCGGCGCGTGCTGCGCACGGGCTCGGTGCGCGCGGGCAGGATCGAGGTGATCGAGGGCCTCGAGATCGGCGACGACGTGGTCGTGCGCGGCCAGACCGGTCTCGTGGACGGCTCGGTCGTCGCCGCCAAGCCGCACGGCCGCGCGGGCGCGCCCGACGTCGCCGGCCAGGCGCCGAAGGCGGCCGCGCAGCCCGCGCCGGAGGGCGGCTCGCGATGACGCTCTCCGACGTCTCGATCCGCCGCCCGATCCTGACCTGGATGATGATGCTCGCGCTGGTCGTGTTCGGCGTGCTCGGCTTCCAGCGCCTGGGCGTGGACCAGTTCCCGAACATGGAGTTCCCCGTGCTCACGGTGGTGGCGGAGCTCTCCGGCGCCAGCCCCGAGGGCATCGAGGAAGACGTCACCGACGTGATCGAGGAGCGGCTCAACACGATCGCGGGCGTGCGCTCGATCCGCTCCACGAGCTCGCAGGGCTTCGCGATCGTCACGGTCGAGTTCGCGCTGGGCAAGGACATCGAGCTCGCCGCGCAGGAGGTGCGCGACAAGGTCGCGCGCGCGCGCCGCGAGCTGCCCGCCGAGCTCGAGCCGCCCACCGTCGACACCTTCGACCCCGCCTCGATGGCGATCCTGTGGGTGCCGTTCCGCACCGACCGCACCGCGGTCGACACCAGCGAGTACGTGCGCCGCCAGGTGCGGCCGGTGTTCGAGACCATCCCCGGCGTCGCGGGCGTGACGCTGTTCGGGCGGCGCGACCGCAACCTGCGCATCTGGCTCGACGGCGAGGCGCTGCGCGCGCGCGGGCTGGCCGCAAGCGACGCGCTGCGCGCGCTGCAGAGCGAGCACCTCGAGGTGCCCGGGGGGCTCGTCGAGAGCCGGCTGCGCGAGTACACGGTCAAGACCGAGGCCGAGTTCGAGTCGGTCGCCGAGCTCGGGAAGCTCGTGGTCGCGTTCGTCGACGGCGCGCCGGTGCGGCTCGGCGACGTGGCGCGCGTCGAGGACGGCTCCGAAGACCTGCGCGCCGAGGCGCACTACAACGGCGAGATCTCGGTCGGGCTCGGCGTGCAGAAGCAGTCGGGCGGCAACACGGTCGCGATCGTCGACGAGGTGAAGCGGCGCCTGGGCGAGATCCGCGCCGTGCTGCCGAGCGGGATCTCGATCGACGACGAGGCCGGCTTCATCGACTTCTCGCACACCGTACGCGAGGCGGTCGCCGAGACGCTGTTCTCGCTCGCGTTCGGCGCGCTGCTCGCGGTGCTGACCGTGCTCGTGTTCCTGCGCCGCGGCCGATCGACGCTGATCATCGCCGTGTCGCTGCCGATCTCGCTGGTCGCGACCTTCGGGCTGGTCTGGCTGGCGGGCTACACGCTCAACACCATGACGCTGCTCGGCATGGCGCTCGCGGTGGGCGTGGTGATCGACGACGCGATCATCGTGCTCGAGAACATCGAGCGGCACCGCGAGGCGGGCGAGTCGCCGCGCATGGCCGCCGAGATCGGCGCGCGCCAGATCGCGTTCGCGGCCACCGCCGCCACCGCCTCGGTGATCGCGGTGTTCCTGCCGGTCGTGTTCGTGGAGGGCATCGTCGGCAGCTTCCTGGGCGAGTTCGGGCTGACCGTCGCGGGCTCGGTGGGGCTCTCGCTCTTCGTCGCGCTCACGCTCACGCCAATGCTGGCCTCGCGCATGGGCGTGCCGCGCGAGCGCCAGCACGGCGGTCTCTACCACAAGCTCGAGCAGTGGCAGCTCGCGCTGGAGAGGAGCTACGCGCGCGCGCTCGAGTGGACGCTCGCGCACCGCGGCGCCACGCTCGGCACCGCGCTCGGCGCGTTCGCGCTCGCGATCGTGTTCGGCTCGCAGCTCTCGACCGAGTTCTTCCCGCCCGCGGACGACGGCATCTTCATGGTGCGCACCGAGGCGCCGCAGGGCACCACGCTCGAGGTCGCGCGCGAGCTGCTCGCCAAGGACGAGGCCTGGATGCTCTCCCAGCCCGAGACCGTCGGGCTGTTCTCGGCCGTGGGCCTCGGCAACGGCCCGAACATGCCCGGCCGCCCGAGCGAGGGCATGATGTTCGCCACCCTGGCCCCGCTCGCGGAGCGCGAGCGCAGCGTGCACGAGCTGATGGAAGCGGGCCGCGCCGAGCTCACGCGCGTGGCCGGCCGCGACATCCGCATCTTCAATCCCGGCTCGATGATGCGCGGCGGCGGCGGCTCGCGCATGGGCCAGTTCGAGGTCGAGCTGCGCGGCAACCTGTCGCTGCAGGACCTCGACCGCGTCTCCGACGAGTTCATCGCCGCGCTCACCGCCCACGGCGGCTTCGTCGACTTGAACAAGTCGCTCAAGCTCGGCCTGCCCGAGCTGCGCGTGATCCCCGACCGCGAGCGCGCCGCCGCGCTCGGCATCGACGCGCGCGCGCTCGCCACCACCGTGCAGCTGATGATCGGCGGGCTCGACGTCGGCGTGTTCAAGGAGGCCGGCCACCGCTACGACATCCGCATGCGGCTCGAGGAGAAGGACCGCAACGACCCCGACGCGATCAACCGCCTTTACGTGCGCACGCGCTCGGGCGAGGTGGTCGAGATGAGCAACATCGTGAGCGTGGAGCACGGCGCGGCGCCGTCCGCGATCACGCGCAGCAATCGCCAGCGCAGCGTGACCGTGGCCGCCAACCTCGACAGCTCGCTCGTGCTCGGCGACGCGGTCGAGGCCGCGCGCGCGATCGCCAAGAACGTACTGCCCGAGGGCGTGACGCTCGCGCTCTCCGGCCAGGCGCAGGCCATGCAGGAGGGCGCGGCGCAGGCCGGTGTCGCCCTGTTCCTGGGACTGCTCGTGATCTACATGGTGCTGGCCGCGCAGTTCGAGAGCCTGGTGCACCCGTTCACAGTGATGATCGCGGTGCCGCTCGCGATGACCGGCGCGCTCGGCGGCCTGTACGTCACCGGCCAGACGCTGAACCTGTTCAGCCTGATCGGGATCCTGCTCCTGTTCGGGCTGGTCACGAAGAACTCGATCCTGCTCGTCGACTACGCGAACCAGCTGCGCGCGGAGGGCATGGACAAGGTCGCGGCCATGCGCAAAGCCGCGCCCGTGCGCATGCGCCCGGTCGTGATGACCGCGGTGGCGATGATCTTCGGCGTGCTGCCCGCCGCGGTCGGGATCGGCCCGGGCGCCGAGTCGCGCCGGCCGATGGCGATCGCGGCCGGCGCGGGCATGCTGTCGTCGACGGTGCTGACGCTGCTGGTCGTGCCGGTGTTCTACCTGGCGATGGACGACGCGCTCGAGGCGTTCAAGTCCGGCGCGCGCCGGCTGCTCGCCGCGCTGTCCGGCCGCCGCCCCGGCCCGGCGGTCTGAGCAAGGCCGTGCTGCGCCCGGAGCTCGGCGGCGTCGGCTGGCGGCCGCTGTTCACGCCGAAGCGCACGGGCTGCTACGTGAACGACCACTGCGTGGTGCGCGCGCACGACGGGCGCTGGCACGTCTTCGGCATCACCAAGCCCACGCCCGAGATCGACCCGCACAACGAGCGCTGGTTCTGCCACGGCGTGGGCGACTCTCTCGAGGGTCCAGAGTTCCGCGAGCGCCCGCGCGTGTGCGACTTCGGCGCGCGCGCCTGGGCGCCGACCGTCGCGTTCGACGGCAAGCGCTGGATCATGCTGTACGGGCCCGACCGGCTGCGCGCGGCGGTGAGCAGCGACCCGCGGCTCGACGACTGGCACGAGGCTCCGTGCACGCTGGCCGGCGCGCCGCTCGAGGCGGTGCTGCGCGACGGCATGGTGTTCCGGCTCGACGACGACTCCTGGCTGCTCTACGCGACCGGCAAGCGCGGCGCCTGCGGCAGCGTCAGCGTGTGCATCTCCGAGAACCTGCTCGACTGGCGCTTCGTGCGGCACGTGTTCGTCACCACGCCGCGCGCGCCGTCGCAGCCCGCCTGGTCCGCGACCGAGTCGCCGTACGTCTTTCGGCACGACGGGGCGTTCTGGCTTTCGGTCACCTACACCTCGAGCGGGGGCGGGCCGCCCGAGTACCACAACACACTTCTGTTCCGGTCGGAGAACCCGTTCGACTTCGGCCTGTACAGCGGCGACGAGCGCGAGCCGGCCGCGCGCCTCTACGCGCACGCGCCGGAGTACCTGCAGGACCCCGAGACCGGCCGCTGGTGGGTGACGAGCTGCGGCTGGCACGGCGACGCGTTCCAGACCGTGATCCCGGGCAGCGTCGCGATCCGGGAACTCGACTGGCGCTAGGCGCCCCGGCGTCTCGCCGGACATCGGTACGATTGCCGCGCCGCTGCGGCGCGTGCCATGCTCGGCCGATGAAGACGGCGATCGGCATCGGGGGCGCGGCATCGGGACGGGACAACGACTTCGAGCCGGTCGCGCAGTTCGCGGCCGAGGCCGAGCGGCTCGGCGTCGACGCCGCTTGGTCGGCCGAGGCTTGGGGGCAGGACGCGGTGGCGCCGCTGGCGTTCATCGCCGCGCGCACCACGCGCATGCTGCTCGGCACCGGGATCATGCAGATCAGCGCGCGCACGCCGTCGATGACCGCGATGACCGCGCTCACGATGGCCGCGGTCTCCAGGAACCGCTTCATCCTGGGGCTCGGCGCGAGCGGGCCGCAGGTCGTGGAAGGACTGCAGGGCCGGCCGTTCGCGCACCCGCTCGGGCGCATGCGCGAGACGATCGAGATCGTGCGGCTCGCCTTCCGCGGCGACAAGCTCGAGTACCACGGGAAGCACCACGAGCTGCCGCTGCCCGGCGGGCAGGGCAAGGCGCTGCGCCTCTCGCAGCCGGGCAACCCGAGCATCCCGATCTATCTCGCCACGCTCACGCCGAAGGCCCTCGAGCTGACCGGCGAGCTCGCCGACGGCTGGCTCGGCACGTCGTTCACGCCCGACCACGCCGAGGCGCACCTCGCGCACATCGCGGCCGGCGCGAAGAAGGCCGGGCGCAAGCTCAGCGACATCGCGATCTGCGTCGGCGGCGCGATCGGCTTCGGCGACGACGTCGAGCGCATGGTCGAGCGGTTGAAGCCCCAGATGGCGTTCACGCTCGGCGCGATGGGCTCGCCGACCACGAACTTCTACAACGACGCGTACAAGCGCGGCGGCTTCGAGGACGCGGCGATCGAGGTGCAGCGGCTCTGGGTCGCGGGCAAGCGCGAGGAAGCCGTGCAGCGCGTGCCGGCCGAGATGGTGCTGCAGGCCTCGCTGCTCGGGCCCGAGAAGCTCGTGCGCGAGCGCATCCGCAAGTACCGCGACGCGGGCGTGACCCAGCTGCGGCTCGATCCGCTCGGCGCGACGCCGAGCGAGCGGCTCGACACCCTCGGCCGCGCCGTGGAGCTCGTGCGCGAGGAGTGCGCGTAGGGTGGACCGGCACGGTGATCACGTCCCGTTCGTGAGCTCCGGCTCCTACCCGATCCGCGGCGGCAACGCGGTGCGGCCGCTGGTCGACGGCGGGCCGGCGTTCCTGCGCATCTGTGAGGCGGTCGCCGCGGCGCGGCGCAGCGTGTGGGTGACGGTCGCCTTCCACGAGATGGACTTCGCCATGCCGGGCGGGCACGGCACGTTCTTCGACGTGCTCGACCGGGCGCAGGCGCGTGGGCTCGACGTGCGCGTGATCTTCTGGCGCCACCCGGAGCTCGCGCGCTTCGACCCGGGCGCGCACTTCGCCGGGACCGCCGAAGACCGCGACTTCCTGGCGCGGCGCGGCTCGCGCTTCCTCGCCCGCTGGGACCGCGCGCACGGGCGCTACTGCCAGCACCAGAAGAGCTGGCTGGTCGACGCGGGCGAGCCGGGCGAGGTCGCGTTCGTCGGTGGCATCAACCTGAACAACGGCTCGGTCGTGGCGCCCGGACACGCGCCGCGCGAGAGCGGCAGCACGCACGACGTGTACGTCGAGCTGCGCGGCCCGGCCGCGACCGACGTGCACCACAACTTCGCGCAGCGCTGGAACGAGGCGAGCGATCGCGAGCTCGCCGACGGGCTGTGGCCCGACGCGCGCAGCCAGAATCCGCTCGCGTTCCCCACGCGCCTGTCCCCGCGCGCGGGCGACGTGCCGGTGCAGATCCAGCGCACGGTGCGGCGCGAGCGCTACCAGGACGGCACGCCCGCCCCGGAAGGCACGCGCTTCGCGATCGGCGACGGCGAGTTCTCGATTCTCGACCAGTACCTGCGCGCGATCGGATCCGCGCGCGAGGCGATCTACATCGAGGACCAGGCGATCGGCGCGGCGCAGGTCGTCGACGCGCTGCACGGCGCGCTCGAGCGCGGCGTCGACGTGGTGGTGCTCGTGCCCGCGGATCCCAACAACGAGATGGCCGCGGGCCGCGCCGACCCGGCGAACAAGGCGTTCTTCGACTCGCTCGGCGCGCTCGGCTGGCACGAGCACTTCGCGCTGGCGGGCATCGCGTCGTGTCCGGGGCCGGGCACGTACCAGAACGTGTACGTGCACGCGAAGATCATGCTGGTCGACGACGCCTGGTGCACGATCGGCTCGGCGAACATCGGCAACCGCTCGTTCTTCGGCGACACGGAGCTGAACGCCTCGTTCTGGCACGCTCCGACGGTGCGCGCGCTGCGCTGCGCGCTCTTGCACGAGCACCTGGCGCGCGACACGAGCGCGCTCGACGCGCGCGCCGCCCTGCGCCTGTACCGCGACGTCGCGCGCAAGAACGCCGCGCGGCGCGCCGCCGGCGAGGCGACCTCCGCGCTCGCCTTCGCGCTCGATCCCACGACCTACGCGAGCGAGCCCGGGAAGCGCCCGCCGCGCACGCGCGATCCCCTCAGCCGCGCGTGACCGCCTCTACAGCGCGCCGGAACGAGGCTGCGTCCAGCGCGGGAAATCTGAAGAGGTGGGGCTCGATCTCCGCGAAGCGGCGCTCGAGCTCCCGCGGATCTACCAGGCCGCGGGCCAGCATCTGCGCAACGTCCTCGCGATCCTGGGAGTGACCGCGTTCGATCTTCGCCAGCGCCTGGGCGTACGCGTCGTAGTGGTGGAAGTCGATTCGCCCCTCGCGCACGATCCACGGGCTTCGGTCGCGCCAAGCGGGGAGCTCCGGGATGAACTGGTCCGGCGCCGCCAGCTCGACGTTCAGCTCGAGCGTCTCTTTCAGCTCGGACAGCGCCCGCAGCAGGCGATCGGTCTCGGGCTCCAGCTTCAAGTCGATGTCGATCGTGCTCTCGCGCCAACCCACGAGCACGGCCGTCGCGCCGCCGGTCAGATAGGCTCGGCTGTCGCGCTCGGCGCGCGCGCCGAGCGCGCGCATGAAGGCTCGAATCCTGGCGGCGTCTACCGGCCGGCGCATGCCAGCGCGCGCTCGAAGCTCACCAGCCGCCGGATCAGCGCGTTGTAGCGCGAGTGCGCCGCGTCTCCCTCGGTCTGCGCCAGCAGCTCGTAGAGGGTCCGCTCCGGAGCGGAGCCCGCGAAGTCCGGCACGTCGACGCCGAGCGCGCGCAAGCGGGGCGTGCCGATCGCGACGAGCAGGGCGGCGACCGAACGCTCGCCGCGAGCCAGATCGGCGAGTCCTTCGATCACCAGCTCGGCTCCCGGGAGAGCGTCGAAGCGCATCGCGCGAAGGTATCACCCCCGCCGCGCGACCACCTCGCCGTAGAGCGCGATCACGCGCGGCACCACGACCGACTCGTCGAAGCGCTCCTGCGCGATGCGCTGGCCGGCTTCGCCCATGCGCCGCGCGGCGTCCGGGTCGCGCAGCACGCGCGCGAGCGCATCGGCGTAGCTCTGCTCGCTCGGTCCGGCGAGCTCGCCGTTCACGCCGCCCTGCACGACCTCGCGGTTGCCCGGGATGTCCGAGCACACCACGGGCACGCCCGCGGCCGAGGCCTCGATCAGCGCCATCGGCAGCACCTCGGTGAGCTGCGACGGGAAGAGCACGGCGCTCGCCAGTCCGAGCAGCGCGGTCGCGTCGCGCCGGTAGCCCGCGAACACCGCGCGCGCGGGGCCGGCGAGCGACGCGGCCTGACGCTCGAGCGGCGCGCGCTCCGGGCCGTCGCCCACCGCGAGCGCGACCAGCGGCCGGCTGAGCGCGGCGGACGCGAGACCGGCCGCGCGCAGGAACACGTCGAAGCCCTTGCCCGGAATCATGCGGCCGACCATCGCCACGACCACGTCGGCGGGCGCGATGCCGAGCTCGCGGCCGAGCCGCTCGCGATCGGCGCCCGACGCCGCGGCGCGGATCGCGGCGCAGTCGACGAAGTTCGGGATGAACGCGATCCGCTCGGCCGGAAAGCCCATCGCGCGGAACTGGCGCTGCTTGGTCGAGCTGATCGCGATCATCTGATCGCAGCCCGCGCGCAGCAGCAGTCGCGACGCCTCCGCCGACGCGCGCCGATAGCTCGTCGAGTGGTGGGTCAGCACGATCGCGGGCCGGGGCACGCCGGGCAGGGCGGCGACCGCGCGCGTGCACAGCGCCAGCGTCGCTCCCTGCGCGTGCAGCACGTCCGGCCGGTAGCCGCGCAGGATCGCGGCCATGCGCCGCGCCCACGCGAACGCGGCGGGACGCGTGAGCCGCGGCGTCTCCTCGAGCCGCACGCCGGGCGCGAGGCGTGCATCGAGCGGCCCGGGCGCGGCGCTGTACGCGGTCTCGACGCCGCGCGCGGCCAGCGCGTTGGCGAGGTCGATCGAGACGGTCTCCGCGCCGCCGAGGTGCAGAACCTCGCCGCAGATCAGCACCCTCATGTTGGCGGCTCCGTTTCCGATGGCTGACGATACGGAAGCCAGCCATGCCCTCTACCGTAGCTCAAGGACGCCGGACCGACGCAACGCTGGTGGTGACCAACGTGCTCTGGAACGCGGCCGCGAGTCTGTTCGGCTCGGTGATCGCGTTCCTGTTGGTGCCGTTCCTGCTCGGCCGGCTGGGCGAGGCGGTCTACGGCGTCTGGTCGCTGATCGGCTCGGTGTTCGCCTATTCGGTGGTCTTCCAGCTCGGCCTGGTGAGCGCGGTCAACCGCTGGATCCCCGTGCGCCTCGCGAGCGGCGACGCGGACGGCCTGCGCGCGGTCGTGAGCACGACCGCGGCGTTCCTGTGCGGTATAGGGGCCGTGCTGCTCGCGCTCACGTTCCTGCTCTGGACGTTCCTGCTCGACGTCTTCCAGATCCCGCCCGCGCTCGCGGACGAGGCGCGCCTGTGCGTGTTGGTGGTCGGGGTCGGCTCGGCGTTCAACACCGTGCTCGGCGCGGCCTCCGCCATCCTCTCCGGCTACCAGCGCTACGACCTGATGGGCGGGAGCCGGATCGCGGTCACGCTCGCGCGCACCGCCCTGCTCGTCTGGCTGGTGGTGCAGGGCCACGGCCTGGTCGTGATCGCGCTCGTGTACGCGCTCGGCGAGCTGGCCGTGAACTCGCTCTACCTCGCGCTCGCGCTGCGGCTCCTGCCGGAGCGGCCGTTCGCGCGCGCCGCACTCGACGCGGACCTGCTGCGCGAGATGCTCCACTACGGCTTCAACACCTTCAACTACATCCTCGGCGCGCTCCTCTTGCTGAAGGTCGGCGAGGTGCTGATCGGCATCTACCGCAGCGCCGAGGAGGTCGCGCACTACGCGCTCGTGACCGCGTCGGTGCTCACGCTCAGCACCGTGATCGAAGCGTTCTGCGCCGCGATCAAGCCCGCGGCGAGCGATCTCGAGGCGAGCGACGAGCGCGGGCGCCTGAAGGAGCTCACGCTGCTCTCCCAGAAGTACTCGCTGTTCATGATCCTGCCGGCGGCCGCGTTCCTCTTGGTGATGGGGCGCGAGTTCCTGGCGATCTGGACGCAGAAGGACATCGCGCTCCTGCCCACGATCCTCGCGATCGTGGCCGTGGGCCACGCGTTCCGGCTGGCGCAGCACTCGAGCTTCTTCGTGCTGGTCGGCATGGGCGAGCACCGCTTCTTCGGCCGGCTGATGCTGATCATGGCGAGCGGCACGGTGCTGCTCGGCTGGGCGAGCCTGGCGCTGCTCGACTGGGGGCTGCTCGGCGTGGCCTGGGCGAGCGCGATCCCGCTCGTGTTCGGCTGCGGGGTGCTCCTGCCGCGTCACGTCTACCGGAAGCTCGGCGTGGGCTGGTCCGAGAGCCTGCGCCGGGTCTGGGCGCCGTCGCTCGGCGGGGCGCTGCCGGGGGTCTTGCTGCTCGTCGCGTGGAAGCTCACGATGCCGCCGCGCAGCTGGCCGGAGCTCCTGCTGGTGGTCGTCGCGGTGGCGGCGACCACCGGGCTCGCGGCCTGGCGCCTGGGACTGGGGGAGTCGGAGCGAGTGCGTTTCTGGAGTCTGGCGAAGCAGGGCTTTGCGCGGGTGTTCGCGTGAGCGCACCGACCTACTCCGATTCGCACACCGGGGAAGGCAAGGGCCGCCAGTACGACGAGTACTACGGCTCCGATCCCTGGGCGCGCTATCTCTGGTCGCGCGAGCAGGAGGTGCTCGCGCAGGCGCTCGACGAGTTCCTGCCGGGGCGCAGCGTGCGCGCGCTCGACTTCGCCTGCGGCACTGGCCGGATTTGCAGCTTCCTCGAGACGCGCGTGGCGTCGCTCACCGGTGTCGACGTGTCGGAGGCGATGCTCTCGCAGGCGCGCGCGAAGCTCACCCGCACGGCGCTGGTGAGCGCGAACCTGGTGGAGTCGAGCCCGTTCGAGCCGGCGTCGTTCGACCTGATCACGGCGTTCCGGTTCTTCGTGAACGCCGAACCGGGCCTGCGCACGGCGGTGATGCGCGCGCTCGCGCCTCTGCTCAAGCCCGACGGCGTGCTGATCTGGAACGACCACCAGAACCTCGACTCGCCGTACTGGCGCGCCGCGCGCGCGTACGCAGACCTGCGCGGCTTCGCGCGCTTCAACTCGCTGAGCCAGGCGGAGTGCCGCGCGCTGGCCGGGGACGCCGGGCTCGAGATCGCGCGCGTCTATCCGGTAGGGCTCCTGCGCCTGCCCAAGCTCGAGCTGCCCGCGGCGGTGCAGCGCGCGGCCGATCGCCTGATCGGGCTCGTGCCGGGCGGGGGACGCTTCACGACCAGTCCGATCCTGGTGGCCCGGCGCAAGGCGTGAGACTTCTCGCGCTGCTGTTGATCGTCGCGGCGTGCGGCGCGCCGGGCGCGCCGGAGGAGCGTCCGGGCGAGTGGCCCGAGCTCGGCGGCGGCTGGCGCGGCGAGCACTACTCCCCGCTCGCGCGCATCGACGCGGCGAACGCCGCGCAGCTCGGCTTCGCCTGGGAGTACGAGGCGCGCTCGCGACGCGGGCGGGTCGAGCACGGCCAGGAGGCGACACCGATCGCGGTCGGCGGCGTGCTGTACGTCGCGGGGCCGTGGGGCAGCGTGTTCGCGGTCGACGGCAGGACCGGCGCGGAACGCTGGCGCTACGACCCCGAGGTCGACGGCAGCTACGCGCGCCACGCCTGCTGCGACGTGGTGAACCGCGGCGTCGCGGTGCACGACGGCCGCGTCTACGTCGGCACGCTCGACGGCCACCTCGTCGCGCTAGACGCGGCGAGCGGCGCGGAGCTCTGGCGCGCCGACACGCTGATCGAGCGCGAGACGCGCGCGTACACCATCACCGGCCCGCCCAAGGTTGCGAAGGACGTGGTCGTGATCGGGAACAGCGGGGCCGACTTCGGCGTGCGCGGCTACCTCACGGCCTACGATCTCGAGTCGGGCGCCGAGACGTGGCGCTTCTTCACCGTGCCCGGCGATCCCGTGCGCGGCGCGCCCGAGTCCGCCGCGCTCGAGCGCGCGCTCGCGACCTGGGACCCGAGCTCGGACTGGAAGTCGGGACTCGGCGGCACGGTCTGGGGCGAGCTCGTCTACGACCCGGAGCTCGAGCTGCTGTACGCCGGCACGGGCAACGGCTCGCCCTATCCGAGCTGGCTGCGCTCGCCGTCGGGCGGCGACAACCTGTACCTCGCGTCGATCCTCGCGCTCGACCCCGACGACGGCCGCCTGGTCTGGCACTACCAGACCACGCCGGGCGAGAGCTGGGACTACACCGCGACGCAGAACCTCGTGCTCGCCGAGCTCGAGCTCGCGGGCCGCGAGCGCAAGGTGATCCTGCAGGCGCCGAAGAACGGCTTCTTCTTCGTGCTCGACCGCGCGACGGGCGAGTTCCTGTCGGCAAAGCCGTACGTGTTCGCGAACTGGGCGGGCGGATTCGACGCGAGCGGCCGAGCGGTCACGAGCGGCCGCGCGGTGTATCGCCGGGCGCCGGCGGTCGTGTTCCCCGCGCAGACCGGCGCGCACAACTGGCAGCCGATGGCGTGGAGTCCCGCGACGCGGCTCGCGTACATCCCCGCGCGCGAGGAGGGGATGGTGATCGCGAGCGAGCCGTTCTACCGCTTCGCGCCCGGCGGCCTGAACCGCGGCGCGAGCGCGGTGTTCGGCGCGGGTCTCGAGCGGCTCCTTGCGCCCGAGCGCGCCCGGCTCGACGCGCTCGCGCGCGCGACGCCCGGGCTTCCGTCGCTCGCGACGCGCGAGTTCCTGATCGCCTGGGATCCCGTCGCGCAGAGCGAGCGCTGGCGCGTGCCCGTCGGCGAAGAGACCTACGCGGGCGGCGGCGTGCTCGCGACCGCGGGCAACCTGGTCGTGCAGGGCACGTCGTCGGGCAAGCTCGCCGTGTACCGCGCGGACACCGGCCACGCGCTCGCGGCGATCGAGGTCGGGACCGCGATCATGGCCGCGCCCGCGAGCTACGAGCTCGACGGCGAGCAGTACATCGCGGTGATCGCGGGCCTCGGCGGCATGGTCGCCGCGAGTCACCCGCGCGAGAGCGCCGCGCAGACGTACGAGAACTACGGGCGGCTGCTGGCGTGGAAGCTCGGCGGCGGGCCGACGCCGATGCCGTTGCCGCGCGTCGCGGGCACGACGCCCGAGCCGCCGTCTCTCGCCGGCTACACCGAGGAGCGGGCCGCGCGCGGCGAGACGCTCTACCTGCGCCACTGCGCGCGCTGCCACGCCGGCCGCGGCGAGGCGCGGCTCTCGTCGTTTCCCGATCTCTTCCGTCTCTCCGCCGACACGCACGCGCAGTTCGACGCGATCGTGCGCGGCGGCGCGCTCGCGAGCGCCGGTATGGCGAGCTTCGCGGACGTGATCTCCGAAGCCGACGCGCGCGCGCTCCAGTCCTATCTCTTGAGCGAGCAGGCGCTGCTGCGGTCCGAGGAGCGGGGGCGCTAGCGCCTCGCCCGAATCGCGCCGGCGCCGGCTCCGCTCCCCGACTCGATAATCCCAAGTTACGCCCAAGATAAGCGCGGCGCGTCATGCCAGGCTCGCGAGGGAGTCCAACGCGAGGTCCCGCATCGATGTGTGTCAGAGCCGCCGGCAGAGTGTTCGCCCTCCTGGTCGCGTGTCTTGCGCTCGCCGCGTGCGAGGCCAGACCGATCCCGATGCAGGTGCTCCCGAACTCCACGTTCGTGCTTCCGCTGCAGGCGCGCGCGTTCGGAAACGAGATCTCGGTCTCCCAGGGCGTTCAGGACCGTCAGCGTGGGAACCTGATCGTCGCGATCTGCCCGGCCGCGAACCCGTACTGCATGCCCGCTGCGTCGCCGTCGCCGCCGCCGTGCCCGGCTCCCCACGGCTACTACCTTCGCACGCGCTATGTCACGCGAGTCATGCCGCACCCCGGATCGAAGGCTGGAATCGACGGCCGGCTCGACTTCCCAGCGTACGGAAACGACTGGGGCCTAGTCGGACAGGACCTTGCGATGCTCGACGTGCCGAGCGAGGTCTGCCCCGGCACGTACAAACTGAGCCTTCGCACGCGGCCTGTCGGCTCGCCCCCGTCCAGTCCGGACGAAGTCAGCTACGCGGCCGGCGTCGACATCGTCGTGCTGGACGCCCCTCCAGCGGTGTCCAACCCCAGCACCGCGAACCCGTTCGGCTCGCTCGACGTCCCGATCGACTCCGACCTTGCCGATCTGGTTCCGAACCCGGAGGTTCCGCTGAACCTCGTGCAGATGGGTTGGACGTCGACCTACCCCGCAGCCGCGGAGATCGACATCGACTACCCCACCGAGCGCGTCGAGATCTTGAGTGCCTATCAAGGGCAGCACCTGGGAATCCACTCGCTGGTGAGCTGGCGGGACGATCCCGGGATCGGGCGAGTCACGATCAGTGTCGTCGACCCGAAGCGCTGCACGAACGATATCCGGCTCGTGTACAGGCTGCGCGACGGGGAGGACCCGGTCGATCCCCTCGTCGACTTCACGACGTCGCAGGGAAACCAGCGGCTCTACGACCTGAACGGATCGCCGCTCTCCCAAAACCCGTACGTGCTGGCGAATCCGGATCTCGCATTTCCCGCCTGCGGATCAGACTGACAGAGGCAAAGGATCCATCCATGCAATTCAACGGCATTCTCTTGGCATTGCTCGTTGCACTGGTTTCCAGCGCCTCTGTTGCGGCCGGGGACGACCTCGTCATCGAGCTCGACAAGGCATCCCTCACCGGCGGAGCCGCCGAGGCGTCGCCAGGGCTGACGAACGTCGCCCGCGGTTCCGTTCCAATGGGGGTGCCCCGCACGCTCCGCCTGCCGCTGACGGTGGCGGGCGACGGAACGACGAGCTTCTCGTTGCGGCAAGAAGCCGTTGATGGCCCGGTGGACGCCGAATCTGGAACGCTGGCGATCCGCGTGCGCGTGCTGTCGCCAAGCCTGGGCACCGTCACGGACGACGCTCGCGGGAGCTTGAGCATCGGCATGAGCACTACGATCGCCTTCGACAACCTCGCGACGGGGGAGTCCAGGATCTTCGACGTCACGATCCGCGGCGACACTCGGGCCGACACTCCCTATGGCTCGGGCATTCCGATCCATGTCGAGGGATGGCGGCGAGGAGAGGACGCCAAGCCGGTCGAGAACCCGACCGCAGAGAACAGGAGCTTCTGGGGAACGGTCTCAGCGCGATTCGAGCGATCGGAATGAAGATCCCGAGTTCGACAATCGAGGCCCGACTCAACTGAACAGGGCTCCGGAGAACCCCCGGTAGTTCAGTCCGCGAATTGCACCGTTCGAGCGGTGCACCCACAGGGAGACCGATCATGAACCGTCTTCTGCAGGATCGACGCGTCCGCTGGAGTCTCGCGGCGCTGGTCGCTGTTGGCGCGGTCGCCGGTGCGGGTGTTTGGTGGCAGCTTCGCGGCGAAGCGGTGCGAGCCGAGGAGGCGCGTTTGAACGCGAGGCAGCTCTCGGAAGACGCGCAAGCGGCGGCACGGCGCGCTGGTCAGCGGCTCGAGCGGCCCCCGGCGATGCCGGACAGCGATCGCGTTCGTGCGTTCGGCACGAGCTCCTTTCGCGAGGCGGACAGCGACCACACGACCTACCTCGAAGATCAGGTGGCCGGCCTGGAGCCTGCCGAGCCGATGCCGCCTACTCGAGTCGCACACAAGAGCGCAAAGCCCGCGCTCTCTGCGGTCGGAGGCTTCGTCGACGGGGACTCCGAGACGCTGGGCGCCGTGAACGCTCGCACGGGTCGAAAGGCGAATTGGTGATGAACGCAATCGTCTCGACGAACGCGCGGAGCTTCTTCTTCACTGTGTGCTTCGCGATCGCGTCCGCAGCGGACGCGTTGGCTCAGGTCCAAAACGGCTACGGCGTTGCGACCGGCGGTGGGATCGCCGCACGGCAGGAGTCCTACAAGACGGATCTGTTCACCGGCAGCGCGACGCTGTCGATCCCCCTGGTCATTCCGCCGGGAACGAGCGGCCACCAGCCGCGTCTGGCGCTTGCGTACCACAGCGGACGAGGAAACGGATGGATCGGACAGGGTTGGGACCTTTCGGTGCCGTCCGTTCGCCGCGTGACGAAGTACGGGATTCCCGCCTACAACGATCACCCGCAACAGGGTGATCGCTTCGAAATCGGCGACGACATCCTCGTGCGCGACGACACGGGTGCGTATCGCTTCTCGCGCGAGAACTTCGACCGCATCGTTCGCGTCGACGACGGCTCCGGGAACATCACCCACTGGATTCTGAACCGCCGCGACGGGACGCGCCTGGAGTTCGGCATGGATGCCCAGCGCCGCGTGCTGGGGCAGGCGCCCGGCGGCGCCATGCGGACGTTCGAGTGGCTTCTCACCCGCGAGGTCGACTCGAACGGGAACTACATCGAGTACACCTACTTCGATCGGGTCACGCAGGAGCTCGGCGTGGACGAAGCTCCTTACCTGAAGAGGATCGCGTACAGCTTCCGAGGCGACGCCTCTCCGACCACCGTTCGCAGCGTGAACTTCTACTTGCAGGACCGCCCGGACGACATCAGCTCGTACCGCGGCGCAGTCCGCACGAGGATCACGAAGCGTCTCGATCGGATCGAGATCTTGGCTGGGACGTCGCCTGTCGCGACCTACGACGTTCGCTATCACGGCGAGTCGGCCCAGGAGGGAACCGCACCCGCGAACCAACGCTCATTGGTGCGCAGGGTCGTGCGTATCGGAGCCAACGGCGCTAGCGCCTTTCCCGCCGACGAGTACTCCTACTGGGGCGGCACGGCCGGGGCGTGGACGCGCGACGCGGCGGCATCCTCGGTGCTCGCAACGCTGCGCGTGCCCGAGATCGCGGCGGGCAACGAGGCGACGGCCGCGAACCTGAATCCGGTGCCGATCAACCTCGGCGAGGGCAACCACTACCGCATCGTCGACGTCAATGGCGACGCACGACCGGACATCCTCGCGACCCCGAATCCGCTCCCGACCACCAAGCAGCGGGGTACGTTCATCAACAACGGCACCGCGACCTTCTTTCCGTTCGTGTACCCACCTCGGCCGTTCGTGGAGGCATATGACCCGAAGTTCCCGCTAAGAGGCGGCACAGTCACGATCGGCGGTGTCGTTGTTCCGATGGGCTCGAGGCTCGTGGACGTTCACGGCGACGGCCGCCCCGAGCATTTAGTCGGTGCCGCCCCGTCGGATTACACCGGACCCAGTACCTATGTCTTCCGCAATGACGGCCTCAACTGGTGGCAGGAGGAGGCGCTACCCGATACTTCGGGATACGCCAACTTTCCGACGCCTGCACACCTCGTCGTCTACAAGTCCAGCTGTGTGAGCTCATCGCGCCCGGTCCTCTACGGATGGACCGAGGTGATCGACGTGAACGGCGACGGCCGCGCCGATCTGCTCGAGCACCGGGCTCCCCATTCGACGTCGTGCACGGCAAACAACCGCTCCACTTGGACGGTACGGAACGTGTACATCAACAACGGCGACGGCTGGACGCACGATCCCGGCTGGTCCGCCGGTCTCGCGACCGCGCTGAACACGCTCCAGGTGTTCTCGTATCAGCTCCTGGCGGTGGACATCAACGGCGACGGCCTCGTCGATCTCGCCGCGGACAAGCTACCCGCGCTCTGCACCACCGGCCCCTGCAACAACGATGGGCTCCCCGGCAACGCGGCCAACGGCTGGGACATCGCCGCATACGCGCGCGGCAGCGACGGTATGGTGGATCCCGATACCGCGACCACCGATCCGGTCGTGCTGGTGAACACCGGGCGCGGCTGGGCGCTCGATGCCGACATCCCACAGGTACCCGGGTTGCGCCCGATCGACGTCGACGGAGATGGGCTCGTCGATGACGCCCAGACTCAGCCGCGCCTCAATACCGGCACGCAGTTCGTGAATGCGCCGTTCACCCTTCCGTTCTCGTTCGGCTCGTCGGCCGGCGGAAGGGTGATGGCCGATCTGGACGGCGACGCTCAGGTCGACTTGATCCGCGCCGACGGCTCGAACTTCGACGTGTACCTGTCGGACCCGAATCCGCCGCCCGGGCTCCTGCGCAGAGTCGACTCCTACGCGGGTGGATCGATCGACATCGACTACGAAGCCAGCAGCGAGGGGAGCTGCGAGGACGCTGCCGAGGGCGGCTGTCACGAGTTTCGCTCACCGTTTCCGGCCTGGTCCTCGACGGATCCACGCTGCGTCTACCCCTGGGCGCAAGATTACGCGAACAACCAGTGCGTGCTCATCTCCGAGAGCCTGCCGTTCCCGGTTCAGGCCGCGACCCGGATCGTCACCAACGATCGCAACGGCAACGAGGCGACCGTCGACACCGCGTTCAACTTCGGGCGCTTCAATCTCGGCCCCTTTCGCACCACCGACCGGGAGTTTCGCGGCTTCGGTCTCGTCGAGCGCTACAACCCGGCAGTCAGCTACCCGAACCCGAAGAACGCGCAACAGACGCTGAGCTTCGCGACGCTCGAACAGACCCAGTTCTATCAAGAGGCGTTCCTGCGCGGCGAGCCGGCGCGCACCGTGCGCTACCGCCTGCAGAATGGCGATCGATCCGATCGAGATCACATCCTCGACATCTCCGTTCCCGAGTTCGCCTACGCGCGCGGCAGCTCTACGACCTGGAGCGTCTTCATGACGGGCTTCAGCGAGGAGGGTTGCGACGAGTCGGCGGGATACTACGGAGATCCGACCACCTGTCCGGCCGTCGGCACCACGAAGCAGAACTACGTCGACTTCGGCGCGGGCCTTCCCGACCCGAACCAGCCCTATCAGGACTTCCTCGCTGCGTTCGCGAGCACATCCAACCGAGACCGAAACGACGCATACCTGGTTCTCCCGATCAGCCTGTTGTCGCGCAGCTACGACGACACGTTCACGGCAGCGGCGCGCACGAACTCCCGTTCGTTCCAGTTCCACGATCGCGCCGGCAACGTGAAGTTCAGCTGGGACATGGGCGCCGCGAGGATCAACGACGCGACCGAGATGATCGAGGACATCGAGTCGTCCGACGACCGAATGACGTTCACGACCTATGCGCTGCCGACATCGACCGCGCCGCCGAATCTGCGCAATCGACCGAAGTACGAGGCGCGACAGGCGATCGGCGCGGGCGGCTCGATCACGACCCTCGCCGAAACGTGGTTCTCGTACGACAACATCGCGAACAACAACCCCGGAGGGCAGATCAGTGTCGGCAATCTGACGACCCGGAGCGCACTCCTGGCCGATCCCGAGCGAGGAATATCGACGCGCGTCGACACCGTGCTGACGTACTCGGGCTCGACGTATGGCCTGCCGCAGACCATCACGGACCCGTTCGAACTCGGGCAGACGGCGTACGTCACTTCCTATCTCTACGACGCGTCGAACACGTTCCCGACACGGCTCACGCGCGGGACCCTCGCCACGGATCTCACATACGCGATTCCGGCACCCGCTCCGAGAGGGCTCGGGATCGTGCACACGAGAACCGACCCCAATGGCGAGGTCCTGACCACGCTCGCCGACACGTTCGGGCGGGTCACATCGCGCAGCGGACCGGGGACGGCAATCGGCCCAGCCGCGACGACGTCGTACGACGACTACTTCGGCTGGGACCCGGCACGAGCGCGCGTCACGGAGACGACCTCGGACGGCGTCACTCCGGTAGCGACGAGCACCTACTTCGACGGGCTGGGCCGTCCGACCCGCAGCCTGCGCACCGCGAACCGGCCCGACAGCGGCGCGCCGGCGCTCATCGAGCAGACCACCGCCTTTGACGTGCGCGGGAACGTCCGGTCCAACGGACGCCCGCGCTTCTGCAACGTCGGGCCGGGTGCGTGCGACCCGAGCCCGGGCACGACCACCCTGCTCTACGACGCGCGCGACCGGCTCGCCTTCGTCGTGCAACCCGACGGAGGAGTCCAGGAGCGCCGCTACGAGACGAGAGTCGACCCCGGAAGGACGGACCCTGAGCGCTTCGAAGTGTCGATCGACGCCGCGAACAGGCGCTCGGACGTTCGACTCGACGGAGCCAACCGGGTCGGAGTGGTGATCGAGTACGAGAGCACCTCGAGCTACACCAACGGGCTGCGCACGCAGTACGTCTACGACGGGCTCGATCGCATACAGCTGATTTGCGATCCAACGGTCGCGTCGTGCGCGGTCGCCGGCCGCGACCCGAAGCACACCACGCTCTTCACCTACGACTCGCTGAGTCGGCTCGTCCGCCGAGACGATCCCGACCGCGGATCGTGGCGCTATCAGCTCCGGGGCGACGGAGCGCCGCTTCGCCAGGTCGATGGGAACAACGTGGTCACGCTCTTCCAGTACGACTCCGTGTACGGCCGGCGCACGGGCGTCGATTGGTCCGGCAACGGGTCGATCGACGTGACCTATCGTTACGGCGACGAGCCCGGTCTCGGCGCCGGTCCGCATTCGCTTGGCCGGCTGTTCCGCCGCATCGGCCCCACCAGCACCTTGCAGCTCGCCTACGACGCGAGCGGCCGGGTCCAGGAGAAGCGCACGACCATCGCCGCGACGGGAGACCTGTACACCGAGTCGTTCGGCTACGACTGGCTGTCGCGCGTCACGTCCAGGACCTATCCCGACAACGAGACGATCACGCGCACGTACGACACGATGGGCTCGAATCGCGTCTTCTCCTCCGCGCGTGTCTACGTCGACCGGATCGACTTCAATGCCGATTTGAACCCGACTACGTACGTGTACGGCAACGGCGAGACCCGGACCCGCACGTACGTTCCCACCACCGGCTACCTCTCTTCCATCGTCGGTGCGCGCTCTGGTCAGCCCGCGGTGATCAACCGCACCTATGGCCACGATCTGACCGGGCTGGTCGCGTCGGTCACCGACAACGTCACTCCGTCGGAGAGCCTGTCGAACATCCAGTACGACGGCCTGGGCCGGATGCGCCAGTCGACGCGAGGCACGAGCGCAGCGTCGCTGAGCGTCTACGACGGCCTAGGGAACCTCGTCACCCGAGAGGGAACTGCGATCCCCTTCGATGCAGCGGCTGCCAAACCGCACGTGCCGTTCCTTGCGTCCGATCCGACCCGATTCGAGCACGACCCCGCCGGGAACATG
>Ga0187893_10004464_pt1 | contig 26593 bp, 15 predicted proteins | sample MA1701074metaG_FD_139574 | JGI IMG/M metagenome (GOLD analysis project Ga0187893, IMG submission 139574) | White microbial mat communities from a basaltic lava cave in the Kipuka Kanohina Cave System on the Island of Hawaii, USA - MA170107-4 metaG ... | reverse complement strand
GCTCTCGCGGCATGTGAAAGAAGTGGTCAACGCCTCCTCCCATGGCGGAGCTTCGCTGAACATTCTATCCGGTTTCGTCGCGGGCAACTTCTCCGCCTTCTGGAAGGGTTTGGTGATCCTCTCGTTGATGCTCGTCGCTTATAAGGCATCGCAACACACATCGGTGCTGGGGCTGATGCCTGCGGAGTACGCCTTCGCCGCGCCCATCTTCGCCTTCGGTCTCGTCGCGTTCGGCTTTCTCGGCATGGGCCCCGTGACCATCGCCGTGGACAGCTTCGGCCCCGTGACGGACAACGCCCAAAGTGTTTACGAACTCAGCCAGATCGAATCCCAGCCGGGCATCAAAGAGCAGATCAAGAAGGACTTCGGCTTCGAGCCGGACTTCGAGAACGCCAAGCACCAGCTGGAAAAGGGGGACGGCGCCGGCAACACCTTCAAGGCCACTGCCAAGCCCGTGCTCATTGGCACCGCTGTCGTCGGCGCCACCACGATGGTCTTCGGTATCATCATGCTGCTCGAAAAAATGGCCCCCGGCACGGTCATCGCCAGACTCAGCCTCGTGCAACCCGAGATTATGATGGGCCTGCTCATGGGCGGCGCCGTCATCTACTGGTTCACCGGCGCGAGCACACAGGCCGTCGTCACCGGCGCCTATCGCGCGGTCGTCTTCATCAAAAACAACATCAAACTCGACTCCGCCAAGGCGAGCATCGAAGACAGCAAGGAGGTCGTGAAGATCTGCACCGTCTATGCCCAAAAAGGCATGGTAAACATCTTCATCGTCGTTTTCTGCCTGTCCTTGGCATTGCCGTTTTTCAACCCGTATTTCTTCATTGGCTACCTCGTGGGCATCGCGTTTTTCGGCCTCTTCCAGGCCATCTTCATGGCCAACGCCGGCGGCGCCTGGGACAACGCCAAGAAAATCGTCGAAGTGGAGATGAGGCAGAAAGGCACGCCACTCCATGCCGCCACGGTCGTCGGCGACACCGTGGGCGATCCGTTCAAGGACACTTCGTCCGTTTCGCTGAACCCGGTGATCAAGTTCACCACACTGTTCGGCCTCCTGGCAGTCGAGATTGCCGTGGTGATGAAGAGCCAGAACGCGAAGACCTTCATCGGCGCCCTGTTCCTCGCCATCGCGCTGTTCTTCGTCTATCGCTCGTTTTACGGGATGCGCATCCCCAGGGAAACAGCGTAGCGCTCGAACATATTCCAAGAATCCGGTGACTTTTGCGTGAATTCACGCCCAGTGGCTTTGCGTTCACCCTCGAGGTGTGGCATAAGGTTGTCCAATCATGAAGTCAGTCGTGAAGCCCTGCGCCCTCCTTTTTTGTACCCTCCTGTCCGTAGTCGTCGTTTCCGCTCAAACCCCTTTGGTGAGCCCCGGCGACGTTTGGCGTTATCACAAGGGCACCAACGCTCCTTCAGCCAGTTGGCAGACCATCGCCGACTCTGCCTTGAACTCGGAGTGGGCCAGCGGTCCTGGCGGTTTCGGCTACGGGGACGGTGACGACGCAACCATACTCAATGACATGGGCCAGGGCTCAGCGCGATACACGACGCTCTATGTTCGGCGCACGTTCAATGTCGCCGGTCCGCTGGATCCCGGCCTCGTCCTCCGGCTGGTCGTGGATTATGACGACGCTTATGTGGCGTATCTTGACGGACAGGAGATCGCGCGCTCGGCCAACATCGTCAACGGGACAATTGGGGTGGAGCCAGCCTTCACTGGTCGGGCGTCATCCACCCACGAGGCTGTGGCAGGTGGTGGCCCGGGCGCTGTCACTATTTCTCTGGGTTCCGCAGCGGAGCAATTGACGCCCGGTGAACACGTGTTTGCGCTCATCGGATTGAATGAGAGCACAGGCAGCAGCGACTTTTCTCTGATTCCAGGCTTGCTGTTGGTGGACCCCAATGTTTGCCCGGCCAATACGATTTGCGGCGACACCAATTGGATTGTGGCCAATAGTCCTTATGTTGTTTCCGGCAATCTCAGGGTCGCCAGTGGTGTCACGTTGGCCATCGAACCAGGCGTGACAGTGCTATTTAACGCAGGCGCGGGCCTCACCATCGATGGGCGTCTCATCGCCGATGGCACGCCGGCCAGCCGCATCACTTTCACGCGCAGCGGGGTTTCGGGCACCTGGGATCAGCTTTACTTCAGTGCCAGTTCCACGACCTCGCGGATTGCCCACGCGGACATGGCTTACTTCGCCAGTCCCGCCTGCGAGGCGCACGATACGATTCTGCACCTTGACAGCATCTGGTGGACGAATTCCACGGCGGCAGTCGTGGATCTCCACGACAGTTCCATCGTCCTGATCAACTCTTACATTCCAGGGGGCGCGGGCAATGAGCCGGTGCACTTCAGTGGCATGCCGGCCAACGGACATGCGCTCATTAAGGGCTGTGTGTTCGGCGCCCCTCGTGGTTACAACGACAGCATCGATTTCACGGGCGGCAACCGGCCCGGCCCGATCGCACAGTTCATCGATAACATTTTCCTCGGCGGCGTAGATGATTGTTTCGATATGGACGGCACCGATGCGCACATCGAGGGCAACATCTTCCTGAACGTGCGTAAGGACGCCTCCCGCGACAGCAGTTCCAATCCCATCACCACCGGCGCCGATGGCAACAATCGCTCCGAACTTGTCATTTGCCGGAACATTTTTTACAATGGCGAACACGCGTTCATGGAAAAGGATCGTGGCACAGGCATTCTCCAGAACAACACCGTCCTTCGCCTGACCCCAAATCCGTTCAGTGACAATACCGACCCGGACGGCGACGAGGCGCCGGGGATCATCTTGTTCGGCGAGCCGTGGCGCGGATTCCCCTTCGGCGACGGCGCCATTTTTGAAGGCAACATCGCTTCCGATTTGCAGATCACCGATCCCTGGCCGTTGCTGGCGCAAGCGCAGGCCGCCAACTCGAATTTCTTCTTCCTCCGCAACCACAATTGCGTTCAGGGCTTCGACCAGCCGGGAGACGGAAATATCAATGCCGATCCATTGTTCGTCGGAGTGACCGATCTTACCGCTGCTAACATCCGCCAGATGCTTGCGCTCCAGGCCGGCTCCCCTTGCATTGGCAGTGGACCGAATGGGCTGGACATGGGCGCCCTCGTGCCGTCCGGAGCAAGCCTCAGTGGTGCTCCTGCGGGCACGACCACAAACACCAGTGCGGCGCTCAAAGTCGCCGGCCCTGGGATTTGGGCCTACAAATGGCGGCTCAACGGCGGAGCCTGGAGCTCCGAGATCTCACTGGTCCCGCAGTCTGCCTGGAATGGACAACCCTTCACAGCCTCTATCTTCTCCAATGCGCCGCCGATCCTTCTCACCAATCTGACCGACGGCAGCTACACCATCGAAGTGGTTGGACGGAATTCCGCCGGTTTCTGGCAGGATGAAAGCACCGCTCTGTCCAAGACCTGGATCGTGCAAACCTCCATGCCCTTGCTCATCGAAAATGCTATCCGGATCGGCGATACCCTCACGTTTATCTTCGTCGCGGAAGCCGGCAGAACCTACTCCGTGTTATATCGTGACGCTCTCGACGCCGCCCATCCGTGGACAAAACTGTCGGATATCCCGGCTCAAGAAGCTACAGGCCCATTCATATTCACAGACCCGGCGGCCCCTCCTCCGCGCCGCTTCTACCAGATCGTCACGCCGACCCAGTAGCCAAACTGGGGACAATTTCAGCGGCTCAACCCAGCCGATAGGTAATGCGCGCTTTGTTCAAGTCGTAAGGCGACATTTCCATCTTCACGCGGTCGCCGGCGGTCAGGCGGATAAAGCGTTTGCGCATCTTGCCGGAGATGGTCGCGAGCACTTGATGCTTATTGTCCAACTCGACGCGAAACATGGTGCCCGCCAGCACCGTCACCACCCGGCCTTCCAATTCGATATGTTGTTCCATTCAGTTTTTGCCATCAGGCCTGCCAGGTTGTACCGGTTCGGGGAGCAGGCATGAGGCCCAAACGCGGAAACAAAAAAGCGCGGGATTCGCGCAGGCGAATCCCGCACCGTGAAATCAACCGGCCAGTTAGTAGCGATTGCTGCGCTCGCGACCCCCGCGACCGCCGCCACCACCACCACCGTAGCCACCACCGCCGCCACCGCCTCGGAACGGGCGTTCCTCGCGCGGGCGCGCTTCATTGACCGTCAGGGGGCGACCATCGAGCTGTGCGCCGTGCAGGGCCGCGATGGCGGCCTTGGCGGCTTCCGGTGTGCCCATCGTGACAAAGGCGAAGCCGCGTGAACGGCCGCTCATTTTGTCCATGATAAGATCCACACTGGTCACCGTGCCGTGCGCGGCGAAGGCGTCCTGAAGATCGTTTTCGGTGGTATTGAAGGAAAGATTTCCTACATACAGTTTCGTACTCATTGATGACTTTCTATCTGCTTAGACTCGCTGCTCTTCCCGGGCTGTACCCGACCATCGGGTTTCAAATCATCACTGAATCACGTTCAACTGAAGATTTTCCATGCCTCGAATCGACAGGCTATCTAACTTTGCGAAACCAAGCGTGCCGTTTCGGCGGCGAATGGCAAGGGCAATATTCACGTATTTTTGCGGACGGAGAGAGATAACCGTAATTCTGAACAGCCTCCAGCAATGGCTCCATAACAGCTCGCAAAAGTCATTTCAGGGAAGGGACGCGGTGGGACGCCGCGCCACCCGCACGCCTGAGGCGCACGCTACGGTAGCGGACACGTCCCGTGTGCGAGTGGCGAAGCGTCTCGCTTCGCCCTCTCCACGAAAATGACTTTGAGAACAGCTTTAGCCCTGTGCGAAGTCGGGCAGAGGCCGGGCGCTAAAGAGCCGGTTTGGAAACCGGCGCTCCAATCTCAAAGCACGCCATCTCCACCGCGTTCCTGACGAGAATCATCCCGCCGGCGATGGCGGGATGATTCCATGTCTTCCCCTGGATCGCCTGGAAGCGCGCAATTTCCTGGTGGCGATCCGGGCGGGCGCGCACGAGAACCAGCTCACCTTCTCCCGACAGCACTACGAGATGCCCGCTGGCCAGCAACAACTGGCCATAGCCATAACGACCTTCCTTCCATTGACGCCGGCCTGTGGCCGCGTCGATGCAGGTAAGAATCCCTTCGTCGAGTCCATAGATGAAACCGTTCCAATACACGGAGCTGTTGAACTTGTTCTTGAGATTTTGATTCTTCCAAAGCTGGCGGGCGCCGAAGCCTGCGCTGTCCTTGGAAATCTCCACGAGCATTGCGCCCCCGCCATAGCCCGCTGCCATGACAAACCGGTTGGTGCTCACGATAACCGGCTGCGCAATGCTGTTCTCGTATTGCACCTGCCACGGAATCTCCCACAGCAACATGCCATCCTCCGGCTTCAAACCAACGACCCGTTTCGCAGCGACAATCAGCAACTGCCGCTGCCCGGCCAGCATGACGAGCATTGGCGAAGTGTAAGCCTGCTTGTCGTCCATCGCGGACCAGACGCGCTCGCCGGTGACCCTGTGATACGCGAGCACCGTTTTGTTCGTCGCATTTTTTACCGGCGGCAGAGGCTCACCCGAGAGCACAATCACCTTGTCATCCACGATGATTGGCGACGTTGCCATCCCGAAATAAAGAACTGTGGATCGGGCTTCATCGAGGATGTTCTTTCGCCAATTCAACTTGCCGGTCGCCGCGTCGAGACAAACAAATTCGCCTTGCGCACCCAGGCTGTAAACGCGGCCTTCATGGTAGGTCGGTGTAGCGCGCGGGCCGTCGCCGCCCATCGACTCGGAAAACACCGCCGGATAAGTGTGCGCCCAAAGCTCGCGTCCCGTGGCGACATCGTAAGCCGTCACCGCCTCTTGCTCGCGCCGCTGCTCAATGGTGAACGCGCGGCCGTCAGCGACGACCAACGAAGCGTACCCTCCGCCGACGGGCTGGCTCCAGAGTCTCTTCAACCCGCCCGCGGGCCAGTTCGTCAGAATGGGCCGTTCCGTGTAATGACCGTCGCGATTCGGCCCGCGAAAGTCCGTCCAATAAGCGCCGGAACCGGCCGTCGTTCCGCTCAGGTTAAGCAGCACTTGATTGGTTTGCTTCGACCGGTGCTCTTCCACAGCCTGGTAGTTGGGCCTGGTCTTTTTGAAGGTGAGCACGGGTGGGAAACCGCCGCGCCATTCAACCTCAAGGGGGGTCAATTGCATCAGCAACCAGATCACTCCGGCGGCGTAAGGAATCGAGTAGAGCATGGCGGCCAAGGTCCCAAGGAACTTTCGCCCCAGTCTGATTTCGCCTTCGCGCCACAGGAGAAACAGCCCGAGCGGAGGAAAGAGCAACGTAGAGAGCCGGACGCGTTTCAATGGCGGGGAAGGCATGAAAGTTTATCAAGGGCCAGCGAGTTGATAACCCACCCACCAATAGTATCTGAGCCATCGCATTTCGATCTGAGTGGCGAACTTGGCCAGCAATTTGCGAAGCTCACTCTCGGTTGGATAATTCTTGAGCACCTCGAAAGTATGGCCGCTGTCCAGGCGGCGCGCTTGATAGGTGTTGCCCTCAGCATCGGTCCGCGCGATCGGAGTGCTATTGCCAGGCACGAAGGTGTTATCGACGAACACGACGCGTGCACCCGGCAACAGGGTTGCATGCAGTTGTTTCACAAATCCGCTTAGGGAGGCCTTTGGTATATGTGACCACCAGAACATCGCGAACGCCGCATCAAAACGCGTGATGGGCGGAGGAAGCTGAAACGCGTCACCGACGGCAAATGTCACATTCGCCGAATCCAACGGTTTGCTTCGCGCAATCTCCAAGGTCGATTCATTGATGTCGAACGCCGCAATAGAGGCCGCTGAGCTCGCTGCAACCTGAGTCCAGTAGCCCGTGCCGCAAGCTACTTCAATCGCGTTGCGTCCGTGCAGCGCGGCGCGGAGAAGCCCCTTCAACTCTGATAATTCGTTCTGCCGCTCCGGCTTTTCGTAAATGCGCTCGTACTCGCCGGCGCGCTGCGCATAGTAATCCACCAGTGCCGGGTCAGCGTTCATGCCTGGGTCGCGACGAGTTGGCCGTCGCGCAATTCGACGATGCGCCCCATCTGCCGGGCCAAATCAAGCGCGTGAGTGACAACGATGAGAGTTACACTCTCCTCGCGGTTCAACTCAACGAGAAGTTGAGCCAGTCCGTGGGAGGAAATCCGGTCGAGCGCGCCGGTCGGCTCGTCGGCCAGCAGGAGTTTCGGCTGGTTGATGAGCGCGCGGACCACCGCCACGCGCTGCCGTTCGCCGCCGGAAAGCTGGCCGGGGCGATGGTGCAAGCGTTCGCCCAGCCCAACCCGCTTGAGCAACTTCTCGGCGCGTTCGGGTGCGCCATCCCGGGTCTTGCTTTTCCTGTCGGCAATCGTCGGCACCAAAACGTTTTCGATGACGGAACATTGCGGCATCAGGTGATGCGACTGGAAGATGAAGCCAATTTGCCGGTTGCGGATGGCGGCAAGTTGCAGCTCATCGAGCTGGCTAAGGTCCCGTCCATCCAGCCAGATGTGGCCAGAGGTTGGGTGATCCAGCGTGCCAATGATGTTGAGCAGCGTGCTCTTGCCGGAGCCAGACGGCCCTATGACGGCGACTGATTCACCCGCTGCGATGTCGAGACTCAAGTCGCGCAAGACCGCAACCGGAGCAGAGCCTTCGGCAGCAGCGTAATGCTTGGTGACCTTTTCCAGCTTCAACAGTGGCGCGACCGGCGTCATGGTTTATTTGTGGCGCAAACCTTCAGGCAAAGGACAGGAAAAATGTATGAATCGTGTAAGGAAGACGACGCCCAACGCAAAGGCGCGGAGGACGTAGAGTTGCGCAGAGTGGGAATCATGCTTTGCGGCCCTCTGCGTCCTTCGCGCCTCTGCGTTAACGAAGAATGGCCGCAGCCACCAAGCTCAGCAGCGCGACATAAACAGCGGCGAGCAGATCGTCCAAGGTCACGCCCCAGCCGCCGGGCAGGCGCTGGCTCTGGCGGATAGGCCAGGGCTTGAGGATGTCAAAGATACGGAACAGAATGAAGATCGCGGCAACGAGCAAGAGGCCCTGAGCGCTCCAAACAGTTTCGAGCGCTGGCAGCTTTCCGCTCTTCAACCACTGCCCGGTGACCCAGGGCAGGAAGCAGAACGGGATGGCGATGATTTCGTCCAGCACCACGGAGGAAGGATCCTTCTGCTTCAAGATTTTCTCCGCCGCGCCGCAGAGCCATACTGACAGCCCCACACCGCAGAGCGCGCCGAAGAGAAAAAGTTCATAACGTCTCGTGGCCAGAAGCGCCGCGAACCAGAGCAACCCGACGAGCGAGCCCCACGTGCCCGACGCGAACGGAATCCGGCCGACACCAAAGCCTTGGGCGATGAAGAGAATCATTGCGCGAAGGAGTTCAGGCAAATCAGCGCGATGAGCATAGATGAATTCCGCCGTGTGATTGTCGTAAGTGATGGCTTCGTGAACGAGCCCGCTTTCATCAGGATACCGGTTCAGTTCTGCGCCCACTTCTTTCGTTGCCCTCTTGAAGTCGCGAAACCCGTGCCGCATTCCACGCACGAGCGGAGGCAGCCGACTGGCTCCGAAGATCACCAGCACGATCACGAGGATGCCAGTAATCTCCAACCATCCCAGCATTGCGAAGCACGGCACCGCTTCCATGCTGCCAATGCTGCCTCACACTTCGCGCAGATACAACTCACGATTGCGCCAGAGGTAGAGCACGCCGGAGACGAGCGTGAGCAGCATCGTCAGCCAGAGCGAGACCGTCTTGAATCCGGCCACCCATGGTGCGCCGAAAACCGCGAAGCCGAAGATAGCCTTGCCAATCGGTCCCCATTGTTCGTAGCTCACGAAGACCAGGATCGAAATGATGCTCGTGACCTGCGAAATGGTCTTGTGTTTGCCAAAGCCCTCGGCGGCGAGCACCACTTGCTTGTTCGCCGCCAGCAACCGCAAGCCAGTGATGGCCAGTTCACGCGCCACGATGATCACCACCATCCACGCCGGCATGTAACCGTGCCCGACGAACGCGATGAACGCGGAGCAGGTAAGAATCTTGTCCGCCAGCGGATCCATGAGAATGCCGAAGTTGGTGATCAGATTGCGGCTCCGCGCGATGGCGCCGTCCATCCAATCGGTGATGCCCGCGGCGACGAATACGGCCAGAGCCACCGTTTCGTTGTAGGGAAACTCCCAGAACACCACGACAAGGAACACCACAGTGAGGACGAAGCGCGAGACGGTCAGCTTGTTCGGCAGGTTCATGCAGGCTCGGCAATCAGATCGTAATCCGTGTGCCCGATGATTTTTACGCGCGCGAATTCGCCGACAGGCAGTTTGCCGCGCACATAGATACGCCCATCAATGTCCGGCGCGTCCGCCTCGCCGCGCGCGGCAAGGTAGCGGCCTTTGAGTCGGGCAGCGCGCGCGTCCGCTTCGCGAATCAGCCCGTGCTCCCACGAGCTGATGTTCGCGTTCTTGATCTCCTTCGCGTTGGCCTCGCGTTCGACGAGCGCGCGGATGGTTCGGCCTGCGAACGATTCGGATACCTGCACGGCGACCTTGTGCTGCTCGGCCATCGCGCGTTCCCGGCGTTTCTTTTTCGTGGGGTCGGGAATTTGCCCGGCCATGCCGGCGGCGCGCGTCGCGTCTTCCTTCGAGTAAGTGAAGACACCAAGGCGCTCAAACTTCGTTTCGCGAATGAAGTCGAGCAACGCCTGGAAATACGCCTCCGTCTCGCCGGGGAAGCCGACGATAAACGTGGTGCGCAGCGCAATGCCCGGGATGCCGGCGCGAATCTTCGCGATAAGATCCACGATGTATTGCTGTGATGTTTCGCGGCGCATCCGTTCGAGCATGTTTTCGTGGATGTGCTGGAGCGGCATGTCCACGTAGCGCGCGACCTTCGGGCACTCCGCGATGGTCTGGATGAGTTCATCGGTCCAATGCGCGGGGTGCGTGTAGAGCAGGCGAATCCAGAAGTCGCCGGGCAGCGCATTGAGTTCGCGGAGCAGCGTGCAGAGCGTGGTGGCGTTGACGGGCAGCGACTTCGCGGCGGCGTTGAACTTGTCCGGCGAAGCGATGTTGCGGCTGTGATTCGGGCGCAAGTCGAGCCCGTAGTAGGTCGAGTCCTGGGAAATCAGATTCAACTCCTTCACGCCATCGGCGATGAGCTGCCGTGCTTCCGTCACAATGTCGCTTTGCGCCCGGCTGCGATGGCTTCCCCTCATGCGCGGGATGATGCAGAAGCTGCACGGATGGTTGCACCCCTCGGCGATCTTCACGTAGGCGAAATGCTTTGGCGTGAGGCGAAAGCGGGGCGTATCGAAGTCCGGGATGAAGGTGGGACGCTGGGTAACGACGACCGTTGGCGAGTGAGGAGTGAGGAGTGAGGAGTGAGGAGTGGGGGGAACGCCTGGCATCACCACTGTCTTGGTATTGCCGAACTTGCCGGTGCCGCGCAGAGACTCCTCGTGACGGCCATCAGTAGAGGCACGCACCTTGTCGAACTCGCCCAGCTTCGCCGCCACTTTGGACTTTGGACCTCGGTCTCTGGACCTCGGACCCTCCATCCGCTCCCGCCGATGGGCCACTGCCTGTTGAACGATGTCGCCGACCTGTGCAACCTGATCGATGCCCATGAACGCGTCGACTTCGGGCAGCAGCCTTGGCAGCTCGTCGCGGAAACGCTGCGGGAGACAGCCGGAGACGATGAGCGCCTGGCCGCGATTGCCAGCCTCGCGGACTTCGGCGGATTCGAGAATGGTATCGACGCTCTCCTCCTGCGCCGCGTCGATGAAAGAGCAGGTGTTGACGATCAGCGCATCGGCCTGTGCGGCGTCGTTCGTGATCTCCACGCCACCCTTGAGCAATGAGCCGAGCATGATCTCTGCGTCCACCAGATTCTTGGCGCAACCGAGCGAGATCAGGCCCACGCGAATGGGGCGGTTTGCTTTGTCCGTCGTTATCAAGGAACGCGCAACTTACGCGAACGCCCGGCGGCAAGGCAATCGTGGAAAATCGTCCTTTGGTTAGCGCTCCAGTGGCGACCGGTTCACGGATGCGTGCCTTCCAACCACAGCGCAAGGGCCGTGGTAGCAGCAGCGCATCAAGCCGCTCTCTTATGCCTCTTGATAGCTCGAAGACCCACTGCGCACAAGCCACCAGCGATGGAGGTAACAAGATGCCACACGGGGAAGCCGTCTGAACTGTATTGTGTGTGCAGGTAGGTGAAGCACACAATGCCGACGACTGCCAAATACAGCGCGGTGATGATTGGCCAACGACGGCCAGCCACTACGCTGCCAGCAAATAAAAAAGCGAAGCCCTCGCCAAAACTCACCACCAGTCTGAGGCCATGAAATGCCACAGGCTCGGAATCGAACCGCTGTAATGGCATCAACAGGAAGAACAGGAGAAAGAAGGTGCAGACTGCGGCAGCGAGTGCTGCGACAGGTGCTGCGAGCAGACGTGCTAAGGCGTCGGAACTTGGTGGCGAATCCCTCATTTGCGTGGTCGATCGGTCTTAGAGTTAAGTGAGCCGAAGACGTTTGGCAATAATGGGCCCATGTTCACGGGATTCACTTAACCAATGAGCAAAGAGTGGTGCAAACCAAAACCAAGACACAGCATGCCAGCAAGTGAGGCTTCAAACTGTGGTTGCGGACCGCGGGCGGTCCCCGCCCGCAGCGGCCGTTGGGCCGAAGCGCTTCCGATTACTGCTACTCTTTGCCGGGCGATGCCGCTGCGAGCCGGGACGTCTCGCGGTCCGCTCGCGCTCGCCTACAGGTCAGCGCAGTTTTGTGCGCAGCCAGCCAGGTTTGTTGGTGGTGATACCGTCCACGCCGGCGGCGATGAGTTGCTTCGCTTTCGCCGGTGAATCGACGGTCCAGATGTAGAGCGTCAGGCCCGCATCGTGGACTTTCCGCGCGAAGGTGGCATTCACCGGCCCTTTGCCGCTGACATCCAATCCATCGAGGCCCGCTTCACGAGCTTGCGCGATGAGTTTCTCCGCGGTCGGCGACCAGCCGCGCAAGGTGCGCCGGAAGGCGGCGATCCAACATATCTCCAGGTCCGGCAGCGCCCGCTTCAACTGCCGCATCGTCTCCAGGGCGAAACCGATCGGAACGACTTGCGTTGGGTCTTTTCCCGACGCCTTGAAATCTTCGATGAACTTTGGGATGCACGCCGCTCCGCATTTGATCTCCACGAAAAGCCGTTTCCCGTCAGGAATCGTGGCGAAAGCGTCTGCCAGCGTAGGAATCCGCTCGTCCGCCCATTTTGCGTGCTTCCAGCGTCCCACGCCCAGCGCTTTGAGTTCCGCGAGTGTTTGCGCGGAAACTTTCTTCCGAACACCGGCGGTCTTGCGGGTGTTGTCATCGTGAATGACGACGATGTGGCCATCCTTGGAGAACTGGACATCGATCTCAACGGCATCGGCGTTCTGTTTCCAGCCGAGTTCAATCGAGGCCAGCGTGTTTTCCGGCGCGTCGAACGAAGCGCCGCGATGGGCGATGATTTCAATTTTCATCCCTCGTAGCAGCCGACGTAAGGAGGCTCACTCATCCGATTTCTTAACCACGGATGGTACGAATAGACACGGATAAGAAAACCGGAGCAGACACGAATTCCACGAATGCTCACGAATATGGAGTTTGAATTCGTGCCAATTCGTGGAATTCGTGTCTCGCATCCGTATCCATCCGTGTTCATCCGTGGTTCAACTGTTGTTCCCATTCTTCGGATAGGATTAGAGCCTCCTCACGTCGGCTGCTACGAGGGTTGGACGTGCAACAGCTTCCACACCCTCAGCGCCTCGCTCACGCCCCAGGCTTGCGCGTCGCAACCGCGCTGGGTGTGGGGCGCGTCGCCATCGAGAATTTCCGGGATCTGGCCCAGACAGCCTTCGTCGAGCAGTTGCTCCATGCTGAAGAGATAATGCCTTGCGGCGGACACCGCATCGGGATCGAAATTCCACGCGCGGGCCAGCGCTTCGCAAAAAATCGGAAAGGTCCACGTCCAGGCTGTGCCGTTGTGATAAGCGGGCTTGCGCCGCGTGTCCTCATCGCCTTCGTAGCGGCCGAGGTAGGGTTCGGCGGGATCGTTGAGCAACCGTCCGTTGGCGTCCCGCACCGGCAATGGAGGCGAAACCGGCAGCGGCGCCAGCGATCTGAGCGCTCCGGGCACAACCAGATAACGCAGCACCGCGTCCACGCAGCGTTGCGCCCGTCCACCGGTCAACAAGCCCAGCGCTACCGCAAGCATGGCATTCGAGCGAAGCGCCGTATCGACGGTGGCTTCGGCGGCAGGCTGGCCAGGGCGGGCGACAGTCAGGTCGGCGAGATAACCGCGTTCTTCGATCCAGAAGAATTTCAAGAGCGAAGCTTCCGCCCGATCCGCCAGGGCAGACCAGGTTTCGCCATCGGACGGCTGGCCCAGCCGCGCCAACTGGCGGAGCAAACGAACCCAGAGCACCTGAATCTCGACCGGGTAACCTTCGCGCGGAGTACAGGCGGGGTAGTTTGTGTCCATCCAGGTGAAATGGCTCGGGCTCCAGATGAGCGCCGACGCCGGGTCCATTTTGATTCCGTTTGGCGTGCCGTCCCGGTAGCCGATGGCGATGTCGCGAAGAATGTCCGCGATGGTCCGGCCACGCGCATCGACGACGGTGGAATAGAGTGGTGCGTGTTGTGTGTGGCGTGATTCGATGGAAGCCAGTTCCTCGCACACGATGCCGTACCACAGCGGCGCGTCGCTGGTGTCGCGATTCGAGGCGTCCTCGCCGTGGATGATGTTCGGCAGCGTGCCGTTGGCTTCAAATCGACCGAAGACTTCGAGCAATTCTTTCACCTCGTCCGTCATGCCGGCGGCGAGCAGCCCGCGCGCAGCGATCAGCGAATCGCGTCCCCAATCGAGGAACCACGGATAGCCGGCGATGATGGTCTTGCCCTGCGCCCGTTGCACCACGAACGCCTGCAACGCCACGGCGAGCCGGCAGGCAAAGGTGTCATTCGGCGGCACGTTAGCTTTACGGGCTGCTTCTTCATTGATGGCCCGGCGTTTCGCGGCGAAGTCCAGGACTTCCGCCGCCGTCGGGTCCGTCGGTTCGGCGGTGGCGGTCAGCGTCACGCCCTGGCCTTTGCCGAGCGGGAGATCGAACCAGCCGGGACTGAAGGCATCGCCGTGCCCCGCCTGGCCGCGTGATACTTCAACCGGATGCGCGATGCCGTGGCTCCATTCCGGTTGCGGATGATAGAAGCCGCTGTCGGCAAAGACACGCAGGTGGCGATCCATCGCCGGGGTGAAGTCGAAGCCCGGCTTTTGCGGCAGGACGCGCGTGTGTGAATGAAAGTGATGCTCGGCGCCCTCGTTGTGCTGCGTTTCGGCGTGAAAATTTCTATCCTCTATATCGACGCGCACGGTCAGCGACACCTTGCACTCCGGCGCGAGATCATGGCCGAAGGGCGGCGGCCCGTCCGGCCGACGGAAATGAAGCACCGTGGCATTCTGACCGTCGAGCATGTCGGCGGTGAGGACGATTTCCACGGCACGATCGTTGCCGGCACTGGCCACGAAGCGCCATTGGGCAGGCGGGCCGGGCGTGAATTCGATCAGATTGCCCGCGTCGAGCGGCGTGATGAAGCCATCGGCGTTTACCCACAAGCGGGCGCGCTTGACGAGAACGTGCCGATCCGACGGCACGCTCGGATGAAGGTTCGCGCCCAGCAGGCAATCGTACTTGGACCGAATGCGGCCAGGCTCGACACACAGGCGCGCCATGCCACCGCGCTTGTTGGTGAGCAAGACCAGGGATTGCCGATTGTCGATTGCCGATTGTCGATTCGGATTGGGCAAAGCGACGAAACGAACCTGCGCCCGGACTTGCTGATGATCGACGCAGTAACGTTCGAGGCTGAGTTCGGCGTCGCCGGCCGGCTGGCCCGGGGCGAACGAGGCGAGATGACGTTCTCCAACGCGAATGGAAGCGACGTGCCGCGGGGGATCTCCGTCGCTGGTCTTGAGCACGGCACGGAACGGCGCGGCATCCTCAATGAGCAGCCAGTGCTCCTGCGGGACAACCGTGACGCGCCGGAGTGAAATCAGGTCCCAGGTAACGACCGGTGGAAACCGTTTTTCCACAGCCGCTTTTTCCAAAGCGGCGATGATGTCCTCCGTCACCAGCGCGGGATCAAGATGGCTGGCCGCGGAGAGAAATTCCCTGGGGCCGGCCTCGACCAGCTTCGCCATGCGCCGCCAGTCAAAGGGGCTGATGTCGCGCACATGGACGCGACAACTGATCATCGTAATGGCCCAGGCGGATTGCGCGCGGGCTTCGCGGTAACTCTCGCCGCTCAGGCCCCGCGGTTCGACCGCCGCCGCAAGGCAAAACGCGCCGCCGCCGGTAAGTTGAAATTCGATCTGTCCTTCGGCAGTTTCGCCAATCACCGGCGTCATCTGTCCGAGCAGGTCCGTGCGCGGGGAGCCGAGTTCCTCCCAGGCCGCTTTGCGCAGCAACAGCGAACGAGGTGTCTTGACATCGGTGTTCACCAGCACCAGCACACGGTCAAGTCCTTCGCTGGAGACGCGGCCGAGAGCAAACACATGGTCCTCGCTCGTGCTGAGGCGCGTGAGGGTTGCGTTATCGAAGAAGCATGGATGATCCGCGATCAGCCGGTTCAACCGCGCCAGCTCGGGCACGATGTTCGGCTCGTGACCCCAGGCCAGGCCGCGGCTGGAATGGACGTTGAATTTCTCCGGCGCAAGCCACTCGGCGCCGCAAGTGAAACCAAACGCTCCGCTCACGCTGGTCAGCGCGCAAAGGCGATTGCGCAGGAGCGACCATTCGCGGCCCACTTTGGCCAGGCGGTCGTTGTCGTGCGTCTCGCTGTAGTGCGCGTAAAGACCCGCACGGCGGCTTTGCTTGAGCGCGTAATCGAGATAGCTGGTGACTTCCTGGCGGGAGTGGTTTTGGAAAAGCTCGGAGTAGGCCCATTGCATCGCGCCTTCGGTGAGCAGGTTTTCCGTCGCTTCCCATGAGCCGCCGAGCCCTTCGAGCAGGAAGATGGTGTCCGGGAATTCCTGTTGGACGCGCGCTGTGATGTAGCGCCAGGCGGGCACGGGAATCTTGTAACCGGCGTCGCAGCGGAAGCCATCGGCGCCGCGCCGGCACCATTCGAGGAACACATCGGCGATATGCTCCCAGAGAACGGGGTTGCGGTGGTCCAGTTCGACGAGATCCTCCCAGACCGTCCCCCATGCCCCGGGCGAAACGAACGAGCCTTTCTCGTCGCGCACGAACCATTCGGGATGATTTTCCTGCAAAGTCGATCCCCAGCCGGTGTGGTTGATGACCACATCGAGGAACACCTTCGCGCCGCGCGCGTGCGTAGCGTAGGTCAGCTCGCGAAATTGATCCACGCCGGTCGTGCGTTGGTCGAAGACGACCAGCGCCGGATCGATGGCCAGCAAGTCCTGCACGGCGTACGGGCTGCCGAAGCGTCCGAAGCGCGCGTAAGTCGTGGGCGTGGGGGTGACCGGCAGCAGGTGCAGGATGCGGCAACCCAGCGTGTCGATGATGTGCGGCAGGAACTCGATCAAGTCGCGCAATTTTCCGGAGGGGGGGATGACCGTGTAATCCTCCTTGTCGAGCGATTTGAGAATGGCCTCGCGTTTTTCATTGAGCGTGCTGACGGCCGTGCGCGAAGGCCCGAACATCCGCGGGAAAGCACAGTAGATTGTGTTCGCGGTGCGGTAGGCATTCGGATGCACGCTCACGCCGAAATCGGTCCCGTGCGGCCAGTGCTGTCGGCCCTGTGGGTCAATGGCGTAAGCCTTGGCTTTGAAGAAGCCGGCTTCCGTCAGCGAAAACGAAATCGACCAGCCGCCCTCCTGTGAAGTCATGGGCACGTCACGCCACGAAGCATTGGCCAGTTTCAATTGGCCGGTGTGCTCGTGAATGATTTCGCGGCGGAGCGTTTCGCCGCGGCCCAGATTGGTCCGCAATCGCGCCTGCCAGCCTTCAGGCAGCGAGCCGCCCATGCTGAGGCGAAACGAAAGCTGGTCGCCGACGAAACGCACGAGGCGTTCGCCCGGCCCGGGAGTCATGACCAGTGGTTGCATGGCGCTGCCAGAGCTGCGGGGCGGCTGTGGACGGCCCGCTGGAGCCGAAGATCGTCAACCGGACGAAGGTTTGCAACGCCGAACCCGCGCGGGGCCACGCTTCCGGTTCTTGAATCCATCTGCTTCGATGAACGGCAAGCGGGAGGAAAGGTTTAGTGGGCCAAAGAAATCCTCGCGCCCGCGCCTTGAATCCGCTACGGAACAGGCGCGACATCCAAAACCTGCATGAGCACTCCGAGCACCGCGCGCAACGACCGCTGGCCTCCGCAGATCAAATACATCGTCGGCAACGAGGCTGCCGAACGCTTCAGCTTTTACGGGATGCGGAGCATTCTCGCGCTCTACATCACCACGGCGCTGCTGCAGTCGAAGGACCGCGCCACAACCATCATTCACTTCTTCATCTTCGCGAGCTACTTCATGCCGTTGTTCGGCGCGTGGATTTCGGATCGGTTCTGGGGCCGCTATCGCACCATCCTTTGGATTTCGCTTTTCTACTGCGCCGGCCATGGCGTCCTGGCGTTGAGTGACCTGTTCACCACGGTGGACGCCAAGCTCGCCTGTCTTTATACGGGCCTCGGACTGATCGCGTTTGGCGCGGGCGGCATCAAGCCGTGCGTCTCGGCGTTCATGGGCGATCAATTCGGGCCGGACCAGGGTCATCTGATGCGCAAGGCGTACGGTGCGTTTTATTTCTCGATCAACTTCGGTTCGTTCTTTTCGTTCCTCATCATCCCGTGGATTGCACAGCAGCCGGTGGTTCCTCTAGCCGACCCTGCGCAGCCAGGAATATTGTTACATCCTCAGACGATGCTGCCCATCACCGGCCTCGACCTTGCATTGCTCAAGCTCAAGCAAGCGGGTTTTGCGGGTTACGGCTGGGCCTTCGGTGTGCCCGGGATTTTGATGGCTCTGGCGACGCTGGTCTTCTGGCTGGGCACGAAACATTACGTTCGCAAGCCGCCCGCAAAGGAGACGCGCACGCCGGGCTTCTTCAAAGTGTTTCTCCTCGCGTTCAGCAATCTCGACAAGCGTGATTTCTCCCTCACCGCCACCGCCGTGGTTAGTTTGTTGACCTGTGTGATCCTGCCGCTGCTGGCGATGGTGGGGATGGTCTTCGTTGCGCTGCGGCACGATGTGACGGCGTCGGTAAAAGCTGTCGGCTGGGGCGCTCTGATCTGCGTGGGCTTGTGGTATCTACTGGTCCTTGCCGCCAGCTTTCTGAATCGCTCGGAATTACCCGACGCCTTCTGGAAAGGAGCGCGCAGCCAGGTGGACGACGCCGGCATCTCGGCCGCGCGCTCAGTCGCGCCCATTCTCGCCGTGCTCGCGTTCGTGCTGCCGTTCTGGGCGTTGTTCGATCAATCCAACTCCACCTGGGTCCTCCAGGGGGCACAGATGCAGCCCTTCAAGTTTCTCGGACTCACCGTGGCCGCCGAGCAAATGCAGTCGTGCAATCCGCTGTTGGTGATGACCCTCATCCCGCTGCTCAATTGGGGCCTCTATCCAGTTCTGGAATCCCTGGGCCTGCGTGTCACCGCGCTGCGCCGCATGGGCGTGGGACTGGTCCTCACGGCGGCGTCCTACATCGTCGTCGCCTGGCTGCAACAACGCCTCGAAGCGGGTGAAACGGTGAGCCTGGCGTGGCAGGCGTTGCCTTACTTGATCCTCACCACCGGTGAAGTGCTGGTCTCGACTACGGGCCTGGAGTTCGCCTATACTCAAGCGGCACCCTCCATGAAAAGCACCATCATGAGCTTTTGGTTGCTGACCGTGGCTTTCGGCAGCCTGCTCGTCACCACCATCACTCAACTCGGCAGCCGTCAGGGCGCCGGCGATGCCAGTGTGTCGTCCGAGCGTTTTTACCTCTACGCCGGCATTACCGCAGTGGTGACTGTTCTCTTCGTCCTCATCGCCACGCGCTACCGCTACCGCGACGCAGCCCCTCCGCCAGAGGTTGTTCAGTAAGCAAGCGGTTCCTCTGGTCAGTTTCGTTTCTCAACAAGGCGAGGCTCCTCGTCAGGCTTCTCCTTCACCCCTTCGCTCTATGGGTGGACAAAGCCGCACGAAAACGGTATGGTCGTCACCAGTTTCCATGACCGCACTTGCGTAATCCAGAATCCGCGTCCCTTTGCGGGGCCGTTGTCAATATGCATCCTCCAGCTTCTGTCTCCACCGCGCTTGCCATCGTGTTTGCCGCCGTCGCTGCCGGCGCCCAACCCTTCATCAACTTTGAGGGCAAGCAGACCAGCCCCATTCGCCTGTCGCCCGACGGCACGCGCCTCTTCGCGGTCAATACCCCGGACAACCGGCTTTCCGTGTTCGATATTTCGAGTCCCCTCAACCCAATCCTCATCGCGGAGATCCCGGTCGGGCTGGAGCCTGTTTCCGTCAATCCACGCAACAACGATGAAGTGTGGGTGGTGAATGAGGTTTCCGACAGCCTCAGCGTCGTCTCCATTTCGCAGCACCTTGTCACGGGCACGATTTACGTGAAGGATGAGCCGGCGGACGTGGTGTTCGCCAATGGCCGTGCCTTCGTCACCGCCGCGCGCAACAACCGCATCACCGTCATCGATCTCGCCAGTCACAACGTCGTCACCAACATCCCCGTGTTCGGCGAAAACCCGCGCGCCATCACCGTGAACTCGAACGGCACGCGGGTCTATGCCGCCTTCGCACTCTCCGGCAATCGCACCACCATCGTGCCCGCCGACCGCGCGACCGCACCGCCTGCGCCCACGAATCCAAACCTTCCGGCGGCGCCGCAGGTCAGTTTGATCGTCGATGCGACGGACCCGGCCTGGACGAACGGCGCGAACGCCCCGATCAGATATCGGATGCCTGACAACGACGTGGTGGAGATTGACACCGCCACGCTCGGCATCACGCGCTATTTCCCGCGCGTGGGCACCGTGAACTTCGCCCTCGCCGTGCGCCCGGACAATGGAGACCTCTACGTCGCCAACACCGACGCGCGCAACCTCACCCGTTTTGAACCGAACCTTCGCAGCGCGTTCGTCACCAATCAGATCAGCCGGGTCAACGTCAACTCCGGCGCCGTGACCCGCCACGATCTCAATCCTGGCTTTGAATATGCAACCTTCCCAAGCCTCCGCGACCAGACCAACGCATTGGCGCAGCCCACCGCCATTGCCTTCGGCCCGAGTGGCGGAAACTTTTTCGTCACGGCCTTTGGGTCGGACCGCGTCGCGCAGGTCAACGCCGACAGCGGCGCAGTGATTGCCCGCATTGATTTGAATCCCGACGCGCCCGGTTCGGCGGCCAATCCGCGCACCAAACGGGGACCGCGCGGCCTGGCGCTCAAGCCGGGGCAGGCGCTCTACGTTTTGAATCGGATTGCCAATACCATCTCCGTCATCAACCCCGGCGCGCGTTCGCTGGTGCGCGAGATTCCGACCGGCAGCCATGACCCGACGCCCTCGGTCATACGTCAAGGTCGCGGTTTTCTCTATGACGCCAAGCTGTCTGGCAACGGTACCGTCTCCTGCGCCTCGTGCCATATCGATGCGGAGATGGACATGATCGCCTGGGATCTCGGCGACCCATCGGGCACCATGCAGGCCAACAACATCACGCTGGCGCCCGGGTTTCCTTCCATCCCCGGTTCGTTCCATCCGATGAAAGGCCCGATGACCACGCAGACACTCAAGGGTCTGAACGGCCTCGACCCGCTGCACTGGCGCGGAGACCGCACGAACTTTCTCGCGTTCAATGGCGCGTTCGACAGCCTGCTCGGCGGCTCCATGCTTTCGGCCTCCGACATGCAGGCGTATCGCGATTTCATCAACACCATCCGCTTCTCGCCGAATCCGAACCAGAACCTGGATCGCACACTGCCCACCGCGTTCCCGACCCGCAACGGCGTCGGCAACGCCGAGGCGGGACGCAACACCTTCCTCAACGAGTTCTACCAACCGACCCTTCAACTGAGCTGCAACCGCTGCCACGCCGTGCCCACGGGATCAACTCCGACCATTGTTGGCGCGATGGCCCTTCAGGAATCGCAGGACTTCAAGGTGCCGCACCTCCGCAATGTTTATCAGAAGCTCAACGTAAATTTCGCCGCCGGGGCGCAGAGCGTGGGCGGCTTTGGCCTCGTCCACGACGGCATCGATCCCGATCTGTTCACCTTCCTCTCGCGGCCAGTCTTCGGCACTTTCGCCAATGACACCGTACGCAAGCGCAACCTTGATGCTTTCGTGCAATGCTTCGACACCGGCACCGCGCCGGCGGTTGGCTACGCGCGCACCTTGACGGCGCAGAACATCGATTCTGCCAGTGTATCCAATGACTGGAACTTACTGGAGGCTCAAGCGACATCAGGGACGAGCATCAATCTCATCGTAAAGGGCACGATAGACGGCATCCAACGTGGCTTCCTCTATGCCGGGCCTGCTGGAACTTCGTACGGACCCGACACGAGAGATATCCCACCAATGACGCGCGCCCAGCTTCGCGACAAAGTGCTCGCGGGTGACACGCTCACCATTATGGGTACGCCCCTCGGCTCCGGGACGCGCATTGGCGTTAACCGTAACCTCGACAGCACGCTCGACGGTGATGAGCCGATCCCCAGTCTGCGCATCGCAAAGGTCGGCGCCAACGCGCTTGTGTCCTGGCCCACCAATGCGGCCTATGTGCTGGAGCGAACCACCGCGTTGCCTGCGGCCAACTGGTCACCAGATACGAACTTGCGCGGACTGATTGGCACCGAATTCGCGGTCACCAACACGCTCTCGCCCACCAATTTCTTCTTCCGCCTGCGCGGACTGTAACCGCTCTGCGAGAATTCGGACGCTCCAAACGTCTGCTTAGGTGGACATGAAGCGAATCGAACTCTGGACGGCGAGTTTCAACGGTCGGGATTCCAGGCCGACTTCAGCTTCCAGACTTTGAGGCTTGCGCGGCTCAGGGCGCCGTGCGCCACATCCAGCTCAAATTGACGGGTGCCCGGTGATGGGAGGATCAAGCTTGTCAGCGCAGTTTCGCCGTCATTGACGAATACTTCGACGGACGACGTATCCACGAACACGCGCAGCTTGAGGCGCCCATCGATCAAGCGAATGGGTGCGCGGCAAGCGCCGGCAAACCGCCCGTGGAAATCCACCTTGCCGGAGTGGCGGCGGTCGAAGATCAGTTCCCGACTGGGAACATCCACGCGCAGGACTGTTTCTTCTGTGGCACCGGTGCGGAGCTTGAGTGCAAACGCGGCGTCGGCACCCGGTTGCAAGTCTGCTTCCAGTTCGCACAGGTCATTGGTTATGCTGTTCAGCTTGGACAAGTCCGCCCGTCCGGTCACATTCTTAAGTGCGAGCCGCTGTTGTTGTCCTCGCAAAGTCTCCATTTCTTTGACCGGCTTTTGCACCAGCCGCCAGCCGTCGCTGGCTTTTCGCAGCGACAATTCGCGCGCGATGGACATGGCGCTGCGCCAGGGTGTGGTGGGCACGTCGTTGGCGTATTCCCAGTTGCTCATCCAGCCCAGCCAGAGACGGCTGCCATCGCGCTTTGGGATGTCGCTCCAGGAAACAGCGGCGTAGAAATCGCGGCCCCAGTCTGCCCAAAGCTCCGGCTCGGTCGCCGGGCGGGCGGGAGTGTTGGCGAGAAGGATGTGATCCACGTTGATGTGGCCCCAGCCGCCGGTGTGGCGATCCACGATTTCGAGGGTGACTTTCCTGCCGCGCAGGTCGCGCACAACCCAGGATTTCCACGCCAGGCGCTCGGCGGCGTCGCCCGTGGCGGTGTGGATCACGCGGCCATCGACGAGCAGGTTGATACAGGTCTTGCCCGCGTGATTGCCACCGCCAATGAGGAAGTTCAGGTGGTCGTGCGTGATTTCAAACTCCGGCGAGGTCAGCGTCCCTTCCGATTTGTCACCGTCGAGGAATGAATTGACCAAGCCGCGTCCGCGAAAGCCATCCACGGTTTGCTGGCCGCCAATCTTGCCGCGGGCGGGCGCGGTACCGAAGGCGTGGCCCGTCGCACGCCATTCGCCATAATCGTCATTCTCAAAGTCCGCTACGACTTTTCCCTCGGGCACAAACTCGGCCTGTGGCTTCGGATAAGCCGCATCGAGCACAAACTGCCTGCCGTCGAAATCGCCGACAAAAAATTGGCAGCCGGACCCGCCCGCCGGCGCGCCGGAGCCCACGTTGACGATCAGCGCCCATTTCTGCTCGCCGCGCTGGCCTTCGATGCGCAACGGAAACAAGTCAGGACATTCCCAGATGCCCTTCGTCGAGCCAGCGGGGCCGAAATCGCTCAGGTGCGTCCACTGCTTGAGATCGGACGAGGAATAGAAACGCACTTTGCGTTGCACCGGCCAGGCCACGGTCATCACCCAGCGCCGAGTCGGCTCGTGCCACATGACTTTCGGATCGCGGAAATCCCTCTCGCCGATGTCGAGCACAGGGTTGCCCGTATATTTCGTCCAGAGGCGTCCGCGATCGTTGCTGTAGGCGATGTGTTGGTTCTGAAGCGGCTTCTTCGTGTAATGTCCGGTGTAGATGGCAACCAGCGGCGGCTTGCCATCGCGCCCGAAGCCGCTGGTATTCTTCCAATCCACCACCGCACTGCCAGAGAAAATCATCACGTCGTTCTCCTCATACAGCGCCACCGGCAGATGTTCCCAGCGCACGAGGTCCTTGCTGACGGCGTGACCCCAACTCATATGACCCCATTTGATGCCCCACGGATTGTATTGGTAGAACAGATGATACTCGCCGTCGTAGAAGACCATCCCATTCGGATCGTTCATCCAGTTCGTCGCCGGCGTGAAGTGAAACTGCGGACGCCACGGCTCGCGGTAGGTGGCGGCGTTGATTGCCGGCAAAGACGCAGACAATCCAATGGCGAAGAGAAACGCATAAGAACGGAGTGAGGTGTTGTTCGTGTTCATGTGCATGCGGATTGCGTTCAGCGTATCGACAATCAACAGGAATGAAAACGATTTCGACAGGCTCGAATAAGCAATGGGCGCATCTCACGGGCGTGTTGCCCAAACGCCAGGAATGAAGACGGACCGCGAGCCGTCTCGGCTCGCAGCGCTTCGCCGCGACAAAAATCCTTGGAAATCGCTGGACTGTCCTTCACATCTGCGCGCGCTGCGACCGGGGACCGGTCGCGGTCCGGTGTTTGGGCGACACGCCCATGGGTAATCGGATGTAGCCGGGCGAAGCGTCGCCGTGTCAAAAGGGCGTCCATGAACACCTGCCCGTCATCCCCGCATCGGTTCGCCTTCCTCGGCCTCATCGTCCTGATGGTCGCGTTGGCTCACAGCGTCTTCGCGCAAAGCGACGCCGCCAAAACGCCCGATCCTCTGAACTGGACCACCCAGCAGGATCACCAGAACATGAAGGAGCAGTTAGGCATTGTCCGGTTGCGACCGGGCCCGAGCGGGCGCGAAGGCGCCACCAACGCGGCCAATTACGATCCCGCCAAGGCCAATCCTTATCCCAACCTGCCGGAGCTTCTCACGTTGAAGAACGGCCAGAAGGTCACCACTGCCGAGCAATGGTGGAAACTGCGCCGGCCGGAGATCGACGAGGACTTTGAGCGTGAAGTCATCGGCCGCGTGCCCAGGGACGTGCCCAAAGTGACGTGGTCGATCACTACGCAGGCGACTGACCGCGTGGTGACGAACATTCCGGTAAACGCCCGGCAACTGGTCGGGCGCGTGGACAACTCCGCCTGCCCGGCCATCGAAGTGAACATTCAGATGACCGTGGTCACACCGTTGAACGCACCCGGCCCGGTGCCGGTGTTGATGATGTTCGGCGGCTTCGGCGGCGGCTTCCCGCGCCGGCCCGGCGAGCCTGAACCCACCAACCGTTTCCGCAGCTTCGGCAATCTCACCTTCACCGATCCGCCTTCGACTGAGCAGTTAATTGCCGCCGGTTGGGGCTATGCGACGATCAGTCCCAACAGCATCCAGGCCGATAACGGCGCGGGGCTGACCAAGGGCATCATTGGCCTCGTCAACAAAGGTAAGCCGCGCAAGCCGGACGATTGGGGTTCGTTGCGGGCATGGGCCTGGGGCGCGGCGCGGGGGCTTGATTATCTCGAAACGGACAAGACCGTGAACGCGAAGAAGGTTGGCATTGAAGGCGTCTCGCGCTACGGAAAGGCCGCGCTGGTCACGATGGCCTTTGAACCGCGCTTTGCGATGGTGCTGGTCGGTTCGTCGGGCGAGGGCGGTGCCAAGCTGCATCGGCGCAACTTCGGCGAAGCGATCGAAAACCTCACCGGTTCCGGTGGATACCACTGGATGGCGGGCAACTTCCTCAAATACGGCACGGCGGAGTCCAGCTTCGGCAGCAAGAACGCCGGCGATCTTCAGGTCGATGCGCATCAGTTGATCGCCTTGTGCGCGCCGCGGCCCACGTTCATCAGCTACGGCATTCCGGAGAAGGGCGACGCGAACTGGCTCGATCAACAGGGCAGTTACATGGCGACCGTCGCGGCTGGACCCGCGTTCCGCCTGCTCGGCGCGCGCGACCTCGGCGTGACCGAGGACTATCGCATCGCGCAAAAGCCAGCGGTGAATGTCGGCCTGCTTGACGGCGAATTGGCTTGGCGTCAGCACAACGGCGGACACGAGGATCGCACAAACATGAAGCACTTCATCGCCTGGGCGAATAAATTGATCGGCCACACGCCGGCAGTCGCAAAACCGGTGAAAACGGATGGGGCGGTGAAGTAATACTGGCCGTCCTTCGGGACTCACGCAATCGCAAACACCCACCCGGCAGTGAACTGCCGGGCTATTTTCAACTCTCCCTCCGGGAGAGCGAAGCGGCGAAACACAGGGTGGAGTGGGAGCGGAAGTTCATACCGTCGCAAAAGGATCTCGAAGCTGCGGAGGCAGCATTGGCGTCGCGCCCTTTTGTGAACAGACAAAGGAAGCGACGGCGTTGGCGTGGCGATTGATGGCGGCGAGGGGCTGGCCTCGGAGAAAATCCATCACCAACGTCGCCGTGAAGGCATCGCCGGCCCCGACGGTGTCCACGACGTTCGTGGGCGGAGCGGAAGAGTCCTCTTCGGCGTTGCCGGCGATGAGGAGCGAGCCTCGCGGGCCACGCGTGAGCGCGGCGAGGCGCAGGTCGAATTGCGCCGCGAGTTCAATCAACAGCTCGCGCGGCGTAACCTCACGCAGACCGCAGAGTTCGCCGACGATGGGCAGTTCCTCATCGTTCAATTTCACGGCGGACGCGAGTCGGAGCGAAGTCCGGATGGTTGCTGCGTCGTAGAAGCGCTGGCGCAGGTTCACGTCGAAGACACGGAGCGCAGTGGTCGGCGTGGCTGCGACGAAACGGCGGATCGTTTCACGCGAAACGGGCGAGCGTTGACCAAGCGTGCCGAAGCATACGGCATCGCAGCGTGCGGCGAGCGCGGCCAGATCGTCCGACCAGGCGAGGTGATCCCATGCGGTTTCGGCGGCAAACTCGTAGGTGGGCTGGC
>Ga0187893_10004461_pt1 | contig 26600 bp, 29 predicted proteins | sample MA1701074metaG_FD_139574 | JGI IMG/M metagenome (GOLD analysis project Ga0187893, IMG submission 139574) | White microbial mat communities from a basaltic lava cave in the Kipuka Kanohina Cave System on the Island of Hawaii, USA - MA170107-4 metaG ... | reverse complement strand
TCGCCCGCTCCACCACGCGCCCGGTGATGTTCGGCACCGCCACCTTGATCTCGGCGATGGCCTGCCGCGCCGCCTTGTTGCCGACGGTGTCCATCATGTAGGCGGCGTGGAGGACCAGCAGGCGCGCCTGGTCGATCTCGATGCGCGACTCCGCGATGCGCTCGAGCGTGATGTCGTTGTCGGCCAGCGGCTTGCCGAAGGCGATGCGCTTGGTGGCCCGCCTGCACATCAGCTCGATGGCCCGCTCGGCCACCCCGATCTGGCGCATGCAGTGGTGGATGCGGCCGGGGCCCAGGCGGCCCTGGGCGATCTCGAAGCCGCGGCCCTCGCCCAGCAACATGTTGGAGGCGGGCACCCGCACGTTCTCGAAGAGCACCTCGCCGTGCCCGTGGGGCGCGTCGTCGTATCCGAACACGGTCAGCATGCGCACGACCTTGATACCGGCGGTGTCGCGGGGGACCAGGATCATCGACTGTTGCTTGTACTTGTCCGGGTTCTTGGGGTCCGTCTTGCCCATGAAGATGAGGACCTGGCAGCGCGGGTCCCCGATGCCGGACGTCCACCACTTGTGCCCGTTGATCACGTAGTGGTCACCATCGCGCGCGATGCTCGACTCGATGTTGGTCGCGTCCGACGAGGCCACCTTGGGCTCGGTCATCGCGAAGGCGGAGCGGATCTTGCCCTCGAGGAGCGGCTGGAGCCAGCGCTTCTTGTCCTCGGCGCTGCCGTAGCGCTCCAGCACCTCCATGTTGCCGGTGTCGGGCGCGGAGCAGTTGAAGACCTCCGGCGCGATGGGGGAGCGCCCCATGATCTCGCAGAGTGGCGCGTACTCGAGGTTGGTGAGGCCGGCCCCGCGCTCGCTCTCGGGCAGGAACAGGTTCCAGAGGCCGCGCTCGCGCGCCTTGGCCTTCAGCGCTTCCATGATGGGGGGGATCTGCCAGCGGGTGGGACCCGAGTTGAGTTGGTCGACGAAGACTTGCTCGTTCGGCACCACGTGCTTGTTCATGAAGTCGGTGAGCTGCTCCATGTACATCTTGGTCTTCTTCGAGTACTCGAATTCCATGTGGGCCCTCCCGGCGCCGGTGCCTCCGTTGCGAGATGTCGGCTCGCTCTCTGACGTGGCCCCAACCCTAGGGCGGCCTGCCGCGATTGTCAACGCGCGTCCGCGGGGGGCCGCCGGCTGGACTTGGAGTGCCCGGCGTGGTAGAAAAATGCGAGACTTACGCGACATTCGGCGCTGACCATGCTCTCGATCTCCGACACGGCTACCGAGATGGTGAACTGGGTGTTCCCTGAGCACGCGGGGGCCCCCGGGCAGATCCATGGCGGGCGCATGATGCAGTGGATCGCCACCTGCGGCACCATCACGGCCTCGCGGGTGGCGCGAGGCAACGTGGTGCTGGGCGCGATGGACGACATCGACTTCCTGCACCCGGTGAAGGTGGGGGAGGTGGCGGTGCTACGGGCGGAGGTCGAATACGTCGGCCGGTGCTCGCTCGAGGTCGGGGTGCGCGTCTACGCGGAGAAGCCGGCCACCGGTGAGCGGGCTCTGACGCTCTCCTCGCATCTCGTCTTCGTCAAAGTCGACGAGCACGTGAAGCCGGTGCCGGTGCCGCAGACCGTCGTGCCCCGCGGGGCGGCGGAGGAGGCGCGGCACGCGGCGGCGAGCGCGCGGCGCGCCCGGCGGCTCGAGCGGTTCGCCCGGCGGGCGGAGCGGGTCCGCAACCTGGAGCCGGATGGTGAACGCAACCTGGAACCGGATGGTGGACGGGTGGTCGAGGACGACGCCCCCGAGCAGCTCCGCTGGCGCTTCGAGTCCTGCCGCGCGGTGCCGGCGGAAGACACCCTCTTCGGCAGCATCATGTTCGCGGGCAAGCTTCTGCTCGACATCGACGAGGCGGGGGGTATCCTCTCCATGCGGTACTGCCGGGGTCTGGTGATGACGGCCTGCCTGGATGCCCTCGACTTCTACACGCCGATCACGTCGAACGAGGTGGTCACGTTCAAGGCCGGGCTCAATCACGTCGGCACCTCCTCACTGGAGATCGGCGTCAAGGTGCTGAGCGAGGTGCCATGGACCGGCGAGGTGCGGCACGCCTGCACGGCGTACCTGACCTACGTGCACCTGGGCCCGGAGCCGGGGCCGAAGCTGCGGCCCCAGCCGTGCCCGCCGTTCGCGCCCGAGACGCCGGCCGAGCAGCGCCGATGGTCCGAGGCGCTCGGGCGCCGGGCCCGGCGCCTCGAGCGGGTCGTGGCCTTGCGAGGCGCAGCCAAAGGCGAGCCGAGCGAATACAAGAGAGCAGTCACGGAAGGAAGATAGCTATGTCTGGACACTCACGGTGGTCGCAGATCAAGCGAAAGAAGGGCAAGACCGACGTCCAGCGCGGCAAGCTCTTCTCAAAGATCCTGCGCGAGATCACGGTCGCGGCCAAGAACGGCGGCGGCGACCCCAAGGGCAACCTGCGGCTGAAGGCGGCCATGGAGTCGGCGCGGGCGGCCAACATGCCCGCCGACAACATCAAGCGCGCGATCCAGAAGGGCACCGGCGAGCTGCCTGGCGAGTCCTACGAGGAGATCGCCTACGAGGGCTACGGCGCGGGCGGAGTGGCGGTCATGGTGCGGACGCTGACCGACAACAAGAACCGCACCGGTCCCGAGATCCGGCACATCTTCGAGAAGAACGAGGGCCGGATGGGGACGTCGGGCTGCGTGGCGTGGATGTTCGACCGACGCGGCTTGATCGAGGTGGACGCGCAGAAGGTGAAAGAGGACGACCTGCTCGAAAAGGCCCTCGACTCGGGGGCGACCGACGTGAAGCAGATAGAAAAAGTGTTCGAGGTTACCGCGACTCCTGATGAAATGGAGGGGGTCCGCCAGGCGCTCGAGCGGCGGGGGATGCCGGTGCTCGAGTCCCGGGTGGACATGGTGCCCCAATCCACGGTGCGGGTGGAGGGCAAGGAGGCCGCGGCGGTGCTGCGGCTGATCGAGGCCCTCGAGGAGCAGGACGACGTCCAGTCCGTTTACTCCAACTACGACATCGCCGACGAGGTCATCGACGCCATCACCGCGGCCTAGCACGCTTCGCGTCATGGGGGTGGACCCGGGCCTCGTGGCCACCGGGTTCGCCGTGCTGGAGGCCGGCTCGGGCGATGTGGTCGTCCGTGACGCCGGCGTCATCAGCACCGCGGCCGGCCAGCCCCTGGAAGCCCGCCTCAACGCCCTGCATCGCGCGGTGCACCGGATCATCGAGATGCAGAGCCCCGGCCTGCTGGTGGTCGAGGACCTCTACACCGAGTACAAGTTCCCGCGCACCGCCGTGCTCATGGGGCACGCCCGCGGCGTGATCTATCTGGCCGCCCGCCAGCTCGGGGTGGGCGTCCTCGCGCTCGCGCCCGCGGAGGTCAAGCGCGCGATGACCGGCAACGGCGCGGCCGGCAAGGCCCAGGTCCAGCGGGCCGTGCGGACCGTCCTCGGCCTCAGGGAGCTGCCGCGGCCCTCGCACGTGGCCGACGCGCTCGGCCTCGCCGCTACGGGGATGTCGCGCATAACCGGCCGAGTGCCAGGAAGCGTCACCCGGATCGTTCGAGCCGCGCCGTGATCGCTTCGCTCCGCGGCAAACTGCGGCGCAAGCTCGAGGACCGCATCGTGGTGGAGGCCGCGGGGGTCGGCTACGAGATCTTCGTGCCGCCGGTGACGCAGCAGGAGCTGGTGCACGCCAAGGCCGCCGACGGCGACGCGGCCGACGAGGTGGCGCTGGCGATCCACTACCACGCCACCCAGAACCAGCCGCGCCCCGTGCTGATCGGGTTCACCTCGGAGCTGGACCGGGAGTTCTTCGAGAAGCTGATCACCGTGAAGGACGTGGGCCCGATGGTGGCGGCCCGGTCGTTGGCGGCGCCGGTGGGGGAGATCGCCGCGGCCATCGCACGCCAGGACGAGGCGTACCTGAGACGGCTGCCCGGTATCGGCCCCCAGAAGGCCAAGAACATCGTGGCGCAGCTTCAGGCCAAGGTGGCCAAGTTCGCGCTGGCCAGGCCGGACGCGGCGAGTCCGGAGCCGCCCGCGCCGATGGCGCCGGACGAGGAAGGGCTCCGGGGGATGGTGTTCGAGATCCTGGTCAAGCAGCTCGGCCATCGTCCGAGTGAGGCGGCGCAGCTCATCAGCACCGCCCTGAGCCGCCGGCCGGGCGTGAAGACTCCCGAGGAGCTCTTCGACGAGATCTATCGGGGAGGCGGCCGGCCGTGACCGACGAGGCCCGGGTGATGAGCCGCGTAGCCCTGCCCGAGGAGACGCAGGTGGAGCGCCAGCTCCGCCCCCAGCGCCTTCACGAGTACGTGGGCCAGCGCGCCGCCGTCGACAGCCTGCGCGTGTCGGTGGAGGCGGCGCGGCTGCGGAGCGAGCCGCTCGACCACGTCCTGCTCTCGGGGCCGCCCGGCCTGGGCAAGACCACGCTGGCCGCCATCATGGCCAACGAGATGGGAGCCACCATGGTGACGACGGCCGGGCCCTCGCTCGAGCGCGGCGCCGACCTCATGGGGATCCTGACCAATCTCGCCGAGCGCGACGTGCTCTTCATCGACGAGATCCACCGGCTGCCGCGCGTGGTCGAGGAGCTGCTCTACCCGGCCATGGAAGACTTCTCGGTCAACTTCGTGATGGACAGGGGGCTCAACGCGCGGACCATGCGCATTCCCCTCCGGCCCTTCACGATGGTGGGCGCGACCACGCGGCCCGGCATGCTCTCCTCGCCGCTTCGGGAGCGCTTCGGGATCTTCCACCACCTCGACTTCTATTCGGGGGAGGAGCTCTCCGCCATCATCCGTCGCTCCGCGTCCATCCTGGGCGCCTCGCTCGGGGCAGGGGGCCCGGAGGCGATCGCCCAGCGGGCGCGCGGCACGCCGCGCATCGCCAACCGGCTGTTGCGGCGAGTGCGCGACTACGCGCAGGTCAAGGCCGACGGCACCGTGACCGCCGAGATCGCCCGGCGGGCCCTCGATCAGGAGGGCGTGGACGAAGCCGGCCTCGACCGGCTGGATCGCCGCTTCCTCACCGCGATCATCGAGCAATACAAGGGGGGACCGGTGGGCCTGGAAGCGATCGCCGCCACCATCAACGACGAAGCCGAGACGCTCGCCGAGGTGGTGGAGCCCTTCCTGCTCAAGATCGGCTACGTGGTCCGCAGCCCGAATGGCCGCAAGGCGACGCCCGCGGCGTATGCCCATCTGGGCCATGCGGTGCCGTCGTCGCCCGGGGGGCAGGGTCAGCTGCCGCTCTGACCGGAGCGGCGGGACGCGTCACGATGCGCGATCTCGGGAAATTGCTTCTGGGATTTGGCGCCCTGATGGTACTCCTGGGGTTGGTCCTGCTCGTCGCAGGGAATCTGTCGGGAAAGGTGCCATGGCTCGGACGGCTGCCGGGAGACATCCACATCCAGCGGGGAAGCTGGACCTTCTATCTCCCCCTCGGCACCTGCCTCGTCATCTCGATCGTTCTCACGCTGCTCTTCTCGCTCTTCGGCCGCCGCTGATCGGCGGTCTCGCCTCGCTGCTCGCGCTGGCGCTGTTGTTGGGGGCGGGCCCCGTCCTCGCCGCCGGCGACGTCCGGGTGGCCATCGCCGACGGGCTCCGCACCGTCGAGGTGGGCGGCGGGCCCATGATGGTGAGCGATCTCACGGGCCGGAGGGTGGTGGACGATTCACCCACTTGGCTCCGCGCTTCGCTCAAGAATGGCGGCCTCGAGATCAGCGGCCGGCGCGTGGATGGCCTGCGTCTGGCTCCCGCCGACACCGGATCTCTCCGCGTGAACGGCCGCGAGTATCCCGGCGCGCTCGAGATCGTCCGGAGCGGCGACGCGCTCACCGTGATCAACGAGCTGCCGCTCGAGGAATACCTGGCGGGGGCGGTGAAGGCCGAGGCCGGGGACAAGATGCCGCTCGAGATGCTCAAGGCCCAGGCCATCGTGGCCCGCACCTACGCCGCGTATCACCGGCGGCTCAACGCCGAGAAGGCGTACCACCTGTTCGCGTCGACGCTGAACCAGCAGTACATCGGGCGCGTGGCGCTGGACTCGGTGGTCTGGACCGCGGTGAGGGAGACGACGGGCCAGGTCCTGCTGTGGCACGGGGAGCTGTTTCCCGCCTTCTATCACACCGACAGCGGCGGGCACACCGAGGATCCGCGCGTAGTCTTCGCGGCCTCGAACATGCCCGCGCTCAAGCCGGTGCGGGTGGACTTCCCGTCGGCCTCGCCGCATCAGCGCTGGCGCCTCGAGCTGCCCCTGTCCGAGCTGTCCGCCGCCCTCCTGCGGGGTGGGATCACGGTCGGCCGCGTGGTCGCCCTGGACGTGCTCGAACGGAGTGCTTCGTTGCGGGTGGCGCGCATCGCGGTCCGCGGCACCGCGGGGACGGTGACGCTGCGGGGAAACGACCTGCGGCGCCTAGTCGGGTACGACACGCTCAAGAGCACGCTGTTCGCGGTGACGGTGGCGGGCCCGACCGCCCGCTTCGTGGGCCGAGGCTATGGCCACGGGGTCGGGCTCGACCAGTGGAGCGCCAAGACCATGGCCGATCAGGGCTACCTCGCCCAGCAGATCGTCGTCTACTACTACCCGGGGGCGACGCTCGCCACGCTGCCGAACGCCGCCGTTTCCCGCTGACCCGCGGCAGCCGCGTGAGCATCTCCTGGGAGGATTTCGAGCGTGTCGACATGCGCGTGGGCGTGGTCGTCGACGCCCAGCAGTTCCCCGAGGCGCGGCAGCCCGCGCTGAAGCTCCAGATCGACTTCGGGACGCTCGGGGTCAAGCGGTCGAGCGCGCAGATCACACGGCACTACGCGCCCGCGGCGCTCATCGGTCGCCGCGTCGTGGCGGTCGTGAACTTCGCGCCGAAGCGGATCGGGCCGTTCGTGTCGGAGGTGCTCGTGCTCGGGGCGTATGACGACGCGGGCGAGGTTGTCCTGCTGCGGCCTGACTTCGACGTGTCGCCGGGTTCGCGCATCGGTTAGCTTCTCGCGCCCGCGCCGGCTCGGCGCGGTGGCGGGCGGTGGGTGGGTGCCGGGGCGGGGGTGCCCTCGCCGGGACACGCTGAGTCGCGGGCCCGTTGCGCCGTCTCGATCGTGCGACGAGATGGGATGGAGCCGGCTTCGATGATCCGCAGAAGACACGGTCCCGGCGAGGGCGCCCCCGCCCCGGCACCCGCCCACCGCCCGGGTTCGCTAGCTGGCTCGGGGCCGGCTGGGCGGGCTACACTTCAGTCGCGATGGACGTTTCGCTGTTCGACTATTGCTTGCCTTCGGAGCTGATCGCGCAGGAGCCGGCGGAGCCGCGCGACTCGTCGGGGCTGCTCGTGCTCGATCGCGCGACGGGGGCGGTGGAGGATCGGCGGTTCGCCGAGCTGGCGCAGGTGCTTCGGGCGGGGGATTGTCTGGTGGCGAATCGGACGCGGGTGATGCCGGCGCGCCTGCTCGGGATCACCGAGGCGGGGGCGCATGCGGTGGAGCTCTTGCTGTTGCGTCCGGTCGACGGCGGGCGATGGGAGGCGCTGGTGCGGCCGGGGCGCCGCTGCCGGGTGGGCGCCCGGCTCGAGCTGGCGGGTGGGGCGGCGCGGGCCACCGTGGTGGGCGAGGGGAGCGCGGGCTCACGGGTGGTGGCGATCGAGGCCGCCTGGCCGGTGCGCGAGCTGCTGGAGCGACACGGGCTGCCGCCCCTGCCACCGTACATCGCGCGGCACGACGCGCCCAAGCCGGAGGATCGCGAGCGGTATCAGACGGTCTACGCGCGCGACGACGGCTCGGTGGCCGCGCCCACCGCCGGGCTGCATTTCACGCCGTCGCTCCTCGCCCGGCTCGAGGAGCACGGGGTGGCGATCCACTATCTCACCCTGCACGTCGGGCCCGCGACCTTCCGGCCACTGCGGGGCGAGCGAGTGGAAGAGCACCGCCTGGACGCGGAGCCCATCGAGATTCCCGAGTCCACCGCGGCGGCGCTCGCGGAGGCGCGGCGGGAAGGGCGCCGGGTGATCGCGGTGGGCACGACGACGACCCGCGCGCTGGAGTGGGCGGCCACCGAGGACGGCGGCGTGCGCGCCGGGGCCGGGGAGGCCGATCTCTTCATCCGTCCCGGGTATCGCTTCCGGGTGGTGGACGCGCTCATCACCAACTTCCACCTCCCGCGGACGAGCCTCCTGGTGCTGGTGTCGGCCTTCGCCGGACGCGACACGATCCTCGCCGCCTATCGTCACGCGGTGGCGAGCCGCTATCGCTTCTACTCCTACGGCGACGCCATGCTCATCGCCTGAGACATGGGCGGATTCTCCTTCGAGCTCCGCCAGCGTGACGGTGCCGCGCGCCTCGGCCGGATCGTGACCGGCCACGGCGCGGTGGACACCCCGGCCTTCATGGCGACGGCGACCCAGGGCTCGGTCAAGAGCCTGGCCCCCTCGGATCTGCGGGCCGCCGGCGCCCAGATCGTGCTGGCCAACACCTACCATCTGCTCCTCCGGCCGGGCCCCGACGTGGTGCGCGAGCTCGGGGGCCTGCACCGGTTCATGGGTTGGGACGGGCCAATCCTTACCGACTCGGGCGGCTTCCAGGTCTGGAGCCTGTCGAAGCTGCGGCGTATCGGCGAGGACGGGGTCGAGTTCCGCTCGCACGTGGACGGCTCGCTGCGCACCCTCTCGCCGGAATCGTGCATCGCGGCGCAGCACGCGCTCGGCGTGGACATCCTCCATCCCCTCGACGAGTGCCTGGCCCAGCCCGCCACTCTGGCGGAGACCGAGCGCTCGCTCGCCCTGACCCTCCGATGGCTCGACCGCGCGGTCGCCGCGCATCAGGCCGCCGGGGCACCGGGGACCCTGTTCGGGATCGTGCAGGGCGGCTCCCACGAAGCGCTGCGCCGGCGCGCGGTGGACGCGGTGGTCGCGCTCGACCTCCCGGGCCACGCCATCGGCGGCCTCTCGGTGGGCGAGCCGAAGCCGGTGATGTACGACATCACCGAGCTGGTGGCGGCGCGACTGCCCGCGGACCGGCCGCGGTATCTGATGGGTGTCGGAAAGCCGGGGGATCTGGTGGAGGCGGTGGCGCGCGGCGTGGATCTGTTCGACTGCGTGCTGCCGACCCGGAACGCGCGCAACGGGCAGGCGTTCACCGCCGACGGCCCCCTCACCATCAGCAACGCGCGCTTCGCCCGCGACCCGGCCCCGCTCGACGAGGGTTGCCCGTGCGAAGCGTGCCGGCTCTTCACGCGCGCCTACCTGCGTCATCTCTTCGTGACGCGCGAGCTCCTCGCCTACCGCCTGCTGACCCTCCACAACCTGACCTTCTACCAGGGGCTGATGCGCGACATGCGGGAGGCGGTGGCGCGGGGCGGTTTCGCCGGGTTCCGGTCTCGGTTTCTGGAGCGTTATGGGGTAGAATCCCTGGGCGGCTCGGCCGACACTCCCGCTGATTCGGAGGTTTGATCTTCATGGTGGATCTCGCATACGCGATGGCGCCGGGGCCCGCCGGCGGCGGCAACGGTGGTGGCATTCTTTCCATCCTGCCCCTCATGGTCGGCATGTTCGCCATCATGTATTTCCTGATCATCCGGCCCCAGCAGAAACAGAAGAAGGAGCGCGAGGCCCTGCTGTCCGCGGTCAAGAAGGGCGACCGCGTCGTGACGTCGAGTGGCCTGTACGGGACGGTGGTGGGGCTGTCCGAGCACACCGTCACCCTGAGGGTGGCCGATCAGGTGAAGCTCGAGTTCGAGCGCTCCGCGGTCGCCCGCATCGTGCCCGCGCCGGGCGACAAGGAGTCGGCCGCCTAGATGCCCCGCCGCCTCGGCGTCCGCGTCGCCATCGTGGTGATCGTCGTCGCGGTGTCGGCGTGGTATCTGTACCCGCCCGCCAAGACCATCAACCTGGGGCTCGATCTCCAGGGCGGCATCCACCTCGTGCTCGGCGTCGACGTCGACAAGGCGCTCGAGGCCCAGGTGGAGCGGACAGGCGACACCGTGCGGGCCGAGCTCGAGAAGAAGGGCATCGCGGTCCGGCGGGTGGAGCGCCGCGGGGTCACCGAGCTGGTCATCCAGCTCGCCTCCTCGCAGAGCTGGGACGCCGCCCTGACCACCGCGGGCGACGTCCTGGGCGGCTTCGACCGGAAGGAGGCCGATCAGGCGGCCAGTCGGCTCGTGATGGCGCTCAAGGTGCGCGAGGCCGCGACGCTCCGGGAGCTAGCGGTGCGGCAGGGTCTCGAGACCATCCGCAATCGCGTCGACCAGTTCGGGGTGGCCGAGCCCTCCATCCAGCAGCAGGGCGAGAACCGCATCCTGGTCCAGCTGCCCGGCGTGCAGGATCCGGGCCGGGCGAAGGCACTCATCGGCAAGACCGCGCTGCTGGAGTTCAAGCTGGTGGACGAGCGTACCGACCCCGAGACCGCGCTCCGCGCCGGCCCGCCCGAGGGGACCGAGATCCTGTACCAGCGCCGCGTCGACAAGGAGACCAAGCAGGAGCGGAAGGTGCCCTTCCTCGTGCAGAAGAAGGCCTACGTCACCGGGCGCGACGTGACCACCGCGCGGGTCTCCATCGACCAGAACACGAGCGAGCCCTACGTCTCGGTGGATTTCAACGCCACCGGCGCCCGGGCCTTCTCGGAGCTCACCAACACCAACGTCGGCCGCCGCCTCGCCATCGTGCTGGACGGCAACGTGCACTCGGCCCCGCAGATCCGGGAGCGCATCCCCTCCGGCCGAGCCCAGATCACGGGCGGCTTCACCACGGAGGAGGCCACCGACCTGGCCATCGTGCTGCGGGCGGGCGCCCTCCCCGCGCCGGTGCAGGTGCTCGAGGAGCGCACGGTGGGGCCGTCCCTCGGGGCCGACTCGATCCGCCAGGGCATCGTCGCCATCCTCGCGTCCACCGTGCTCGTGTTCCTGTTCATGCTGATCTACTACCGCCTCTCGGGCCTCATCGCGGACGTGGCGCTCGGCCTGAACCTCCTGCTCTTGCTCGCGACCATGGCCGGCTTCCACGCGACGCTGACCCTGCCCGGCATCGCGGGCATCGCGCTGACCATCGGCATGGCGGTCGATACCAACATCCTGATCTTCGAGCGCATTCGCGAGGAGCTTGGCGCGGGCAAGACGGTGCGCGGGGCCATCGACGCGGGCTTCTCCCGGGCCTTCAAGACCGTCATCGACACCCACGTCACCGTGCTGGTGTCGGGGCTCATCCTCTTCCAGTTCGGCACCGGGCCGGTCAAGGGCTTCGCGGTCACCCTCATGATCGGCATCGCGGCCAGCCTGTTCACCGCCGTCTTCTTCACGCGCCTGATCTTCGATCTGATCTACATGGGCCGCCGCAAGCGCGAGTCGCTCTCCATCTGATGGGCCGGGCGGGGGCGCGATGATCGAGCTCTTCAAGAACCCCAGCTTCGATTTCATCGGCAAGCGGCGCTGGGCCTACATCATCTCGATCCTCTTCATCCTGGCCGGCTTCGGATCCATGGTGGCCAAGGGCGGGCTACGCTACGGCATCGACTTCTCCGGCGGCACCTTGATCCAGGTGCGGTTCGAGAAGCCGGTACCGGTGGACCGGATCCGGGCCGCGCTCGACACCGTACGGATGGGCGAGAGCGTGATCCAGGAGTTCGGGGACACCCGGGAATTCCTGCTCCGGCTGTCCCTCGCCGAGCTGTCGTCGGAAGAGGTGACCCGCCGGGCTCAGCAGGCGCTCGCCGAGGACCCCACGCTGGGCACGCCCGAGATCCGCCGCGTGGAGTTCGTGGGCCCGCAGGTCGGCCGCGACCTCCAGATCCAGGCGATCTACGCCGTCCTCTGGAGCATGGCGGGCATCCTCGTCTACATCGCCATCCGCTTCGATCTCCTGGGCGGCCTGGCCTCCATCGCCGCCATCATCCACGATGTGCTCGTCTGCCTGTCGGCCATGTCGCTGACCAACCGGGAGATGTCGCTGCCCATCCTGGCCGCCCTGCTCACGATCATCGGCTATTCCGTCAACGACACCATCGTGGCCTATGATCGGGTGCGCGAGAACCGGACCCGGGGGGCGAGACGCAAGGGTGAGACCTTTGCGACTCAGATCAACAACGCCATCAACCAGACCCTCTCCCGGACCGTCCTGACCGCCCTGACGGTCTTCTTCTCGACCGCCGTCCTGTACGTCTTCGGCGGCAAGGTCCTGGAGGACCTGGCCTTCGTCTTGACCATCGGCGTGGTCACGGGCACTTACTCGACGATCTACATCGCCGGCTCTCTCATCGTGGACTGGAGGAGCGGGCGAGACCGTTGGCTCGCCAGGAGAAAAAAGGCCGTAGCAAAAGCCTGATTTTAGTGGCAAAATTCAATGTCAACCTAAGGAGGCATAGGGTTGACCCAACTGCAGACGCTGATCGAGGAGATTCCCAAGTACCAGCCTGCCGCTGACTTGGCCCTCCTGGAGCGCGCCTACCGCTTCTCCGAGCGCTCCCATCAAGGCCAGCAGCGGGCATCCGGGGAGCCCTATCTGTCGCACCCCCTGGAGGTCGCCGGCCTCCTGGTCAACTTCAAGATGGACGTGACCACGGTCACGGCCGGCCTGCTCCACGACGTCCTGGAGGACACCAAGGCCACCAAGGGGGACCTCCAGCGGGAATTCGGCGCCGAGATTGCCGACCTGGTGGACGGGGTGACCAAGATCGGCAAGCTGGCCTTCTCGTCGCGCGAGGAGCGCCAGGCCGAGAACTTCCGGAAGATGCTGGTCGCGATGGCGCGCGACCTCCGCGTGCTGATGATCAAGCTGGCCGACCGGCTGCACAACATGCGTACATTGCAGTACCTGCCCAGCGACAAGGCCCGGAAGATCGCGCAGGAGACTCTGGACATCTACGCCCCGCTCGCCCACCGCCTGGGCATGGCCAAGGTCAAGGCCGAGCTGGAGGATCTGGCTCTTCGCGTGCTGCACGCGGAGGACTACCAGGACCTGATGCGCCGCGTCGCGAAGCGCCGGCTGGAGCGCGAGGCGGAGATCAACCACCTCATCACGCTCCTGCACGAGAAGCTCGGCGAGGTGGGTATCGGGTCCAAGATCGCGGGGCGCCCCAAGCATTTCTACTCGATCTGGAAGAAGATGCACGAGGGCGGGCGCGAGTTCGACGAGATCTACGACCTCACCGCGGTGCGGGTGCTGACCAACACGGTCCGCGACTGCTACGGGGCCCTCGGGGTCGTGCACTCGCTGTGGAAGCCGGTGCCCGGGCGCTTCAAGGACTTCATCGCGATGCCCAAGGTCAACATGTACCAGTCGCTGCACACGACGGTCATCGGCCCCAAGGGCGACCCGGTCGAGATCCAGATCCGGACCTCGGATATGCACCGGATCGCCGAGGAGGGCATCGCGGCCCACTGGCTCTACAAGGAGAAGCGGACCGACCGCGACAAGTTCGACGACGCCTTCACCTGGCTCCGCCAGCTGCTGGAGTCCCAGAAGGAGACGAGCGATCCCAAGGAGTTCCTCGACAACGTCCGGCTCGACCTGTTCCCGGACGAGGTCTATGTGTTCACACCCCGCGGGGACGTGAAGGCCCTGCCCGAGGGGGCCACCCCGGTGGACTTCGCCTACGCGGTTCATACCGACGTCGGCCACCATTGCGTGGGCGCGAAGGTGAACGGCAAGCTGGTGCCCTTGCGCTATACCCTGCGGCAGGGCGATATCCTCGAGATCGTCACGTCGCCCACCCAGCACCCAAGCCGCGACTGGCTCAAGATCGTCAAGTCGAATCGGGCCCGGGCCAAGATCAACCAGTGGCTGAAGATCGAGGAGCGCGCCCGCTCGCTGGCCCTCGGCCGGGAGTTGTTCGAGCGTGAGGCGAAGAAGTACCGGCTGTCCCCGGCGACCGTCCTCGCCTCCGACGAGATGAAGAAGGCGGTGAGCGAGCTCGGCTTCCCATCGGCGGACGACCTCCTCGCCTCGATCGGCTACGGCAAGACCTCGCTCCAGCAGGTGCTGGGCCGGGTCGCCCCGTCGACGGTCCACGACGCCGAGGCGACGGAGACCAAGCCGGCCAAGGCGGCCCGGAAGGGCGACGGCCCGGCGGTCCGGATCCGCGGCGTGGACGACCTGCTCGTGCGCTTCGCCAAGTGCTGCGCGCCGGTGCCCGGCGACGGGATCGTCGGCTTCATCACGCGCGGGCGCGGGCTCACCGTCCACGGGCGCGACTGCCTGACGGTGGCCAAGAACGTGCTCGACAAGGAGCGGCTGGTGGCCGTCGAGTGGGAGGCCGGCGATCCGGCCAAGCGGCCGGTGCGTATCGCGGTCTACATCGGCCGCGACCGCCCGGGCCTGCTCGCCGAGATCACGGGCGCCATCTCCTCTCACCGGGGCAACATCATCAGGGCGGAGATCACGGTCACCGAGGACCGGAAGGGCCTCAACCACTTTGTGGTGGAGGTGGACGATCTCCGCCAGCTCCAGGAGATCATGCAGGCCATCCGCGAGGTGAAGGACATCGTCAACGTCGAGCGGGTCCGCGGCGTCTAAGCCGCGCCCCCCGATGACCCCGCAGTCGGCATGACCCGCCGGGAGTTCGAGGCCCTCGTCGATACCGCCCTCCGAAAGCTGCCGCGCGCCTTCCGGGAGAAGCTCGCCAATATCGCGGTCGTGGTCGAGGACTGGGCCGACGACGACACCCTGGAGGAGATGGGCATCGAGCCGCCCGACACCCTCTACGGGCTCTACCGGGGGGTGGACCTCACGCGGCGCGACACCTCCTACGGCAACGTCTTGCCCGACACGATCCACATCTACCAGGGCCCGATCGAGGAAGACTGCGGCGACCCGGAGGAGATGGCGGATCTCGTCCGTGATGTCGTCGTGCACGAGATCGGCCACTACTTCGGCCTCGACGACGAGACCATGGACGATATCGAGCACGATCGAGGGCGCGACTAGTCTAGCCCGCGACCGCCCCGTTTCCCTCCTCGAACACCGCGCTGCTGTTCTACCTCGATCCGCCTGCCTAAGTTTTTTGCTTGACAGGATTTTCAATTGTTCTTATGGTTTCAGCAGATGCTGAAAACGAAGGAACAAGTGAAACAGAAAGTGAAGGGATGGGGAAAGCAGACGATATCAGGACGCTGGCGGCGCACCGCGTGCGCGAGCTCATATCGAAAGCCAGCGGGTGGGAACAGTCTGCCGACGTGAAGGTTGGCGGGCAAACTGTTGATCTGGTGTTGAAATTCAAGATGGGCGACAAGCCTCACGCCCTTGCCATCGGTGTGACTTCACTCGGCCAGCCCCGGCAGATCCGTGAGGCGGTAACCCGCCTTTCGGAGATCCGCCGGGAAATGCCCGAGGCCTACCCGGTCGCGGTCTCCCCCTACATCAGCCCGCAGAGCGCGGCCCTGCTGAAGCGCGGCGGCCTCGGCTATCTCGATCTATCGGGCAATTGCTTCCTGAGCTTCGAGAGCGTGTTGATCGAGAAGGAGGGCAAGCCCAATCTGCGGCCGTCCACCCGGCCCCTGAAGTCGCTCTTCGCGCCCCGGGCCACGCGGGTGGTGAGGGTGATGTTGGTGGATCCCCAGCACGCCTGGCGGCTGGAGGAGCTGGCGAAGGCCGCCGAGGTAAGCCTCGGGCACGCCCACAACGTGGTGAAGCGGCTCGAGGAGCTGTCGTGGGTCGGGCGCAACGGCCAGCAGCGCATCCAGCTCGCGCGACCCGGCGAGCTGCTCGACGCCTGGGTGGATTCCTATTCGTACCGGCGGAGCGAGGCGCAGGCCTACTTCTCGCCGGAGCGGATCACGCGGGGCCTGGTGGGGGAGCTGGGACGGGCGGCGCACGAAGCGCGCCGCCGCTATGCCTTCACACTCCATTCCGGCGCGGCCCTCGTGGCGCCCAACGTGCGCTTTCCGGCCATTCACTGCTACCTGGAGGGGGATCCCGAGCCGATCGCGCGGGCGCTCGGGCTGAGGCCGGGTGAAGGCGAGGGCAACGTGTACCTGCTCGCGCCGTACGACCAGGGCGTCTTCTACGCTCCGATCGCCAAGGGAGGGCTGCCGGTGGTGTGCCTGCCCCAGCTCTACGCGGATCTCTATCACTACGAGCGTCGGGGTCGGGATCAGGCCGCCCACCTCCGGCGCGAAGCGATGGGTTACTGAGTCTCGGACCGGAGGGAGGTGAGACCCCACATGCCGAAGCGCAAGAAGGCCGTCAAGAAGGGTGGCAAGAGGAAGAAGGCCACCAAGAAGGGTAAGCGGAAGTAGCGGATCAACCTGTGATGAAAGGAGGTGACGACCTCATGGCGAAGAAGAAGAAGGCGGCCAAGAAGAAGAAGAAGTAACGCGGTAGGAGTAAGACGGTTGTCGTGCGGTGGGGGGTGGCGGCCTCCCACCGGGACTCTGTCCCTAGGCTTTGGCTGCAGGGTGCGGCGGGGGGTGGCGACCCCCCCCGTCCCCGTTTTGGGGCTGAACCCTCAGACGACCTTGACGACCTTGCCCGCCTTGAGGCAGCGCGTGCAGACGCGGAGGCCCTCCACCTTGCCCTTGATCAGGGCGCGCATCGAGACGAGGTTCGCGAGCCACCGCCGCTTGGTCACGTTGTGGGCGTGACTGATCTTGTGTCCAACCGCCGGACCCTTCCCGCACACATCACAACGTTTGGCCATGCTGATCCCCTGCCGATCTTGGAGCGTGAGTGTGGTTTGCCGGTTGCAGCCTCCGTTTATAGCATGAGGGGTGGTATGAGGCAAACCGTTGCCCCCCACTAAGCCGGTCGGCGCTACGAGCCGACGCCCGGGCTCGGAAGCGACGCATCCGCTCGCGACGCCACTGCAGTTCCTCAAGGGCGTCGGGCCCGGGCGGGCCAAGCTCCTCGCCAATCTCGGCCTGCACACGGTCGAGGACGCCCTCTACTATCTACCCGCGCGGCACGAGGACCGCAGCCAGCTCACCTCCTTGCGGAGTCTCAAGCCGAACGACGTGACCACGGTGGCCGGGACGATCCGCGCGGTCAGTCCACCGCCGCGCGGCCGCCCGCGGGTGCCCCTGTCGGTGCTGCTGAGCGATGGCACCGGCTTTCTCACCTGCGTCTGGTTCGGCCAGGCCTATCTCGAGCGGGTCTTCCAGCGCGGCCAGCGACTGATCGTCCACGGCAAGGCGCAGCGGTACCGCAGCGGGCCGCTGCAGATGCAGGTGAAGGACTACGAGATCATCGAGGAGGAGGCGGGGGAGGCCGGGGGCGATCCCCTGGACGAGACGCTTCACACCGGCCGTCTGGTGCCCGTCTACGGGCTGACCCGAGGGCTCACCGCGCGGCCGATGCGCCGGCTGATGAAGCGCCTCGTGGACGGCTACGCCGACGGCCTCGAGGATCCCTTGCCCGCCGCGCTCGTGGCGCGTCATCGGCTCGAGCCGCTCGCCCTGGCCCTGCGCGCCGGACACTTCCCGAAGACGGAAGCGGACTACGCGGCGGCGCGGCGCCGGCTCGTCTACGACGAGTTCCTCCTCCTCCAGCTCGGTCTCGCGATCCGCCGCCATCGGCAGGGACGCCGGCCGGGGCTCGCCATGAACCCGCCCGGCGCGCTCGCCCGCCGGCTGCTCGCCTCGCTGCCCTTCGCGCTCACGCCGGCCCAGGAGCGGGTGTGGCGTGAGATCCGCACCGACATGGCCGAGCCCTATCCGATGAACCGGCTCCTGCAGGGCGACGTGGGCTCGGGCAAGACGGTGGTGGCGGCGCTCGCCATCCTCACCGCGGTGGAGTCGGGGTTCCAGGCGGCCCTCATGGCGCCGACCGAGATCCTGGCCGAGCAGCACCTGATGACCCTCACCCAGCTCCTCGATCCCCTCGCGGTGCCGGTGGCGTTGCTGACCAACGCGGTGAAGGGCAAGGCCCGAGAACGTACCCTGGCGGGGGTGGCCGCCGGGGAGATCGCCTGCGTGGTCGGCACTCACGCCCTCGTCCAGGAGACCGTCCGCTTCCGGCGCCTCGGCGTGGCGGTGGTGGATGAGCAGCACCGCTTCGGCGTGCACCAGCGCGCGACCCTCAAGCGCAAGGGCGAGAACCCGGACGTGCTGGTCATGACGGCCACGCCGATCCCGCGCACGCTCGCGCTCACGCTCTACGGCGACCTCGAGGTCTCGGTGATCGACCAGCTGCCGCCGGGGCGGAAGCCGGTGGTGACCAAGGCGCGCACCGGGTCCGCTCGCGGGCAGATCTACCGATTTCTGCGCGAGCAGGTCGACGCGGGACGGCAGGTCTACGTCGTCTATCCCCTGGTCGAGGAATCGGAGGCCATCGACCTGCGCGCCGCCAGCGAGATGGCCGAGCGCCTGCAGCACGAGGTCTTCGCCGACCTGCGCATCGGCCTGCTCCACGGGCGGATGAGCTTCACCGAGAAGGACCGGGTGATGCGCGCCTTCAAGGCGGGCGCCATCCACATACTGGTCTCGACCACCGTGATCGAGGTGGGCATCGACGTGCCGAACGCCTCCGTGATGCTGGTCGAGCACGCCGAGCGCTTCGGCCTCTCCCAGCTCCACCAGCTCCGCGGCCGCGTCGGGCGCGGGCCGTGGAAGAGCTACTGCATCCTCCTCTCGGGCGCCTCCTCCCCGGAGGCCAAGCTGCGGCTCGACGCGATGGGCGCCACCAACGACGGCTTCAAGATCGCGGAGGTGGATCTCTCGCTGCGCGGGCCCGGCGATTTCTTCGGCACCCGCCAGTCCGGGCTGCCCGAGTTCCGCGTCGCCGACCTGCTGCGCGATGCGGCGGCCCTCGAGGCGGCGCGGCGCGACGCCGCGACGCTCATCCGCGAGGACCCGCATCTGCTCGCCCCCGAGCACCGGGCCCTGCGCGGGGCGCTGCTCCAGCGCTGGCGCGGCAAGCTCGACCTCGCCGGGGTGGGCTGATGATGCGCCGGTGGTGGCGGGCAGTCGCCGCCGCGCTCGCGCTCGGGGTGACGGGGGCGCCCGCTCCGGGGAGCGCGCAGGACAGCGCCGAGGTGGCCAGAGCCCGTCAGGTGCTGGAGTACTACCAGGCGTGCGAGCGCGCGCGTCGCTTCGCGCCGTGCTGGCCTCTCCTCTCCAAGCGCGTGCAGGAGGAGTGGGTCAAGCAGGGCCGGGGAACGCCCGGGGAGTATGCGGCGGCGAAGGGTTTCGCGGAGCCCCACTACTCGGACTTTCGCGTTCTGCAGATCCGGCGGAGCCCGTCGCGCGTCGTGTTCGTGGTGGAGGCGACCGGCGGCGGGGAGAAAGCCCCGAATCGCGAGCGCGTCGAGTATGCCCTCCGGCGGGAGGGCGGTCAGTGGAGGATGGACGGTCTGCGGGTGGGGCAGTCGGAGACCGCCCCGTGAGAGTGCTCGCCGGTGAGCTGAAGGGTCGGCGGCTCACCACTCCCCGCGGACGCACCACACGCCCGACCGCGGACCAGGTGCGCATCGCCTGCCTCGACACGCTGATGCCGTTCCTCGGCGCCGGCCCCTTCCTCGATCTGTTCGCGGGCGCGGGTGGCGTCGGCATCGAGGCCCTCTCCCGCGGCGCGCCCTCGGCCGTGTTCGTCGAGCAGGACGGGGCGGCGCTGCGCGCGCTCCGCGACAACGTGGAGCGCCTGGGCCTGAAGGACCGCGCGCGCGTGCTGCGAAGCGATGCCGCGCGCGCGGTGGCGGACCTCGGCGCGGGCGGCGAGCGCTTCGCGGTCGTCTTCCTCGACCCGCCCTACGATTCGCCGCGCGTGAAGCCCGCTCTCGAGGCGGTGGCGGCCGCCGACATCCTGATCGGGGGCGCGGTGGTGGTGCTCCAGCACGGGACCAAGCGCCCGGCGCCCGAAGCGCCGGGCGTGCTCGGGCTCTGGAAGGCGCGCCGCTTCGGGGAGACGACCTTGACTTTCTTTCGATCCGCCGCGTAGACTGAGCAGCGTTTTCAGGTATTTTCGAGACGGAGCGCATGGGGGCCGGCGTGGGCAAGCGGGCGGTGTATCCGGGCATGTTCGATCCGATGCACAACGGGCATCTGGACCTCATCGAGCGGAGCCTGCGCATCTTCGACGAGCTGATCGTCGCGGTGGTCGCGAACCCGTCGAAGGAGCCTCTCTTCACGGTCAAGGAGCGTCTCGAGCTCATCGACGAGTGCACCACCGGCCTCGGCATGGGCCGGATGCGCTTCACGTCGTTCGACGGGCTCCTGATCGACCTGGTGGAGCGCGAGGGCGCGGATTGCATCGTGCGCGGGCTCCGGGCCGTCTCCGACTTCGAGTACGAGTTCCAGATGGCGCTCATGAACCGCAAGCTCCGCCACACGGTGGAGACCGTGTTCATGATGCCGCACGAGCGCTACACCTATATCTCGTCGCGCCTCATCAAGGAGGTCGCTTCGTTGGGGGCGCCCGTCACCGGCCTGGTGCCGTCGGCGGTGGAGGAGCGCCTCGCCCAGAAGTTTTCCAGCCAACGGTAAGACAAAGGTAAGGAGCCCATGCTCGCCGACCGAATGAAGACGCTCGCCCCGTCGCCGACCCTCGCCATGCAGGCCCGGGCCAAAGCTATGCGCGCGCAGGGGATCGACGTGATCTCGTTCGGCGCGGGGGAACCCGACTTCGACACGCCCCGCCGGATCAAGGAGGCCGCGGTCCGCGCCCTCGAGAGCGGCCAGACGAAATACACCGAGGTGGGCGGCATTCCCGAGCTGCGCGCCGCGGTCTGCCAGAAGTTCAAGCGCGACAACGGCCTCGACTATGCGCCGGACGAGGTGACCGTCTCCTGCGGCGCCAAGCACACGCTCTTCAACATCATGATGGCGCTCGTGAACCCGGGCGACGAGGTGCTGATCCCGAGCCCCTACTGGGTCTCGTATCCGGAGCAGGTGCGGCTCCTGGGCGGCGTTCCCGTCTCGGTGATCACGCATGAAACGACCGGCTTCGATCTCGATCCGGGCGCGCTCCGTCAGGCGGTGACGCCGCGGACGAAGATGATCGTGCTCGACAGTCCCGGCAACCCGACCGGCGCGGTCTTCGCCCCGCAGGCCCTCGCCGAGGTCGCGAAGCTGGCGGTGGAGCGCGATCTCTGGGTGATCTCGGACGAATGCTACGAGTCGCTGACCTACGAGGGCCGGCACTTCTCGATCGCGTCGCTCTCCCCCGAGGTGAAGGCGCGCACCATCGTGGTCAACACGTGCTCGAAGGCCTACGCGATGACCGGCTGGCGCATCGGCTACGCGGCCGGCCCGAAGCCCATCATCCGCGCGATGACCGACGTGCAGAGCCAGGTCACGTCCAACCCCACGTCGGTCGCCCAGTGGGCCGCCGTCGAGGCTCTCGCCGGACCGCAGGACGAGGTGGCCAAGATGGCGGGCGAGTTCGATCGCCGCCGGCGAGTCATCATCGCGGGGCTCAACGCGGTGCCGCGCGTGCGATGCGTGATGCCGAAGGGCGCCTTCTACGCCTTCCCGAACGTGTCCGGGCTCTTCGGCACGCGCGCCAAGGGCGGGGTGCTGCGCGGCTCGGCCGATGTCTGCGCGTTCCTGCTGGACGAGGCCCGCGTCGCCACGGTGGCCGGCGTGGACTTCGGCTCCGACGCCCACATCCGGCTCTCGTACGCGACCGGGCTCGACACCATCAAGGAAGGGCTGCGGCGGATGGACACGGCCGTCCGCGCGCTCGAGGGCTGAGACATGAAGATCGAAGGCTCGGCCGACATCCCCGCGGCCAGAGACAAGGTGTGGGCCGCCTTCCTCGATCCCGATATCCTCGCCCAGGCGCTGCCCGGCTGCGAGAAGCTCGAGGCGGTGGGACCGAATGAGTACAAGGCCACGATGAAGGTCGGGGTGGCCGCGATCAAGGGCACCTTCGAGGGCAAAGTGAAGCTGAGCGATCTCGAGCCGCCTCACCGCTATCGCATGGCCGTCGAGGGCAGCGGGGGGCCGGGGTTCGTCCGCGGGGACGCGGGCATGCAGCTCTCCGACGTCGACGGCGGCACGCGGGTGAGCTACGACGCGGACGTGCAGGTGGGCGGGCTCATCGCCAGCGTCGGGCAGCGCATGCTGGGCGGCGTCACCAAGATGATGCTCGATCAGTTCTTCACCCGCATGACCGAGCTGCTCACGTCGCAAAAAGCGTAACGCTGCTCACGCTGGCTCCGTTCCTGCTGGCCGGCCTGCTCTCCGTCGCGGCCGCCGCCCCGCCTCAACCCGTCCCCGGCGATTGCGCGGGCGGAGACCCCGCGCAGCCCTCGCGCTGCATCTACCGCTCGGCGTTCCCGAGCACCGGCCTGATTGCCCACTGCCGCTCGGACCGCGACTGCCGCGTCGGCTACTACTACGGCGACCCCGAAAAACCCGTCTGGCTCGACCCCCCGCCCGGTCTCACCCCGCTGCCGAAGCCCGCGGTGACCTGGCACGAGGCCATCTTCGCCGAGATCCGCTTCGACTGCGGCGCCCCGTGCCGCATCAGCTACTTCTTCCAAGCCAAGCGCCGCCGTCTATCGCCGCCCCGTCCCCAGGTTCTCGATGTCGAGACGCGTCGGCTTCTGGTGGCACAAGCCGACGCCCGCACGCTCGTCGTCCGCCAGATCTTCTCCGGCCACGAAGTCGCCCGCATCGACCGCGACTGGGCTCCAGGCTTGTCCCTCGAGGCGGCCCTGACCACGATCCGCTTCGACCCCGACGGCCGCCTGTCATTCACTTGGCTGAAGGGCCCAGACCGGACTCCAGTCACCGAACGCGTGTCCGTGCCCTCCATCCCCCGATAGGCGCGAGGCGGGGCGCGGGGGGAGGTGGCAGGGGGGCGGCCTCTGACCACGATGCGCTGCTCCTCCGGCCACCCTCTCAGCAGTTCCCAATCCGGGTGGTTGCCGTCCTCGTTCTGCTTGGCCGGAACGGGTCACCCGGCCGCCCCCCTGCCACCTCCCCCCGCGCCCCTCCTCGCTCGCGCTCAGGCAGAGTGGGTCGCGGCGACGGTGGCGGGCTGACGCAGTGGCAAGGTGAATGGCAGGGTCAGGAAGACGACTAGTCCTACTACGGTCAGGGTGAAACGGACGCCGCCCCAGTCGCTGAGGAGCCCGTAAGCAAAGGGGGAGAGCGCGGAGGCCCCGATGCCGAGCGTGTAGAACATCGCGTAGCTGCGCGCCCGCCGGTCGCTGGAGACCAGGTCGGCCACGCTGCCGTAGAGCACCGACGAGGTGCCGTTTAGCGCGATGCCGAGCGGCGGGAGGGCAAACAGACAGGCGCCGAGCGGCAGGGTCAGCAACAGCAGGATGCCAACGCCGGTGGCCGCTTCCGTGATCACGACGGTGCGGATCACCCCCACGCGGTCGGCGAGGGCTCCGCACGCGAACTTCCCGACGGCGCCGCCGATGAAAACCAGCATGAGCGCGAGGCCCACCGACTGCACCGTCGCGCCCTTGGCGATCAGGAGGAAGGGCAGGAAGGTGAGGAAGCCGGTCCGCGTGGAGTTGTCGATGACGTGGATGGCCGAGAGCGCGCTGTAGGCACGCGCATCGCGGATGCCCCAGCCGCTCGGGCGGCTCGTGGCGGGGTCGGCCGACGGCGCCTCGACGCCTCGCCCCGCCTGGAGTCGCGCGAGCAGCAGGAGGATGGCGCCGGCGGCCAGAAGGCCGATCAGCGCGTAGACTTCCACCGCCCGGCGCCAGCCCACCCACGGCAGCGCGAGCGCCACCGCCGCCGGGACGGCGACCTTGCCGAGATCGCCGGAGAAGTTGTAGGTACCGAGCGCGGTGCGCCGCCGGCCCGTCTCGTAGGCCTTCGCCACCAGCGAGGAGGAAAGCGGGTGCTGGCAGCCGGAGCCGAAGCCGCCGACCACGAGACAAGCGAGGAGGGCGAGGAAGCCGCCGGTGAGCCCCGCGGCCAGGAATCCAAGTGCGGTCAGCGCGGTGCCCGCGGCGAGCAGACGGGCCTCCCCGCGGCGCTCGGCGAGAATGCCCGCCGGCACCTGGAAGCCCGCCATCCCGCCGGTGTAGAGCGTCTTGAGCAGGCCCACCTGCGCGAACGTGAGGCCGAACTCGGAGGCCCACACCGGGAGCAGCACGTAGAGAATGTCGGAGAAGCCGTCGTGGATGAAGTGCGCGCCGCAGGCGACGGCGAGGACAGCGCGGGCGCGGCGGCTCACCACGCGATTGTTTCACAAATGTTACGACGCCGGCAATGCCCGGCGCCGGCGCTCAGCGGGGATGCCGGAGCAGCATGCGGAAGATCATGAGGTGCGTGATCACCAGCGCCGGCACGATGAAGGTGGGGATGTAGTAGGCGGCGGCGAGCTGGACGTTGTTCGACAGCCCCTGGTAGAACGCGTTGATCAGATCCAGGAGGCCCAGCACATTGAAGAGCCAGGTCAGGGGAATCGCGAGGCTCGATCTCGTGCGGAGCGCGCCCATCGCGGCCAGCGCGAGGACGCCGGCCAGGCGGCGGGCACCGCGAAGCTGGCCGGAAGCGCCGGGCCGACGACGGTCGGCACGAGGAAGACCATGCCCATGTGGCGAAGCGCGTGGAGTACCAGCAGCGGTTGCAGAGCCGCGCCGAGCGGGAGCGTGGCGAGGCGCGGGCTGACGTACCATTTGGCCACAAGTCCGTACACGAGGAAGCTGAGCAAGACCTGAAGCCCGAAGATCTGCTGACCACTCATGATGCCCTCCGGTTGCGATGGATACCCCACGCGCCCAGGCGGATCGCCGCGACGTTGATGATCCCGAGAATCACGAGGGCCACCGCCATGGCGGCGAACAGCCCGGAGAGCCCACCATCGAGCCCGCGGGTGGCGAGCCAGCCGCCCGCGCCCGCCACGACGAGACGCGTGAACCCGGCCAGGAGCGGCCAGAGCAGCCGGCCCGCCCCCTGCGAGGCGAAGTAGAGGGCGAGCCCGACGCCGAAGAAGCCGTAGCAAGGCCCGACGATTCGCAAATATCGGGTGCCGGCGGCCAGCACCTCCGGGTCGGCGGTGAAGAGACCGAGCCAGGCGTGCGGGAACAGCGCCCCCAGGATCCCGATCGCGCCGGTGATGCCGGCGGCCATGGCGGCCCCGACCCACGCCACGCGCAGGGCCCGCGCATGATCGCCCGCGCCCACACTGGTGCCGACCATGGTCACGAGCCCGGTGCCGAGGCCGAAGACGATCGGGATCTGCAGGTACTCGAGCCGCGCGCCCATGCCGTAGCCGGCCAGGGCGGCAGCGCCGAACGGCCCGACCAGCGACGTGAGCAAGACCACCGTCAGGTTCGTGAGGATCGTGTTGAGCGAGCCGGGGGCGCCGACCCTCAAGATTTCCCAGAAGAGGGTGCGCCGGAACTGCAGGCCGCGCAGGGTGGGCCGCACCAGACTGCGTCCCGAGAACAGGAAGCCGAGCAGCGCGAGGCTCCCAAGGCTGAAGGACGCGACGCTCGCGGCGGCGGCGCCCGCGATCCCGAGGCGCGGCAGCGGCCCCCAGCCGAGGATCAGCGCGGGCGACAGCGCGAGGTAGAGCAGGCCGCTCCCCACCATCACCGACGCGGGCAGCGCCATGTTGCCGGTGCCGCGAATCACGCTGCCGAGCGTGTTGAAGAGCCAGTAGGCGAGCGCGCCGCCGAAGACCACGCGCGAGTAGAGCACGGCCGACTCGAGGACCGCGTCGGTGCCGCCCATGGCGCGGTAGAGCGCGGGGCCGCCCAGCCCGAGCAGGAGCGTGAAGGAGGCCGCCATGACCAGCGCGACCACGAAGGCGTGCCCGACCAGCGCGTCGGCATCGGCGCGGCGGCCCCCGCCCAGCGCGCGCGCCACCGCGGAGGCGACCCCGCCGCCCATGCCGCCCGCGGACATGGTCTGCATCAGCATGGCGAGTGGGAAGACCAGGGAGACGCCGGCCAGCGCGTCCGAGCCGAGCCAGCCGACGAAGACGGCGTCGAGCGTGCTCACCGCCGCCTGCAGGACCATGACCAGCACGTTGGGCGCGGCCAGCCGCAGCAGGGTCTCGGCCACGGGCCCCTCGAGCAGGAGCCGAGTGCGCGGAGAGAGGGTGGCCGTTCCCGCGGCGGCCACCGCGACGGCGGACTGGCTCACCTAGCGTCCCACCGCCTGCTCGCCCCGGAGGGTCATGCAGGTGCTGGACGCGCGTGCGACCAGCCGCTCCTTGTCGTCCACCACGTCGCACTCGACCAGGCCGACGGTGTGGCCGCCCTTGACGACGCGGCCGGTGGCGACCAGGCGCCCGGTCCGTACCGGTTTGAGGAAGTTGATCTTCAGCTCGAGCGTCGTGAAGGTCTCGTTCTCGTCGAGCGCGGCCGCGTAGGCCATGCCCATGGCCGCGTCCGCGATGTCGCACAGCACGCCGCCGTGGAGCGTGCCCATCGGGTTGGCGTGGCGGCCGTCGGCGTCGAAGGTGATCACCGCGCGCCCGGGCTCGACCTCGGTGAGGGTGAACCCGATCAGCCGGGCCACCGGGGGCGGCGGGGCCTCCCCGCGCTGGACCATCCGGATGAAGTCGATCGCCTTCGGCATCGGACCCTCCTCGAAGGGTGGTGGAGACCCAGTGACTACTAAAATAATAGTGACTTGCTCTGGTGTCAAGCGGGCGTCTATACTGCCTCCATGCCGACGCGATACAACCAGTCCTGCCCGGTGGCCAAGACCCTCGAGGTGATCGGCGACCGCTGGACGCTCCTGGTGGTGCG
>Ga0187893_10004460_pt1 | contig 26606 bp, 19 predicted proteins | sample MA1701074metaG_FD_139574 | JGI IMG/M metagenome (GOLD analysis project Ga0187893, IMG submission 139574) | White microbial mat communities from a basaltic lava cave in the Kipuka Kanohina Cave System on the Island of Hawaii, USA - MA170107-4 metaG ... | reverse complement strand
GCGAGGGTGTCCTGGGCGGCGAAGCCCACCGCCAGGCCGAAGATGCCGAGCCCCGCCAATGCGGCGCGTACGTTGACGCCGAGCTGGTCGGCCGCCATCACCACACCGAACGCCAGCACGGTGAAACGGAGCAGCCTCTCGACCAGGAGCTCGATCAGGGTCTCGTGGAGGCCCGAGCGAACCAGAAGCGCGCGCAGCGGGATGCGGATCAGCCTGAAGCCGATCCAGAAGCCCGCCAGGATCGCCAGCGCCAGGGCCACGCCCGGCGCGACGGCCACCAGGGCGCGGCTCAGCCGTTCGACGTCGATCAATCGTTCCATGCTCCACCTCCCCTACCGACAGCGGGTCACCTCGCGGCTGGCCCGCGAGAGCGCTCGTCCCCGGCTCGAATCGGGTGAGCCTCGCGGCCGCGCGAGGTCATGAATGATGAAGGGTGACGGACCGCTCGACGCGGGCTATTCCGTCTCGGCTGGCGCGAAAAACACCAGGCTGGTGAGGTCCTGGCTGATGCTGTGGAAACGGTGCCTCGCGTTCGCCTTGACGAAAACCACGGAGCCGGCTTCGACGGGGTAGTCCTGGCCATCCACGGCCAGCACCGCCTTGCCGCTCGCCACGTAGTAGACCTCGTCCTGCCGGTGGGGTGACTGCTTGTCGGTGGCCCCCGCCTTCAAGTGGTAGACGCCCATGCTGAGGCTCTCGACACGCAGGAACTCCAGCCACTCGCGCCCGGACCGCTGACGTTCGGCCAAGAGCTTGTCCAGGCTGAAGGCCTGGGCGCCGGCAGCACCCGACCCGCCCGCCTGTGACGCACCCTGCGCCGACGAACCGCCGCCCGCGGCCGCCATTGCAACCGCGACCAGACTCAAGAACCCGAGGCCGTTTCTCATCTGGACCACCTCCGCGGCGCAGCTTACCGCCGGCCCCGCCCGAAGCAACACCCGGCCCCACGCCGAGGCCTGGGTGCCCGAGGCCTACAAAGCCTGGAGCGATTTGGCGTAGAGTTCCGCAGCCGTCCTTGGGTGAAAGGGGCCGACCGTGAACAGAGATCTTGCCCTTCTGATCCTGCGCCTCTCCGGGCTCGGCCTGGCGGCGGCCCATGGCTGGGGTAAGTTCACCGCGCTCGCCGCTGGCGGCGGGGAGCGCTTCATCGCCGGCGTGGCCGCGTTGGGTTTCCCGGTGCCCGTGGTCTTCGCCTGGGCCGCAGCGCTCTCCGAGGTGGTGGGCGGGTTGTGCGTCACCATGGGCCTCGGCACGCGGGTGGCCTCAGGCTTCGCAGCCGCCACCATGTTCGTCGCGGCCTTCCTCCGCCACAAGGCCCACGCCCATCTGGCGGTGAACCTCGGCCTGATGCAGGCCTCCGAGGAAACACTCAAGGCCTGGGGCAATCCCGAGCTGGCGCTCATGTACCTCGGCGCGTTCGTGACCATCGCCTTGACCGGCCCGGGCCGCTTCGCCCTCGACGCGTTGTTCGGCCGCAAACGCTAGCGAGCGCGACCCGCGGGCTGCATCGCGAGCGGGCGCCCCAGCCGTCGCCCGCTCGCCCGGGTCGTGTCCGCCGTCAGGCTGAGGCCAGCTTCTTCGCCTTCTCGCGCGCGAAGCCGTAGTTGAAGCTGAGGCCGTTGAAGCGCGCGGCCTTCTCCGCGGCCGCGCGGGCCCGCTGGGTGTCGCCCTTGGCGTGCAGGGCGACGGCGGTCAGGTACAGGATGCGAGGGTCCTGCTCGTTGGCCTGCTGCAGCTCGGCGACGGCGTCCGCGGGGCGCTTCTCCTCGAGGGCGATCAGGCCCATGAGCTCGTGTTGCTGGCGCACCTCGAAGGGGATGGACCTGACGGCCACCTGCTTCGTATAGGCGTCGGCCGTCTGCTTCGCCGAGGCCAGGTCCTTCTTCGCCAGCGCGACCCGCGCCTGCTCGAACAGGAAATTGCGCCTCACGCCCTGTTTGACGTCGGCGTGGACTTCGGCCTTCTCCATGGTTTCCACGGATTCCGTGTACCTGGCCAGCGCCTCGTCGAGGCGCCCCGCCTCGCGCAGGACGTCGCCCATCTGGTTGACGTCGCCGGACAACGCGGCCAGGTCGTTGCCGGCACGGGCGATGGCGGCCAGCTTTCCCAGTTCGGCGAGGGCCTTTTCCGTGGCCCCTTCGTGCAGGTAGGACGCCGCCGCCCACAGGTGGGCGGTCCGGCGCTCGCCGTCGTTCCGTGCCCGGGCGCTGATCTTCGCGAAGGTCTCCCGGGCTTTCTCACCCTGGCCCATGAAGACGTAGTCGTTGCCGATGCCGACGTAGGAGGCGATGAAGTTGGGATCCTGCTCCAGGGCCTTTTCGTAGTTGCGGATCGACTCCTCGAAGCGGCCGGTCTTCATCAAGAGCTCGGCATAGGAGTCGTACGGGTTGGGGTCGTTGGGGATGAGCTCGATGTACGTCTTGAACGCCGCCTCCGCCTCCGCGTAGTTCTCAAGGAAGCGGTACGCATAACCCATCTGGTTGTAGGGCTGGGAGAAGCTCGCGTTGATGGCGGTTGCCTTCTTGTAGTGCGCAATCGCCTGCGTGTACTCCTGTCGGCCGAAGTGATAGCCGCCGAGGAAGTTGTGGGCGCGCTCGTCGTTCGGGAACGCCGCCACCAGCTTCTTGAAGTGGTCGGCCTGCGCCGCGGGATCGCCGCGCACGCCGGCGTCGAAGCCCAGGATCATGTGGCGTTCGGCTTCGGACGCCTGGGGCGCGTGGGCCACGGCCTGCTTCATGGCGTCGAAGAACTGCTTCGCCGTGCCCGCCGAGGTCGCGAGGCCGAAGTAGCCGAGGGCGAAGCCCTTGTCCTTGGCCAGCGCCTGCTGGAAGTAGCGGTTCGCGTCGGTGGCCCGCAGCTTCTCGGCGAGGTCGCGGCCCTTCAGGTAGAGCTGCCTCGCGTCGTCGGACGACGTGGTGACCGGCACCTTGGCCGACGCGGCGCTCTTCTCTTGCGCCAGGTTGCGGGAGGGTGAGACGAGGGCCACCAGGGCGACCGCCCAGGCGACCTCACGTCCGAAAGAGCGAGTGTGCATGTCCGCCTCCTTAAATAAGGTGGCTCAGCGCATCCGGTCGACGGGTGGTTGAGGATCGGGTTGGGACCGGAGCGACAGAGCGACCGGCTCGAGCGCGGATGCCCCCGGCCCGAGCTCTGTGAAACTCGGGCATCCCGCGGGTCGACTCGACCACCGTATGCCGCGGCGCTGCGGCAGTCAAGGTTATTGTGATCGGCCTAGCTCACTTTGCGATCGTACAGGTTCACTCGGTTGTACAGGGTCTTGAGGCTGATCCCGAGCACGTCCGCGGTGCGCCGCTTGTCGCCGTCCAGGCTTGCGAGGGTGGCGAGGATCAGCCGCCGCTCGGCGTCGGCGAGGGAGGTGCCGACACTCAGGGCGATGGACTCGCCGGCCGGCCTTTCGCGGCCTCCGAGAGGCAACTCGTCGACGCCGATCTCCTCCTCCGCGAGGATGTACGCGCGCTGCACCACGTTCTTGAGCTCGCGGACGTTCCCCGGCCACGTGTAGCGCCGAAGCCGGTCGAGGGCCGCGGGGCTGAATCGCTTCACGGCGCCGTCCTGCTTGTTGAGCAGGTCCAGCGAGTGTTGCGCCAGCAGCACGATGTCCCCGTTGCGCTCCCGCAGCGGTGGGAGCTGGATCGGGAAGACGTTGAGGCGGTAGAGCAGATCCTCGCGCAGCTTGCCGCCGGCCACGGCCTCGTTGGGGTCGCGGTTCGTCGCGGCGATCACACGCGCGTCGACGCGTAGCGGCTCGGCGCCCCCCACGCGCGTGAAGCTCCCGGTCTCGAGGACGCGCAGCAGCTTGACCTGCAGCTCCGCCGACATCTCGGTGATCTCGTCCAGGAACAGGGTGCCGCGGTTGGACCGCTCGAAGTAGCCGCGGTGCACGCGGTCGGCGCCCGTGAAGCTGCCCTTCTCGTGGCCGAACAACTCGCTCTCGATCAGGGACGGAGACACCGCCCCGCAGTTCACCGGCACAAAGGGCTCCTTGTGGCGCCGGCTCTGGCCGTGGATCGCCTCGGCCACACGCTCCTTGCCGGTGCCGGTCTCGCCGGTGATCAGGATCGAGGCATCGGTGGGGGACACCCGGGCGATCAGGTCGTAGACCCGCTGCATGGACGGCGAGCCGCCCACCAGGTTGCCGAAGCGGCCCAGCTTGCGCAGCTCGCTGCGCAACGTCCCGATCTCCTCGCGCAGCTCGCGGGTGCGCGCCAGGTTGCCCAGCACCATCTTGATGCGCGCGAAGTCGACGGGCTTGGTGAGGTAATCGGCGACGTTGCGACGCAGCGCCTCGACCGCGGTCTCCACGCTGGCGTGGGCGGTCACGAGGATGGCCTGGGTATCGGGCCGCTCCGCCAGCTCGTCCAGCAGCTCGAAGCCGCTGCCGTCGGGGAGCTGCAGGTCCGTGATCAGCACGTCGGGGGGTGTGGCCTCCAACTCCGCCCGCGCCTCCTTCAGGTTGGAGGCGGTGGCCGCCGAGAAGTCCTCGCGGCTCACGGCCTCGGCCAGGCCCAGGGCGAATCCGAGGTCGTCGTCGACGATCAGGGCGTGCACCGCTCAGGCCCTCGCCAGCAGGGGCAGGACGATCTCGACGCGGGTGCCGGCGCCCCGCCCGCTGTCGACACGGATCTGCCCGCCGTGAAGCTGCACCAGGGCCCGCGCGACGCAGAGGCCGATCCCGCTGCCGTTGCGTTTGGTGGTGAAGTCCCGTTCGTAGATTCGCGCGATCACCTCCGGGGGGATCCCCGGCCCGCTGTCCGCGACCGCGATGCAGGCGCTGCCGTTCTCGGCCGCCACCTCGAGCTCCAGACGCCCGCCGTTCGGGAGCGCCTCCAGCGCGTTGACGGAGACGTTGAGCAGCGCCTGCTTGAGGCGGTCACGATAACCGACGAGGGCCACCGGACCCTCCGGCAGGCGCGTGGTGAGCTCGACGCGCTGGCGGCGAGCCTGGGCCGCCAGCAGGCCTCCGATCTCCTCGACCGCCCGGCGCAGGTCGAAACGCTCCGCGGTCTCGTTGACCGGCACGTTCTGGCTCAGCAGGTCGGCCAGGGACCGGTTGAGCCGCGCCAGCTCCTCGCGCAGCAGGGCGACGTAGCGTTCCTGCCGGCCCCGCACCTCGTCACGCCCTTCGGAGACAGCCAGGCTCTCGCGGAGCAGGTCCAGGTTGATCATCATCGCCGAGAGGGGGGCTTTCAGCTCGTGGGTCAGGGTCCGGAACAGCCGCGTCACGGCCTCGAGCTGGCTGGCCAGGCGCACGTCGCTCTCCAGCGTGTCCAGGACCTCAGGGTCGCTCAGCAGCACCAGACACTGGTCCTCGCCCGCCGCGGCACGGCCGTCCAACTCGACGCGCAGGCGCCTCTGGCCTCCGGCAACGGGGAAATCCACGACCACGGCGCCGGAGCGCCCCACCCGCGGACGTTGTCCATCGAGGCAGGGACCTAGCACATCCAGTGCCCGCAGCCACAGGGCGCGCAGCTCCCCGAGGCTTGCCACGCCCAGCAGCTCCAGGGCCCGGGCGTTGGCGAAGTCGGGCTCCCTGGCCCCCGTCACGAGCACCACGCCCACGTTCGTGACCTGGTCCAGGACCCGCAGGTCGCGCTCGAGCCGGGAGGTCTCGAGTTGGGCCTCGTTGAGCGCCGAGCGCACGCGGCTCGCCGCCAGCAGCGGCTGGGCGAACTCGTCGCGGGTGTGGGCAAGACGCGCGGGCTCGGCGTAACTCGGGTCCTCGAGTGTGCGGGCGATGGCCGCCGCACGCCGCGTGAGCTGTACGTGGAGCAGGCCCCCGAGCAACACGAGCGCAGCCAGCCCACCCACCGCTGCGACCAGCAGCCGGCGCCTCGCCTCGCCGTAGAGCGCGGCGATCTCCTGGTGGTGGAAGGCCAGCTGCACGTAGCCGCGGAGCACGCCCTGCTCGACGATGGGCACATAGGCGATGTAGTCGCCGCCACGGAGCCAGGGACTCGGGTACGGCTCGACCTTGACCTCCGGCGGCTTCGAGCCGAAGAGCGTCTCGGGGCGAGGCCGCCGGCCCGGCTGGGGGCGATCGCTCGCGATCACCTGTCCGTCGCTGCCGACGACGCTGACCGAGGACAGCAGCTCCGACAGCACCAGGACGTCCTCGATCTTCTCGCGCAACAGGCGTCGCGCGGTTGCGTCGGGCATCTCCAGGACGCCCAGCGTGTACTCGACGAGCGGCGCAGCGCGCTCGCGGGCGAGGAGGCCGATCGTCTGGCCTGCCGCGCGTGTGTCGAGGGAGGCCAGGCCGCGGGCCAGGCTCCACGCCAGGCCCGCCACGAGCGCCGCGTACACGGCGATCGCAAGAAGGGTCGTCTTGACTCCGAGGCTCATCTCACCGGTCCCGGGCAACGCATCCTGGTGGCGGATCGCGCAGCCGTTTTCTACAAACTACACACCTCGCACGCCGCGCCCTGTCGAGGCTTGGCGTGTGGTCCTACCCCGGATCGTGGCCTCCCGCTGCCCCAGACGTCCGGGCACGCGTGTTGCTGTTCCCGCTCGTCGAGGGGCGTCGGAGGCCGCAACACACCTCTCGAATGCCTCAAACGTTGCCCGGCGCGCGGTGACGCGCGTCACACGTCGTTGTAAAAGCGTTTTTTCCTAATGATTTAGGAGGACCTCATGAAGCTGCCACTCTTCGCAACGGCCTTCGCCGGTCTGGCTGCCGCAACGTTGTCGGTTTCGGGAGCCGCCCTGACCGCTCAGGCCGGGCCGGGCCAGACCGAGACCCTCAGCGTGATCGGATGCGTGCGCGAGAACCCGGCGCGCGCCGGCGCGTACCTGCTCGACTCCATCGAGAGCGCGAGCGCGGAGAAGTCGTACCGCCTGATTGGCTCCGCGACCGCCGACCTCAAACCCCACGTCGGGCAAAAGGTCAAGGTGACCGGGACGGTCGCGAAGGCCCCGCGGGGCGGAGATGGGCCCGCGATGAACGTGACCACGGTCAACATGATCGCCGACTCCTGCCCCGCGGTCTCGCGGTAGGCACGGCGCCACGAACCGCCAATGAAAGACGAGCTCGGCTGGACTCCGGGCCCGGAATGCGAGGCGGTGTCCACCGAGTCGCCGGGGCGCGACGGGGCGCTTCGCCGCCCGTCTGCGCCTCGGTCGCTCGGGGGGCTGCGCGTCGTGGCCATCGGCGGCGGCACTGGGCTCCCGGTGGTCCTCGCCGGCCTGAAGCGAACGCTGCTCGCGACCGAGCCACGAGGCGCGCCTCCCGACCCGGAGCGCCTCACGGCCATCGTCACGGTGGCCGACGATGGGGGCAGCTCCGGCCGGCTGCGCCGCGCTTACGGCGTCCTGGCTCCGGGTGATATCCGCAACTGCCTGCTGGCGCTGTCCAGCGATGGCGCGATGAGCCGTCTGTTCGGTTTCCGGTTCTCGGGCGACGGCGACGTCGCCGGGCACAGCCTCGGCAACCTGATCCTGACGGCTTTGAGCCTGGTCCACGGTGACTTCTCGGAAGCGGTGAAACGCGCGGAGGAGATCCTGGGCGTCCGCGGCCGCGTCCTCGCTTCCACGACCCAGAGCGTGGCTCTCGTCGGCGAGCTCGAGGACGGCGGGACGATCCGAGGTGAGTCGGCGATCGGGCAGGCCTGCGGGCGCGCGCGTCGCATCCGCCTGGAGCCCGAGGACGCGCCGCTCCTGCCCGAGGCCCGCGAGGCGCTGCGCCGCGCGGACCTCGTGGTCATCGGCCCCGGGAGCCTGTACACGAGCTTGCTCCCGCCGCTTCTCCTCAGGGAGGTCCCCGACGCCGTGGCGGAATCGGGCGCGCGGGTCGTCCTCGTCATGAACGTGATGACCGAGGGCGAGACCCTCGGCCTGTCGGCGGCGGGCCATCTCCGAGCCCTGCGCCGCCATGCGCCCCAGCTGCCCCTCCACGACGTGTTACTCAACACGACGCCGATCGCCCGTCGTGTCCTGGCCCGTTATGGCGCCCGCGGGTCGTTCCCCGTGGCCTGCGACGATCGGCAGGTCGCGGACCTCGGCTGCCGCCCGGTCAAGCGCCGGCTCCTGGCCGTGTCGCGGAAGATCCGCCACGACCCGCGGGCGGTAGCGGCGGCGCTCCTCGAGGTGATCGCGGGCCAGGGCCCCGGCCCGCCCGCCGCCGCGCTCGTCGCGCAGGCCGGCATCTAGGAGATCCGGACCCGGAAGGAGGAAATCATGCTGCTGTCCGCCATGCTTCTTGCAGGAATGGCTCTGGCGATGCCCGAGCCCCCACCGACCGAGGCCTTCGCCGTGGCGCAGGTGCCCCCGCAACCGGCGAGCGCCGAGGCCGAGGTCGCAGCGGGCCTCGCGGCTTTCCGCCGCCTGCGTTTCCGTGACGCCGAGAGACACTTCCAGGCTGCGGTGGAGGCCGATCCGCAGAGCGCCGCTGCCGCCTTCTACCTGGCCTACACGGTCTACAAGATCGCCGAGCCCAAGCAGCCGTTCCATCCGGACAAGCAGCGCGCCGCGCAGCTGTTCGCACGGGCCTACGAGCTGGACCCCGGCTTCGAGCCGGTGTGGAGCACCCCGTGGAGGCCCCGATGAGACGCGCCCTCGCCCTGCTCGTGCTCCTGGGCCTGGCCGGCGTCGCGCTCTACCACTGGGCGCGGGCGTTGCCCGAGTTCGTGACGGAGAACACGTGGTTCGTGGAGGGGCGAAGCACCCTCCGGGACCTGCGGCGTGAAATCGAGGACACGCGCATCAGCGCGAGCGTGAGGACGGCCCTGGCCCTGAACCGCAGCCTGAGGCCCTTCGAGCTGGAGGTGGCCTGCGAGGGCGCGGCGGTCTCGCTGCGGGGCGAGGTGGCGAGCGAGGAGCTCAAGGCCGCCGCGTCACGCGTCGCCGCGGCCGTGCCGGGCGTACACCAGGTGGACAACGACCTCGTGGTGAAGCCCGCCCTTCTCGGCGAGGGCGCCGACGGCCGCAGCCTCGGCGAGGCGCTGCGGGATCGCGCCGTCGAGGTGCAAACGCGCCTCGCCTTCTCGCTCAACCGCGAGCTCAAGGGCAGCGAGATCGAGGTGCAGGCCCTGCGCGGCCAGCTGCGGCTGTCGGGCCGGGTCGACTCCGAGTCGCAGCGGCAGGTCGCGCTTGAGGTGGCGAGACAGGTCCCCGACGCCGGCGAGGTGGTCGACGCCCTGCGCCTGCCGGCCCAGGCGTCGGCGCCCACCGGCACGGGCCCCCCGCGGGCGGTGATCGCCCAGAACGCGCTCGCCGCCAATCCCCATCTGTCCGGCTACGGGTTGAGGGTCCGCCAGGTCGGCGACCGCCTGGTGGTCGAGGGGACCGTGCAGACAGCCCTGGAGCGCGATCTGGCCCGCCTCGTGGCCGAGAAGGAGGCGGGGGGCCCGGTCGACAACGCGCTGGAGCTGCGATTCTAGGGCCGAGGCGTCAGGGCAGGGCCGCCAGGGTCAGACGCGCGAAGTCCTCGGCCGGCACCGGCGGGCCGAGGTAGTACCCCTGGAGCGAGTCGCAGTGCCGGGACTCGAGGAAGGCGAGCTGGCCCTCGGTCTCGACTCCTTCTGCCACCACGTGCAGCTCGAGGCTGTGGGCCATCGTGATGATCGCGGTCACGAGAGCGCTTTTGCCGTCCAGGCCGATGCCCGCCACGAAGGACTGGTCGATCTTCAGGGTCTGGATGGGGAAGCGCTGCAACGCCGCCAGCGACGAGTAGCCGGTCCCGAAGTCGTCGATGGCGATCCGCACTCCGAGGCCCCGCAGCTTCCGCATCAGGCCTCGGGCAACCTCGACGTCGCGCATCGCCACGCTCTCGGTGATCTCGAGCTCGATCGACGCGGGCTCGGTGCCGGCCTCGTCCAGCGCGCTCTGGATCAGCTGTGGAAGCTCCTGCTGCTGGAACTGCACGCCCGACAGGTTCACGGCCAGACGCAGCTCGGGGAAACCTGCCGCGCGCCACGCGCCGACCTGCCGGCACGCCGAGCGCAACACCCACTCGCCGATCGGCAGGATTAGCCGGGTGTCCTCGGCCAGCGGGATGAACTGCTCGGGCAACAAGAGGCCGGCTTCGGGATGGCGCCAGCGCACGAGCGCCTCCACTCCGACCAGCGCGCCCGTGCGCGCCTGGAACTCCGGCTGGTAGTGGACCACGAACTCCCCGCGCTCCAGGGCCCTGCGCAGCCCGTTCTCGAGCTGCAGCCGCTGCATCGAGCGGCGGTTCAGCTCGGGCGTGCAGAGCTGGTAGGTGTGGCGCCCGCTGTCCTTCGCGAGGTAAAGCGCGTGGTCGGCGTTCTTGAGCAGGGTCTCGGCGTCCTGGCCGTCCTCGGGATACAGGCTGATGCCGAGGCTGACGCTGACGTGGAGCCGGTGCCCGTCGACGTCGACGGGCAACGCCACGACATCCAGGATCTTGTGGGCGATCGCCGGCACGTTCTCGGCGCTCGCGACGTCCTCCAGGGCCATCACGAACTCGTCGCCGCCAACGCGGGCGACCGTGTCCTCGTCCCGGACGCACGCCCGCAGCCGCTCGCCCACGATCTCGAGCAGCCGATCACCGGCAACGTGGCCGAGGGCGTCGTTGACGCGCTTGAAGTGGTCCACGTCGGCGTACACGACCGCAACGCCGGCGCGGGCGCGGCCGGCTCGGGCGATCGCATGGCCGAGCCGGTCCATCAGCAGCGCGCGGTTGGGCAGGCCCGTGAGGGCGTCGTGGGTGGCCTGGTGGCGGATGCGCTCCTCTGCCCGCCTGCGTTCGGTGATGTCGCGATAGTTTCCGACGATCGCGGCCACGGCCGGCTCGTGCAGGAGGTTGGTGGCGACGCCCTCCGCCCAACGCCAGGAGCCGTCGGCGTGACGGACGCGGCACTCGGTGGTGAGGCTGGCGCCGGGCGCCTTCACGAGGTCGGCGAGCAGCCGCCTCACGCGCCGCACGTCCTCCGGGTGGAGGAAGGCCAGGATCTGACGGCCTTGGAACTGGTCGAGGTCGTAGCCGAGCACCTCCCGAATCGAGGGCCCCGCGTAGAGCACCGTCCCGGCGGGGTCCATGAGGAGGATCGCATCGGTGCTGTGTTCGATGAGTGCCCGAAAGCGGCGCTCGCGATCCCTGAGCTCCGCCCGCGAGCGCTCGCGCTCCACAGCCAGGCCCAGGGTGTGCGCGAGCGCCTGAAGGAAGCGCGCGTCGTCTTCGTCGAAACGGTGCGGCGCGTCGGTGTAGGCGCCGAGGGTGCCGAAGGGCCCGCCGCGGGTCTGGATCGAAACGGCGACGCCGCTCACGGCGGCGTGGTCCCGGAGCAGCGGGGTCGGCGTGAAGCGTTTCTCCTGCGCCAGGTCGTCGACGATCACCGGCTCGCTGCGGCGCAGGACGAAGCCCGCCTGGGCCTGGGGCTGGCCGTCGACGATCGCGCGCCCCACCAGCCCGGCCCGGAAGCCGCGTCCGGCCCGCAGCCTCAGCGCGCCGCCGGCCGGGACCAGCTCGAGCAGCTCGCAGAGTCCGGAGCCGAGGGTCTGGGCGGTGAGCGCCAGCGCCTCGCCGACGAGCAGGGCGAAGTCGTTCGTGGCCAAGGCGCGGCGTCCCAGCTCTGCCACGGCCGCCTGCCGCCTCAAGTGGCCCTCGAGCCGGGCCAACGCCAGGTCGCGCTCCCGCTCGGCCCACTGGCTCCCGCTGACGGCGCGATGGTGATCCCCGAGCCGCGCGGGGATCAGCTCCAGCAGCGATTTCCCCAGCAGATCCGCCGACGCGCAGCCCAGGATCGATTCGATTGCGGGATTCGCATATAGGATGCGGCTCCCGGCGTCGACGGTCAGGATCCCGTCGGGAACCGTCTCGGCCAGGAGTCGAAACTGGCGGTTGCGCTCGGGGGACCCTGACATCGGTCCGCGCCCCCTCAATCCCCGCCCGAGGGGAGCTGCACTTCGCCCAGCTCGACGGCCTCCCTCCTGGCCCGGTAGCCGAAGCTTGCGGCCTCCCCGTTGCGCTCCACGGGTACCAGGGGAAGCCGGGCCGCGCCCGAGGGGACGCCCCTCTCCGCCATCGCCGCTCCGACCGTGAACCGAGCGGCCGCCGCGAAGAAGGCGACCGGCACCACGACCGAGAAGCGGCCCCGGGCGTCGGTCGTCGCGGTCGGGTTGAGGATCTCGTGGTCACGCAGCTCCACCACAGCCTGGCGCCCGTCGAGGGGACCGACATGGAGCACGCGGCCCCCGAGCGGCGCGCCTTGGGCGTCGACGAGCACGCCCCGAACCAGCACCGTCGGCACGCTCGGAAGCGCGTTCGCCAGGGGGCCGGCGCAGGCTGCAAGGACCTCGGGGGACCCGACGGCGGCGGACACGCAAACGAGGAAGAGACGAAGTGGAGAAAACATGCTCGCCCTCCTTTCGCTCCACTTTCGAAGGTAGTCCCCGGAGCTGCGGGCGGGTGTGACCGGGCTCACCTCGAGGCAACGCGCGCGGCCAGGGTGCCGGGGGCTGGGGCTCGCAGATTCCGCTGATGGGTGCTCAGTCGTGACCCTGGAGCGCGTCGTTGCCGCTCGGACCGCAGCCGGCATCGAGCGCACGGCCTTGCTCTCGGCAAGAAGGGTGCTAGGATTCCGCCACTGAGCCGGGCGGGTCCTTCGGCCCCTCCACGAGCTTATGTGGAGGACGACCGAATGCGGCGTCTCCGAGTCAGCATCCTCGACCTCGTGACCAAGGGGCCGACGCGCGCCCTCTGGGGCCGCGCCATGCAGCCGAACTTCGCGAGCATCATGCCGCAGGTGATCGGGGTCTGGTGCGAGGAGGCCGGACACGACGTCCGCTTCGTCTGCTACACGGGGCGCGAGGACCTGACCCGCGAGCTGCCAGCCGACACGGACATTCTCTTCATCGCCGCCTACACCCAGGCCGCGCAGCTCGCCTATGCGCTGAGCAACTTCCATCGCCAGCGCGGTGTCGTCACCGTGCTCGGTGGATCCCACGCACGCTGTTATCCGCAGGATGCCGCGCAGTACTTCGACTACGTGCTCGGGTTCACGGACAAGGCCCTGATCGAGGACGTGTTGCGGGACAAGGCGCCCCACCGGCCCGGGCTGCAGCTCGCCGCGAAGAAGCAGCCGACGCACCTGCCGGGCGTCAAGCAGCGCTGGAGATTCATCGCGCCCACCCTCGCCAAGACCCCGGTGATCAAGCTGGTGCCGATGATCGGCAGCCTCGGCTGCCCGTACACCTGCAGCTTCTGCATCGACTCGGTGGTCGACTACCAGCCGCTCGACACGGCCCAGATCCGGGAGGACCTCCGCTTCGTGCTCGGCCAGATGCGGCGCCCACGGGTCGGCTGGCACGATCCCAACTTCGGCGTGCGCTTCGATCAGATCATGTCCGTGATCGAGGAGTCCGTCCCGAAGGGCGCCATCGACTTCGCGGCCGAGAGCAGCCTGGCCCTGCTGTCCGAGCCGCACCTGCAGAGGCTGCGCGCCAACGGCTTCCAGGCCATGTTGCCCGGGGTGGAGTCCTGGTACTCCCTGGGCGGCAAGTCGAAGACGGGGAGCGCCTCCGGTATCGAGAAGGTGCGCAAGGTCGCCGACCACCTGAACACGGTGCTGCGTTACATCCCCATCGTCCAGGCGAACTTCGTACTCGGCCTGGACGACGACGAGGGCGAGGAGCCCTTCGAGCTGACCAAGCGCTTCGTGGACCTGGCGCCCGGAGTGTTCCCGGCGTATTCGCTGCTTTCGGCCTTCGGCCAGGCCGCCCCCTTGAACCTCCAGCTGCAGCGCGAGGGCCGGGTGCTCGCGACTCCCTTCCACTTCCTCGACAACAACCGGGCCACCAACGTGCGGCCGAAGAACTACACCTGGCCCTCGCTCTACGAGAACGTCATCGGGCTGCGCAAACACACGTTCTCGTGGCGCGCCGTGGCCCGGCGCTTCGAGGCGAACCGGGGCACCGTCCCGCGTTGGATGAACGTGGTGCGCGCCCTCTCCTCGGAGGGCTCGGGGCGGATCCGATACGACTCCACCGTTCGCCGCCTGCTCGACACCGACACGTCGCTCCGTCGTTTCTTCGACGGTGAGGCAGTGGAGGTGCCCAGGTTCTATGTCGACCAGGTGCGAAGCGACCTCGGGCACCTGTGGACGTCTCTGCCCCCGGGCGCGCTCTCCCACGACCCGAACGCCTACCTTCGGGCGCAGGCCGTACCATCTCCTCCACCGACGGTGTCCCCGGCCCCGCCGGCGGAGCGAATGGTCGCGCTTCCGGGAGGCCAGCCCTAGGACCGTTTTCGGGAAGGCCATGAGCCACCCCGTCAGCCGTTACGTGCCCCTGCTCATCGAGGGGGACGTCGACGGGCTCCTCGAGCTCTTCGGGAACGCTCCCCGCGTCAACGATCCACGCCTCGGATGGATCGAGGGAGCGAGCTTCGAGCCCTTCGTGGCGACGAGTTCCGTAGGCCTGGTCGAGCGACAGGCCCGCGTCGAGCACCTGGCGACGACCAGCACGGCTTGGGGAGCCGTGGAGGAGTGCATCCTGAGCCTGGTACGGCAAGGAGCCATGGTCCGCCTGCCGGTAGCCATCGCCGCCGTGACCGCCTCGGGCGTCCTGACCTCGATCCACATCTACCACAGCATGTGGCCCCTGATGGGGGCTCACGCGGTGCGTCCACCGATCCTTCCCGCGCACGCGGAGATCGCGCTCCCTGAGGTGGTCGGGCGCTGCCACCAGAAGCTGGCGCTGGGAGACGTCCCTGGCATGTTGGAGGAGTTCGATGCCAGGGGCTTGGTCCGCGAGCCCAACGGGGAAGGCGATGTGCACTGCGGGAAAGAGGCGCTGCGGCGGTTCTTCGCCGGCCTATTGGCGGGTGGCGGGATCTCCCTCGAAAGTTGCTCCCTCACGGACGACGGCACCTCGTGCGCCCTGGAATACAACCTGACGGCCTGTGGAGGCGTCCTGCTCCCGCACCAGCCGGGCATCGCGGTGTACGAGCGGGCGCCGAGCGGTTTCCTGGCTGCGGTGCGCCTGTACCACGACGTCCAGCCGCCCGCGGCTTCGGCCCTGAACTGATTGCGCTCGACCCGCCCCTTCCCTGCGGCGGAGCGGCCGGACATGTTATGCTGTGGCGGTCACAGCACCGCCGCGCGGGCCATTGCGGTCCCTCCACGAGCACACGGTGCCGCTGGAGGCGACCCGTGCCCTGTTCCCGGTTTTTTCCCAGGCCCCTCGCCCGACCGCGGATGCCCGCGCCGAACCGGGGGGCCTGAACCCCTCGCGCGGTTTGCGCGAAACGACAGACTTAAGAAGGAAGAGGCCATTCAAACCAAACTGTTCGTCGGCAATCTGACGTTCGACACCACCTCCGAGCAGCTGCGCGAGTTGTTCGGGACGATCGGCGAGGTGGTCAACGTGACCGTCCCCACCGACCGCGACAGCGGTCGGTCGCGAGGCTTCGCGTTCGTGGAGCTCTCGACGGCCGAGCAGGCGTCGGCCGCCACCGAGAAGCTCAACGGATACGAGCTCGACGGCCGCGCCCTCCGCGTCAACGAAGCGACCGAGCGCCCGGCGGGCGGGCCGTCATTTCGACCGGGCGGGTTCGGAGCCCCCGGGGCCGCCTTCCGGCCGCGCCCGAAGGGCAGTCGCCGCAACGTCCGCGCCCGCAAGCGTGGCTTCCGTTAGAACGCGTTAGCGGGCCGAGCGCCCGGAGGACGTTGAACCCCGCCCCGGCGTCCGTCGCCGAGGCCCGGCCGGGGGCTCGGCGTGAGGAGGACACACGAGAGTTTTGTTCGGCCTCGGGAAACGCACGCCTCCCATGGCCGAGAAGCCGCTGCGCGACGAGCTGCTGAGCATCGAACGCCTCGAGGAGCGGGCCAGGGCCCTCGCGGCGCGGTTCACCCTCGACCCGAACCCCCGACGTGTGTCGCGCAACGTGTTGCCCCGCTTCGACGACAACGCCCGCGTCCTGCGCGAAGCCTACGTCACCCTGGCCGACGACGTGCACCGGGGCGAGTTCGTCACCCCGGCGGCGGACTGGCTGCTCGACAACTTCCATCTCGTCGCGTCCGAGATCCTGGACGTCCGCCGCAACCTGCCCGCGGGCTACTATCGCGAGCTGCCCAAGCTCGCGCTGCGGGAGCTGGCGGGAGACGCCCGCGTCTACGCCATGGCGGTGGAGCTGATCCGCCACTGCGACAGTCGCCTGAGCCGGCAGCAGCTGGTGCGTTTCATGAACAGCTACCAGGCGGTGGCGCCGCTCACGATCGGCGAGTTGTGGGCCTGGCCGAGCATGCTGAAGCTGGCCTTGATCGAGAACCTGAGGCGGCTCGCGGACGAGACCCTCGAAGCCCGTGAGGCGGTGCGCGCCGCCGACGTCTACGTGGCGCGTATCGATGCCGCCGACCACCGGACGCCACCACCGCTGCCCACGTGCCTCCACACCGGTTTCGTGCTGCGCCTGCTGGAGCGGCTGCGCGAGTACGGTCCCCGGCTGTCCGCGGTTCGCGCCGCCGTCGACGCGCACCTCTCCGCCCAGCAGCTGGCCTCCGAGGATGTGATCCGGAGCGAGCACCAGCGCCAGGCGGCGGCCCAAGTCTCGGTGGCGAACGTGGTGACGAGCCTGCGCCTGTGCTCCACCCTCGACTGGAGCCAGTACGTCGAGGCCGTCAGTCTCATCGAGCGCGTGTTGCAGCGCGACCCGGCCGGGGCGTACGGCAGCATGGATTTCCTGAGCCGTGACCGCTATCGCCGGGCGCTGGAGGAGCTGTCCGAGCCCACCGGGGAAGCGCAGGTGCGGGTGGCGCTGCGGGCGGTGGAGAGCGCTCGCCAGGCCGCGGAGACGGGAACGGCGGCGGACCGCGCCGCCCACGTCGGCCACCATCTCATCGGCAGGGGCCGACCCGAGCTCGAGACCGACCTCGCGTATCGTCCCGGCCTGCGCCGGCGGCTGCGGCGTTTCGCCTTCAACCACGCAACGGCGTTGTACCTCGGATCGATCGCGCTGCTGACCGGCCTCCTGCTCGGCGTCGGTGTGACCTACCTGCGGGGGGAGGGCGCGCGCCCCTGGATGCAGGCGGCCGGGGCGCTGCTGCTGCTTCTGCCCGCGAGCGAGGTGGCGATCGCCTTCGTCCAGCGCCTGGCCGCGCGTTGGGCGCCGCCACGACGACTGCCGCGCCTCGAGTTCCAGGCGGGAGTTCCCGAGAACGCCCGCAGCATGGTGGTCGTCCCCACGCTGCTGACCAGCGTGCCCGCGGTGAACGCTTTGATCGAGCATCTCGAGGTTCTGGCGCTGGGAAACCTCGACCCGCGTATCCATTTCGCGCTGCTGAGCGACTTCGCCGACGCTCCCGCTCGCGAGATGCCGGCGGATGAACCCATCCTCTCCGCTGCCCGCGCCGGGATCGACGCCCTGAACGCCCGCTTCGGTGAGGGTCGCACCGACCGGTTCTACCTCTTCCATCGCGTCCGGCAGTGGAACCCGAGCGAGGGCGTGTGGATGGGATGGGAGCGCAAGCGCGGAAAACTCGAGGAGTGGAACGCCGTGTTGAGGGGGGCCACGGACACGAGTTTCTCGGTGCAGGTGGGCGACGTCGACCTGCTTCCGCGCGTGCGGTACTGCTTGACCCTCGACTCCGACACCCGCCTGCCGCGGGATGCCGCGAAGAAGCTGATCGGCATCATCGCCCATCCCTTGAACCGCCCCAGCTTCGACACCCGGCTCGGCCGCGTCACGAACGGCTACGGGATCCTGCAGCCGCGGGTCAGCGTGACCATGGCCAGCGCCGCCGGCTCGCTGTTCGCCCGGCTCTACGCCGGGCACACCGGGGTCGATCCCTACACCACCGCGGTATCGGACACCTACCAGGACCTCTTCGGCGAGGGCATCTTCACGGGCAAGGGCCTCTACGACGTGGACGCTTTCGTGGCCGCCCTCGACGGTCGGGTGCCCGAGAACGCCCTCTTGTCCCACGACCTCTTCGAAGGGATCTACGCGCGCACGGCGCTCGTGACCGACGTGGAGGTCGTCGACGACTATCCGGCGAGTGTCCTCGCCCATGCGCGGCGTCAGCACCGCTGGGTGCGTGGCGATTGGCAGATCCTGCGTTGGCTGTTCCCCTGGGCTCCGAGCCGCTCGGGCCGCAGGCGCAACCGCCTGCCACTCATCGCCCGCTGGAAGATCTTCGACAACCTGAGGCGCAGCCTGGTGGCTCCCGCGACCGTGGCCCTGCTCCTCGGGGCCTGGGCGCTGCTGCCGGGCAACCCGTCGGCATGGACCGCCGCCGTCCTCGCGGGGATCGCCTTCCCCCTGTATCCGCTGCTCCTCGAGGCCCTCTCGGGCCCCCGGCCCCAACAGCCATGGCGCGTGTTTCTCCGCGCCGTTCGGGAAGACGGGAAAACGGTTCTCGCCCAGGTCGCGTTGCACCTCACCTTCCTGGCCAGCCAGGCCTATGAGCGAACCCACGCGATCGCACTGACCCTGGTCCGCCTCACGGCGACCCAGCGCCGCCTGCTGGAGTGGGAGACGGCCGCGGCCAGCGCGGCTCGTGCGGCCGGGCTGGCGCGACGAACGGGTGCACGCCTCTTTCTGATGGAGATGATCGCGAGCCCGGTGGTGGCGTTCATCGGGCTGATCGTGGTGGGGAGCCTGAGGCCCGGCGCGCTCCCCGCGGCCCTCCCGGTGCTGGCCCTGTGGGCCTCCGCGCCGCTCATAGCGTATGCGCTGAGCCGGCCGGTGGTGCCGCGCCGCGTGGAGCTGCGCGAGGACGACCGCCGCTTCCTGGGCCTCGTCGCCCGGAGCACGTGGCGCTACTTCGAGGCGTTCATGGGCCCGGAAAACCACGGGCTGCCGGCGGACAACCTCCAGGAAACCCCCGAGCGCCGGGTGGCCCACCGCACCTCCCCGACCAACATCGGCATGGGTCTGCTCGCGACGCTAGCCGCCCACGACCTCGGATTCATCCAGACCGACGAGCTGGCGCGCAGGATCGACGCCACCCTCACCACGATGGAGGGCCTCGAGCGTTTCGAGGGCCACCTGCTCAACTGGTACGACACGCACAGCCTGTCCCCGCTGGCGCCGGCCTATGTGTCCACCGTGGACAGCGGGAACCTCGCCGGCGCCCTGATGACCCTGGCGCAGGGGCTGCGCCAGGCGAACCTCACCGACCTGGCCGAGCGTGCCGCGGCCTTTGCGGACGGGATGAGCTTCCGGTTCCTCTACGATCCACAGCGGCGGATCCTGTCCATCGGCTATCGCCTGGCCGACGCCGACGGGCCCGGTCGCCTGGACCCCTCCTATTACGACCTGCTGGCTTCCGAGGCCCGGCTGGCGAGCTTCATCGGCATCGCCAAGGGTGACCTCCCCGAGACGCACTGGTTCCACCTGGGACGGCTCATCACCAGCGTGGAGGGCACGCCTACCCTGCTGTCGTGGAGCGCCACGTTGTTCGAGTACCTGATGCCGCTCCTGCTCATGAAGGGCCATCCGGACACGCTCCTCGACCAGAGCTGCCGCATGGCCGTGCGGCGGCAGATCAGCTACGCGACTCAACGCGGTGTGCCGTGGGGGATCTCGGAGTCCGCCTACAATCTCGTCGACCGTCACGACACCTACCAGTACAAGGCCTTCGGCGTACCCGGTCTGGGACTGAAGCGGGGCCTGGGCGACGAGTTGGTGGTCGCTCCCTACGCCACCGCGCTCGCGGCGATGCTCGAGCCGACGGAGGCTACGCGGAACCTGCGACGCCTCGCCGCCGAAGGGCTGGAGGGCTCGTACGGGTACTACGAGGCCATCGACTACAGCCACGCAAACGCCGACGAACCACCCCGCGACTTCGGGAAGGCATTCGGCTCCTCCCGGGGGACGGTGGTGCGGGCGTTCATGGCCCATCACCAGGGGATGACGCTGGTCTCCCTCGCCAACGCCCTCCTCGGCGATCCGATGGTGAAGCGTTTCCATGCCGACCCGCGCGTGCAGGCCACCGAGCTGCTGTTGCAGGAGCGCGTGCCGCGCCAGGCACCCATAACCCAGCCGCGACCGGTCGAAGAGACACGTGTAGCGGGCCCGGTCCCCGCGCTGGCCATGCGGCGGTTCCGGACGCCGCACACGCGTTTCCCCCACGCGCAGTTCCTGTCCAACGGCAACTACACCGCGGTGGTGACGAACGCGGGAGGTGGCGCCAGCTTCTGCCGGGGCCGCGCGGTGACACGACACCGGGAGGACCCGACCCGCGACCCGGGCAGCCAGTTCATCTATCTACGCGACGTTCGGAGCGGGTCGGTCTGGTCGGCCGCCTTTCAGCCCACCCGGAAGGAGCCGGAGGATTACGTGGTCTCGTTCCTCGCGGAGAAGGCGACCTTTCACCGCCGCGACGACGACGTCGTCACCCAGCTCGACATCGCGGTCTCGACCGAGGACGACGTCGAGGTGCGCCGGCTGGCCGTGACCAACCACAGCGACCGCCCCCGCGAGATCGAGGTCACGAGCTACGCGGAGATCGTGCTCGCCCCGCCCGCCGACGACCTCGCCCACCCCGCCTTCGGCAAGTTGTTCGTGGAGACGGAGTACGTGTCCGAGAGCGCCGCCCTGCTGTGCCATCGGCGGCCGCGTGCTGCGGACGAGCCCGGGACGTGGGGGGTTCACGTGCTGAGCCTGGAGGGCCGGACGCAGGGGCCGGTGGAATGGGAGACCGATCGCGCACGCTTCCTGGGTCGGGGGCGCGGTCCCGAGGATCCACAGGCTCTGGACGGACGCTCCCTCTCCGGCACCACCGGTTTCGTGCTCGACCCGGTCGTTTGCCTGCGCCAGCGTATTCGGCTGGCGCCGGGCGGCTTCATGAGGATGTCCTTCGCGACCGGCGTGGCGCCCTCCCGGGAAACCGCCCTGGCCCTCGCCCAGCGCTACCACGAGCCCAGTGCGGCGGCGCGGACCTTCGCCCTTGCCTTTGCCCATGCGCAAAGTGGGCTCCGCCACCTCGGTATCTCGAGCGAGCAAGCCCTGCTCTTCGAACGCCTGGCGTCGCGGGTTCTGTATGCCGACGGATCACTCCGCGCGAGCCCCGAGCTCCTGGCAGGCAACACGCTCGGCCAGCAGGGTCTCTGGCCCCACAGCATCTCCGGCGACCTCCCCATCCTGCTGGTCCGCGTGGTCGAAGAGGCCGACCTGCCGCTGGTGCGCCAGGTGCTGCAGGCGCAGGAGTACTGGCGGCTGAAGGGGCTCCAGGCCGACGTCGTGATCCTCAACGAGCACCCCCTGAGTTACCTCGACGGGATGCACGCGCAGCTCACGGCGCTGCTCGACAACGGGCCCTGGCGGACGTGGAAACACCGGCCCGGTGGGGCATACCTGCTGCGCAAGGACCGCATGGCGGAGCCCGAACGCAACCTTCTCGTCGGCGTGGCCCGGGCGGTCTTGAGCGGCGCGCGGGGTGAGTTGCAGAACCAGCTGGCCCGGCCCGATCCAGAAGTGTCGGAGCCGGCTGAATTCGTGGCCTCTCGAGACCCGGGCTCCGCCGACGCCGCCCCGCGCCCGACGGAGGTGCCGCCACTCGCCCTGGCCAACGGGATCGGCGGCTTCGCCGACGCCGGGCGTGAATACGTGGTGGTCCTGGAGGCGGACCAGGAGACGCCGCTGCCCTGGGCCAACGTCATCGCCAACCCCAGGTTCGGGACCGTGGTCACCACCACCGGTTCGGCCTACACCTGGTCGGAGAACAGCCGTGAGAACCGACTGACGCCCTTCGCCAACGACCCCGTCACCGACCCGACGGCGGAGGCCATCCTCGTCCGCGACGATGAGAGCGGCGAGTTGTCGTCCCCCACCCCCGGCCCGCTGCCCCGCTCCGGCACGGACGGTCCCTGCGTGATCCGGCATTCGGCCGGGCTCACGCGTTTCGCCCGCAGCACGCACGGCGTGCGCCAGGAGCTCGACGTGTTCGTGGATGCCACGGACCCGGTGAAGTTCTCGTTGCTCACGCTGACGAACGAGGGCGGAAGGGCACGACGGCTCAGCGTCTTCGCCTATAACGAGTGGCTGCTGGGGCCGCCCCGGGCGGGCCAGAACCATCACGTCGTGACCGAGTTCGACCCCGCGACGGGGGCGGTGCTGGCCCGGAACTCCTACAACCAGGAGTTCGCAGGGCGCGTGGCCTTCGCCCATGCCAGCGACGTCCTCCACTCGGCAACCGGAGACCGCTCCTCGTTCCTGGGTCGGAACGGGTCCCTGGGGTCGCCCGCCGCTCTGCGCCGTGAAGCGCTGTCGGTCCGCTTCGGCGCGGGGCTCGATGCCTGCGCGGCGCTGCACGTCTCGATCACACTGCACCCCGGGGAGTCGCGGCGTTTCGCATTCCTCCTGGGCCAGGGACAGGACCTGGACGAGGTCCGCGGCCTGCTGGGTCGGCACGGGGGAGTCAGCGCGGCGGAGGCGGCCCTCGACAACGTCCGCGGGAGTTGGGACGCCATCCTCGGCGCGGTCCAGGTGCGCACTCCGGACGACTCCTTCGACCTGCTGATGAACCGCTGGCTCCTCTACCAGAGCGTCAGCTGCCGGCTGTGGGCCCGGTCCGCCTACTACCAGCCGGGGGGCGCCTTCGGGTTCCGTGACCAGCTTCAGGACGTCATGGCTCTGACGCTCAGCCGCCCGGATCTCATCAGGGAACACCTGTTGCGAGCCGCCAGACGACAGTTCCTCGAGGGCGACGTCCAGCACTGGTGGCACGAGCCGACTGGCCGTGGAACGCGAACGCGTTGCTCCGACGACCTGCTGTGGCTTCCCTACACGGTGGCGCACTACGTTCGGACGACGGGCGACGCCGGCGTCCTCGACGAGCCCGTGCCCTTCCTGGAGGGCCAGCCGCTCGACCCGGAGGCACAGGACGCCTACGGTGAGCCGCGGGTCTCGAAGGAGCAGGCGCCGCTTTTCGACCACTGCATCCGCGCCATCGACAAGGGATTGACGGTGGGCGCCCACGGCCTTCCGCTGATGGGGAGCGGTGACTGGAACGACGGCTTGAATCGTGTCGGCCACGAAGGACGCGGGGAGAGCGCGTGGCTGGGCTTCTTCCTCCACGGCATCCTGGCCGAGTTCGCCGCCCTGTGCGAGGCTCGAGACGACCGGGCCCGGGCCGAACGTTACCGCGCCGAGGCCGGCCGGCTGGCCCGCATGCTGGAGCAGTCGTGGGATGGCGAGTGGTACCGGCGCGGCTACTACGACGACGGCACCCCCCTGGGCTCGGCGCTGAACGACGAGTGCCGGATCGACGCCATCGCCCAGGCCTGGGCCGTGCTCTCGGGCGCGGTCCCGTTGCGCTTCGCGGAACGCGCCATGGACGCAGTCCGCACCCACTTGATTCGACGCGGACCACAGGTCCTGTTGCTGCTCACCCCGCCCTTCGATCAATCCGTCCAAGACCCGGGATACATCAAGGGTTATCCACCCGGCGTCCGAGAGAACGGCGGCCAGTACACCCACGGGGCGCTCTGGGTGGTGATGGCGATGGCGCGGCTCGGCAGCGGCGACGAAGCGGTTGAGCTGTTCCACATGCTGAACCCCGTCAACCACACGCGGACCCCGGCCGACGTGGAGCACTACAAGGTCGAGCCCTACGTCGTCGCGGGAGACATTCACGCCCACTCCGCCCATGCGGGGCGCGGGGGCTGGACCTGGTACACGGGCTCGGCGGCCTGGATGTACCGCGCGGGCCTCGAAGAGATCCTGGGGCTCCGCCGCCGCGGTCCGAGCTTCGAGCTGGACCCCTGCATCCCGTCGTCCTGGCCCGAGTACGCGATCGTCTGGCGTTTCGGCCGCACGCGCTACGAGATCGCTGTCTCGAACCCCGAGCGGCTCTGCCGCGGCGTGGCTTCGGCGGAGCTGGACGGCGCGCCGGTGGATCCGCAGGCCATCCCGCTGGTCGACGACGGCTCCACGCATCGTGTGACGCTGGTGCTCGGCGCGAACACGGCACCCGCCCGCGACGGGCGCCCGGCTTCGCTCGCGCAGACCCGCTGAGACCGGCAGCAGCGACCGCGTGTTAGGCTCTCGCGGTGCCAGACCCAGATCGAGTCCACGATCCCGCTCCGATTCTTCAGACCGCCTTCGCGTTCTGGTCGTCGAAGGTGCTCCTGACCGCGGTGGAGTTCGGCGTGTTCACGCGCCTCGGCGGTCGCCGCCTGACCGGCCCTGAGCTCGGCGGCGAGCTCGGCCTGCACCCGCGCGGGATCGGGGACTTCTTCGACGCGCTGGTGGCGATGAAGTTCCTCGACCGGGATGGCGACGGGCCGTCCGCAAAGTACTTCAACACGCCCGTCGGCGCGCTCTAGCTCGACCGAAACAGCCCGCGTTACGTCGGCGGCATCCTCGAGATGCTCAACGCGCGCCTCTTCAGGTTCTGGCACGACCTGCCCGAGGCCTTGCGCACCGGCCGGCCCCAGAACGAGGTCAAGCACGGGCGCAAGGGGATTTCGAGGAGCTCTACTCGGAGCTGCCCAAGCTCGAACAGTTCATGGGCGCGATGACCGGCCTGTCACGCATCAACTTCGAGGCCTTTGCCGCGAAGTTCGATTTCAGGCGCTTCAAGACCCTCTGCGACGTCGGCGGCGCGACCGGCCTGCTCTGCACCGAGGTGGCGAAACGTCATCCCCACCTCCAATGCGTCTCCTTTGATCTGCCGCCTGTCGAGGCCATCGCGAGCAAACACATCGCGGCCGTCGGCCTCGCCGATCGTGTCTCCACGGCGGCGGGGGATTTCTTCAAGGAGCCGCTGCCGAAGGCGGATCTCATCACGATGGGCATGATCCTCCACGACTGGAACCTCGAGAAGAAGATGCACCTGATCCGCGCGGCGTACGACGCCCTGCCCGCCGGCGGTGCGCTGGTGGCGATCGAGGCCCTCATCGACGATGCGCGGCGGGAGAACCTCTTCGGCCTCTTGATGTCCCTGAACATGCTGATCGAGTTCGGCGACGCCTTCGACTACTCGGGCGCGGACTTCCGCGGCTGGTGTGGCGAGGTCGGCTTCAAACGCTTCGAGGTGATCCACCTGGCGGGGCCTTCCAGCGCCGCCGTCGCCTACAAGTAGCCGGACGGCTCGTCGCCCGGAGGAGGACCAGGTTTGCTCAAGATCTTCGTGGCCTGCGCCGGCCTCCTGCTCCTGGCTCCGAGCCCGATCGCGCCACAACGGGAGCCTCGACAGCGTTATCCGAACATCGCCGGCGCAGTCGTGTTCGAGAACGACCGGGTCGTGGTGCAGCGTTTCGTGGTGCAGCCGGGCCAGTGGGAGGGCGTCCACTCGCACCCCGGGAACCAGCTCTACGTCCACATCAAGGGTGGCGAATGGACGGTGCGGGACGGCGACAAGAAGGAGACCTCGATCTCCGCGGACGGAGAGGTGGGCTGGATGGACGCCGTGCCCCTGAGCCAGGACCACGAGTCGGGCAACACCGGCACCACGCCGATCGACTTCCTCTGGATCACGCTGAAGGAGTAGCTGCGGGATCTCCTCCGCCGGGTCAACTTCACCCGGGATCGCCGCTGGGTGGCGTGGTTCGCAGCTCCTCGACCCTCTGACGCGTGCGCTCGTTCTGCGGGTTGAGGACGAGGGCGCGCGTGAAGGCAGCCAATGCGCCCGGGCGGTCTCCCTCGGCGAGCCGCGCCTCGCCGAGCAGGTGGTGCAGCCAGGCCGCGTCCTCGTTGAACACCGCGCTCGCCTCCAAGAGCCGTGCCGCGTCCCGGTTGCGCTTCTGCTGCAACAGGCGCTCGGCGAGGGCGTTCACCGGTCGTTCGCTGAAGTCGTAGCTGCCCCGACCCAGGTACCTCTCCCGAAGTTCCTTGTAGCTGCGGACGGCCGCTTCCACTCCTTCGCCCTGCAACACCCGCTCGAGGGTGGCGTCGAGGGTCTCGGGCCGGGCCAGGCCCCTGTGGCAGGTGATGCAGGCCAGGGACACTGGCGGAGGCGCCGGCGTGCTTGTCGCTACCGGCCGGCGCTCGAGCTTCCGAAGGTGCTTCGCCTCCACCGCGCGGACCATTCGGAGCATCGACCGGGCCGTGCGCTTCTCCCACTTTGCATCGGAAGCGAAGTCGACGCCTTCCACGGTGTCCGGGTTGCCCCCGGAATGACAGTGGCCGCAGCGCACGCCCAGCGCGCTCGCCCAGCTCCGCATGGTCTGGACGAGCTCTGCGCGCGGAGTGTCCCTTGGCAACACCCTGAGGTTCTTGAACCGATCGGGGACTTGCGCCCATGCGGGACCGGCCAGCAACGCCAGGACGGCAACGACCAGCATGTCTCTCGAGCCAACCTCGTGCCTCATCGGGAGCCTCCGGGGAGAGTCTGCCCGACCCTTCCGAACCTGAGGTGGTGGCTGCGTGAGCGCCTTGTGAGGAAACGGTCAACTCTGGTTCGGGCCCGTCATCCGCCTGCTAGACTCGAACGTCGATGCGCGCCCCCGGTGACGCGCTCCCTCGGGGCGCCTACACGGTCCTGCTGCTGGGCATGGCCCTCGCGGCGTCCTTGCTGCTCGCATGGCAGGCGAACTCCGCCGCGGCCTCCCACCGGGCGGCCAGCGAGGCCGTCCTGCGCGACTACGCCGGGCTCGCGGCCAGCGAGCTCATGCGTCGGGGAGCGAGCGAGGTCGGCTATCGGGGGCACTACGTCCTCGTCCAGTCTTTCGGCTCGCCGGGTCGT
>Ga0187893_10004459_pt1 | contig 26606 bp, 32 predicted proteins | sample MA1701074metaG_FD_139574 | JGI IMG/M metagenome (GOLD analysis project Ga0187893, IMG submission 139574) | White microbial mat communities from a basaltic lava cave in the Kipuka Kanohina Cave System on the Island of Hawaii, USA - MA170107-4 metaG ... | reverse complement strand
CTCCAAAGCCTCTTCGCACCAAATCTGCTGCATCCATTCTCACTTTTGGCACATATGGGTTCTTTGTATACATTTTCATATTCTAGATTACCTACTGTTTCCAAGCTATTGAACCATAACGTTTTACTTGACTTTTACCTCCTTTTATGATATACTGTATAGGAATTTAGCTCATCGAAAACCTTTCTAGGAACTTTTTCGGTTATCCCGCCGTCGGCGGGATAACCGCTGGAACTATTCACTCACCCGCGCCCCCGCGGGCGCACCTAAACGCGCCCCGGGCGCACAAAGGAGATATCCATGTTTCTCATGCCAATGCTTTTCTTGGCTCTCATCTTTGGCTTAGCGGCCATTGCAATGCAGATGTTCACGAAGCAAAGGAAGGAGGTCAAGCCGGCCACGGCGCTTGTCTACAACAATATGTGGACAGGTCAGCCGGAGTGCATTTTGCCGGGTACTGACTTCACTCTTCCTGCCATTCATCGAGACCTCAAAGAAGTCAAACTCATCAACGAAGTAGAGAATCCTAGCAACGTCAAGCTCATCACCGGCGACGGAGTTGAGATTGAGGTTGACTACATCGTCCGTCGCAATCAGATAGGCTGGCCAGGAATGCGGGATTACTCCCCAAGATGGCCAGCGGCAGACAAGGAGCGCCTACGGCGCTGTGCGATTCGCGCCGTAACGGCAATCGACTACGATGAACGACGAGGTAAAATTCTCACGCGAGTCGTGGCCAGGCTTCAAGAAGCAATCGAGCACCGGCGCCTCAACGATCTTTTTGAGAAGGCTAACCCGAAAACCGGTGAAGCGGGAAAAATTAAGACCGAAGAGAAGCTGCACATCGAAGACGAAGTCAACGCGGCGCTGGTAGAAGACATTGTCGGCGAGAAAGGTTGGGGCTTCTGGGTCGAGATTGACCTAGAGGACTACAACCTCCCAGCAGTCATTCGCCAGGCAAGAGAGAGAAAGTCGAGCGCGAAGATGGCTGGCAAGGCAATGAAAGAGCAACTGACCGCGGCAGGAGTTTCCAAGGGCGAAGTCGGAAAGTATGCCGCTTGGGCAACTATCGCCGAAACCATCGCGAATGCTCTTCGCGGCAAGAAGGGGGGTGAGTAGTATGACCAGGAACATCGTAATCGGCCTCGTGGTAGTAGTGGGCCTCATGATCCTTGGGTTCATTGCTTGGATCACAGGGGGGTCTCTGATCGCGTTCATTGCGGCAATCGGGCTTCTCATCCTGGGGGGAGCATGGGCCGCTGGAGCTGCAGGAATCGCTGACTACCACGGAACCGTCCGGACCCTCGCTGGCTGGGCCGCGGGTCTCTGCGCTATTGTAATTTTCATAGTCGCACTGGCCCACTGGATCGGAGTCTACAAGGCAAGGTCGCGAGTGAAACAGCTCGCGGAAATCCAGGAGCGGCTTCGCAACCTTCCGCCGCCGCCGGCGCCGCCGGAGTATCCTCGAACCGGAGAAGGGCAGGCCACCAGAGCCATGCCGATAAAGGCTTGGCTTGATCCGCTGAAGACGCGCACTCGGCCCTCTCGGCCTGCGAGATACGTCTTCGCCCTGGATACGGTGCTCGTCTTCGACGACAGCGCCGGGGCGTTCGTGGACAAAAGCGAACGCCGGAAAGTCTGGTGGGGCATGCCCGCCGGGAGGTATCTCGTGATCCCGCTGCACGCGAAGGATCAGGAGATGTACTTCCGCTGGTACTGACGACAACTAGGAAGGAGCCCGAAGGGGCGGAACGTCGTGAGACGTGCCGCCCCTTCTTTAGTTTTATATAGTTATTGATTCGGGAAAGTGTAGTCCGGATCGTAGTTAAAATTCAACTCCACTGTTCCTTCTTTAGGATTAACACCCTGGATGTCGAAGGTACTCAAGATGAGGTTTAAGATAAAGAACACCCCCATCATGATGGTCATACCGACCACGCCCCAGAGCATGTGTTGCTTGCCTTCCGTCTTCCTCTCCTCGTTCTGACCGCTCGAGAAGAATTTGAGCATGCCCCAGAGGAAATACGCGACCGCAAGCGCGAAGAGAAGAAGAATGAGCGGGTTAATGATCTCGCGATTTACGTTCGCGATGAACGTATCAACGCTCCCGGCGTAGGCAATCTCCATTATCTTTATTTAGTAGGGATTCGTGGGATAAGTTATGTTCTCAACGTTGCCGACTCCGAAGCTTCGGGTGAGCGCTCGCACCAGTCCCCAGAGCGCGATAATGACCGCAAGCCCGATGATGCCGTAGATCATTTTGTCGCGGCCTTTCTTCTTGGCCTCCTCGTCTCCGCCAACCACATACTGGATGACGCCCCAGATGAAGATAACTACCGCAAGAGCAATCAAGATCGGGACCAGGATGTTGAGGATGTCCCCAATCTTACAGATGATGCCCTCCACGGTCCCCAGCTGAACACCCTGACAGGTAATAACCCCCCCCGTTGTCTGCGCGAGCGCGACCGGCCCAAGAAGACTAACAAGTACGATGAGCGCTACTATTATTTTTTTCATACTAATATTTATTAAACTAATAATTAATAATCCGTTGTGGGATATGGGAAGTCCTGCGGTCCACCAACCCCGAAACTCTTGATAAGAGCGTTAACCAATCCCCAGAGAGCCACTATTACCGCAAGCCCGATGATGCCGTAGATCATTTTGTCGCGGCCTTTCTTCTTGGCCTCTTCGTCTCCGCCAACCACATACTGGATGACGCCCCAGATGAAGAAGACTACCCCAAGCGCGATAAGAATGGGGATGAGAATGTTTAAAATATCCCCTACTTTACAAACAATGCCTTCCACGGTCCCGAGCTCCACTCCCCGACAACCGATCATCTTCCCGGTAGTCTGGGCTAGGGCCAAGACGGGAGTAAGCGACATCGCAACTCCTGACCATGCAATTAATTTGTTTTTCATAGAATTAATTATACCACCCCCTTTTCTGTCAAGCGGAGTGGGGCTGTGGAAACCCCGTCAGGGCCTGACCGACGGCAGAGTGCCCGTCGGAATACTGAAAGTATCCCCAAGAATTTCAACCAGTCCCCAGATGGAGATCATGACCGCGAGCGCAATTATGCCCCAGAGCATGAATTGTTTGCCCTTGGCCTTCTTCTCCGCATCATCCGCGCCGACCAGGAAGAACTTGATGGCGCCCCAGATGAACATAACTACCGCAAGGGCAAATAGAAGCGGGATGACCGAACTGCCGATGAGGCAGATAACGTATCTTACCAGGTCTTGAAATTTGTTGTTTGCTCCCCCGAAACTGCACCCGGAAGTGCCGGGCGCCTGGACCACCAAATTTCCTACGTTCGGCGGCACTGCTCCCCGGAGATTAAAAGTATCGGTAACTACATACACGAGCCCCCAGAGCGCGATAATGACCGCGAGACCGATGATGCCGAAGAGCATGCGGTCGCGTCCCTTCTTCTTGGCCTCTTCGGAGTCGGCGATGACATAAAGAATCACGCCCCAAATGAAGATAACCACTCCGAGCGCGATCAAGAATGGAACCAGGGCGCCTAAGAGCTCATTTAACTTGCAGATAATTTCCCCGAGCCCGCCCGAGGTGCAAGCATCGCCCCCACCCCCACCACCACCACCGCCGCCGCCGCCGCCGGAGGCCCAATCTCCTTCACCCGTGGCATCACAATCCTCGAAGGTGGAGGGGAAACTTGTGCCATCCGGAAAAGTGCAAATACCTATTTCTTGAGCCGAAACATGCGCTGGCAAGAAAGAAAAAAGAGCAACGGCTAGGAATAGCGACAGAAAAAACAATTTGGATATTTTTTTTATCATTGAGGCAGAAGTGAGTCTTGGGGCCGATAAGGCGCGACATCGTAGCCCAGATTAAAGGTGTCGACCAAGACATAAACTAGTCCCCAAAGAGCGATGACAACAGCGAAGCCGATTATGCCGAAAATCATAGTGTCTCTGCCCTTCTTCTTGGCCTCCTCCGAGTCGGCAATAACGTAGCGAATAATCCCCCAAATAAAGACCACGACCGCAAGCGCGATGAGTACTGGGACGAGAACGTTAAGGACATCCCCTGCCCGACAGATCATTTCTTTCAAGCCGCCCGCTACCCAGTAACAGTCTTGGAACATAAAAATATTATAACATTAATCTAATGATAAAACTGTCTCGGATATAAGCTTGGCGATCGCCCACGACCCGAGGAGTATCGCCGCGCCGATAATCGTATAAAGGAGGGCCTGTTTGGCCTTGCCCAACTTCTCCGGATTGCCCCGCGCTGCCACGAAAAGGAATCCCACATAGACCAGCGCGAGCGCGATTATTGGGAGTCCGATCTTAATGATGCCTACGAGGAGCTTGTGCACAAACGCCGGCAAACTGTCCACGTTTATAGGATTACAAAGTTTACCCTCCGCCGCTTCTGGACAGGGAGGGTCTTGAGCAGAAAATACAAAAGAAGGAAAAAGAAGTGTTCCTAACAACACACCCAGTACTACCCCTTTTGCCATTTTTGAATTATACATCAAATTTTAAATCCTATCCAATCTCCCTCAAAACCCAAGATCGAAAGTATGGCCGCAATAATAAGATAGGCGATAACCGCAATAATAAAGCCAAGAGCTACGTTAGTAAAGATTCTTTTCGCCTGGCCCACTTTCTCTGAGCTACCGCCCGCGGTTATCATGAGAAAGCCGGCATAAGCGAACATAATTGCCGCGATGGGGAGAGCCAGAGAGAAAAGAACGAAAGTTATTACATTGTTAATTAGCTTGAGAAGCTCATTGAACCCCCACTCGCATTTTTCCACATTCTGACCGTTCACCACCTCAATATGCTCCACACACTCCGGAACAAGTCCTGCATATCCAAGTATTGGCAGAGTAAGAAGTGAAAGTATGAAAACAGACATTAAAAATTTCTTCATCCCGTTAGAAGTTAACATATTTTTTGTATCGTTTTTTGTCATATTTCTAGAGATTATTGCTTAAACTTCTAACGGGACTTATGGCCGGTTCAATAACAAATTTAATTTCGTATCCGCGTCCTGTAGCGCGCTCTCGGGGCTCTTGCCTCCCGAGAGTACGCCTTCGACCAGCGTTTGGAAGATGCTCTCTGTTTCCCGCGGGGCCGGGTCGAGCCAGCTCCGGGCAAAGAGTGCGGAACTATAGAAAACCGGCGAGAAAGCGTCGCCGCCCGGCGCAGAGAGAAGATCACGCCGCGCCGGCGCGACCGCGAGCGCGTCCGCGAGTTTCTTCCCAAAATCTCCGAGCGCGAGCGCGTTCTGCGCCGCCGCCGCGCCGGCTAGATTCCTGACTCCAGAAGAGAGGGCTATGCCCATTACCCGACCAGTTGTCAGCTTAAAGTTCGCATTCTTTACTTGCGGGAAGGCCGTGGCGCCGAAATTCTGATTGGGGTTCCGATTCAGAAGCATCGGAAGTTCGCTCGCAAGTCCGAAGTAGAATGCCAGATCTTCTCTCGAAAATGCGTCCAGAGAATTCGGAAAAGACCGGTTCCAGGAATAATTGCCCCGAAGCGGGTCGGCAAAGTTTGTGTAGAAAACGAGTGTCCCGGGCAAACCCCCGGTACGGGAAGTTTCGCCCACAGTCGAAGAGAAAAGCCCGTTTTCCTCTTTCACTAAGGGGTTACCGGTTTGCATAAAGAGCGCGGTTAGTATTTCCTTGGCATGGAGGATATTGGCAAATTGCCCGAGTGCTACTGCGCTCTTCTCGATAACGTTGGCCTCGCCCTTCTTAGTAAGTGTAGGAACAACCTTTACCATTTCCTCCCAGGTTCCTGGAGGGAGGGCAACCCCACTCCCGTCCAGAATGCTTCGATTGTAGTACATGACCAGAGGATCGACGAGCACCGGGAGTGCCAGAGCGCCGCGAGAAATCAGAAACACTTCCCCCGCCCCGGCGAAGGCTCTCCGGAAAGATGCCGCGGAGAAACTTTGGTAAGGGATCGGAAGGATCTTGTTCGCATACCGGTAAGCGAGGTTATCCGGGAGGAAAAATAAGTCCGGCCCCCTGCCCACCGCTAGTGCCTCGAGGAGCTCCTGGTCGAAATTGTCCGCCGACTTCTCTTCGTACTTGACCACATACGCATTATTGGCTTGATTGAATTCCTCGAGCGCGGGCAGGACCGCGCTCCCGCGGAGCGTCCCCCAGAGGGTCACCGTCCCGAGCGCCCCGGGAGCGTTATCGCCGCCGATATTGATCATCCCCGAGAAAACCAAAATACCGAAAACCGCGAGCACGATGAAAGCCACGAGTATAATTGTCTGGAAGTTCTTCACTTTAAACTTTAAACTTTATAACTTCTTAAGTATCATACCATAATGACGGGCGCCCACATCTATTTCTCGTTCCTGCGCGAAGCCCGCGCTCTCAAACATTTCCTGGGCTTTGGCCCTAGGCACAGTGTGTTCCAGCCGCCCGTGAATAGGCGTAACCCAGTCGATGAGAAGCACTTTCCCGCCGGGCTTCAAGATCCTCTTCGTCTCGGCAATAAAGCCGGGCTTGTCCTCTACTTGGAAAAGGACGTCCGTTGCAATGACCGCATCCGTGACCGCATCGTGAATTTTCGTCCCGTGGAGCTTCTCCACGTTGCCCCAGATCGGCTCGATGTTAGAAAGATGCGCCTCGCGCACTTTGTGTCGAATTTTGGAAAGGTAGTCCTTCTGAACTTCCACCGCGTAAACCTTGCCGCGGGGCAGTAATTTGCCCATGGCTACAGAATAAAAGCCCGTCCCCGCTCCCAAGTCCGCGACCACGGCGTGCTCCGGGAGCATGAGAGTCCGTACATTTTTCTCGGGGTTGGAGAACATAATTTTATTTTACTACAAACACGCGATCGAGGCGATGCTGTCGCCGGGCCGCAGGCGCATGACGGTTACTCCTTGAGTCTGCCGTCCCAGAGTTGAGATGTCGGAGAGCTTAGTCCGGATTACTTGGCCCTTCTTGGACATGGCAATTAGTTCTTCTTCTTCTCCAGTTAGAACCCGAGCCACGATGAGTTTGCCGGTCTTCCCGGTCACTTTCGCGGTTTTGATGCCCGAGCCACCGCGCTTCTGCACTTTGTATTCTTTAAGGGCCGTCTTCTTGCCGAAACCGTTCGCGCTCATCGAGAGAAGCGTCCCGTTCTTGCCTTCATTCTCGGCTTTGCCTCCCGGAACTCTGTCCACGCCTATGACTTCATCGCTCTTCCCGAGCTTGATCGCCCGGACTCCGCCCGCGGTCCGGCCCATCTCGCGAATGTCGGATTCCTTGAAACGTATCGCCTGTCCTTCACGGGTGGCGAGCATGACCTCGTCCTTACTCTTGACCAAGATCGCGCGCGTAAGTTCGTCCCCCCCGCCCGAACGGCCGTCAGGTCGGGCAGGCTTATCAAGCCGAATAGCTATGATGCCGCTCCGGCGAACATCCGCGAAGCTCGCGCTCGAGACTTTCTTCGCGGTGCCCATCTTTGTGACAAGAAGTAGCGCCGTACCCGCTCTCTCGCCTTTCGGCAGAGAAAGTATGGAAGTCACTTTCTCCTCGCCGGCAAGAGAAAGGAAATTCATAATGGACTTGCCCTTAGTCGCGCGGCGCCCCTCCGGGATGTCATACATCTTGATATTGTAAACTTTGCCTAAGTTGGTGAAGAAAAGTAGGTCACTGTGAGTGGAACCCGAGACCAGCATGGTTACGAAATCTTCTTCTTTGGTTTCAAGATCAATTACCCCGATCCCGCCGCGCTTCTGGGAACGGTATTCTCCGGGATCGGAGCGTTTGACGTAGCCTCCGGCCGTGAACACGAGGAGTGTCTCCTTCTCCGGTACCAGATCTTCGTCGGAAATTTCTTTCACGCCCCCCCTTACTATTTTGGTTCGCCGCAGGTCGCCGTATTTCTCGCCGATTTCTTTGAGTTCTTCGGAAATGACCTTGAGAATTTTCTTCGGGCTGGCGAGAAGCTCCTGCAACTCTTTTATTAACGCCTGCTTTTCTTTAAGTTCATCTTCCACGGCCTTCCGCTCCAGTCCCGCGAGTTTGGCAAGCTTCATCTCGAGGATTGCGGTTGCTTGCGCGTCCGTGAATTTGAACTCCTTGATGAGGTTCGCTTTGGCTTCCGCAGAATCTTTGGAAGCGCGGATAAGCTTAATGATCTTATCAATATTGTCTAGCGCTTTCTTAAGCCCAAGGAGTATATGTGCCCTCTCCTCGGCCCTAGTCAAGTCGAACTGCGAGCGCTTCTTAACCACGATCTTCCGGTGGTCGAGGAAGAGAGTGAGAATTGATTTAAGGGAAAGAGTCTCCGGCACGCCGTCCACCAGAGCCACCATATTGAAATTGAAATTCGACTCCAGTTGGGTATTTTTGTAAATGTAGTTAAGAACCTTCTCCGGATGCGCGTCGCGCTTAAGATCGATAACGATCCGGATGTCCTTGGTGGACTCGTCCCTAAGGCCCTTAATGCCGTCAAGCTTCTTCTCCTGCACGAGCTCCGCGATGGACATAATCAAGTTCGCCTTGTTAACCCGGTAAGGAATGGAGGTAATAATGATTTGCGCACCGTTCTTCTCGTCAATAATCTCCGCCTCTCCGCGCGCAACCACGCCGCCGCGGCCAGTGCCATAAGCATGCAGAAGATCCTTGTAACCGTAGACCACGCCTCCGGTCGGAAAGTCGGGCCCGAGAACGTGCTCCATTAGCTCTTCGGTCGATAGATCCGGGTTTTCAATTAGCTGCCGCGCGGCTGTCACCACTTCCTTTAAATTGTGCGAAGGAATATTGGTGGCCATACCCACCGCGATCCCGAGCGTACCGTTAAGTAATAGGACCGGCACCGCCGCAGGCAAGACCGTGGGTTCCTTGCGAGTGCCGTCGTAATTCGGACGGAAGTCCACGGTTTCTTTTTCCAGATCCCGGAGAAGTTCCGCCGAGATACGGGACATCTTCGCTTCCGTGTAGCGCATCGCCGCGGCATTATCTCCGTCAATCGATCCGAAGTTGCCCTGCCCGACGATCAGGGGATAGCGATAGGAGAAATCCTGCGCCATCCCGACCATAGAGTCGTAGACAGCAACGTCGCCGTGAGGATGATATTTCCCTAAGACATCTCCCACCACGGCGGCAGACTTCCGAAGACGCGCCGAGGCGGAGAGCCCCATCTCGTGCATCGCGTAGAGGATCCTCCGGTGCACGGGCTTTAAGCCGTCGCGCACGTCCGGTAGCGCCCGGGAAGTTATAACCGACATCGCGTAGGCGAGATAGGACTCCTTCATCTCTTCCGAGATGTCCACGGGAACAACTTTCTCCTTGGCGTCGCTCTGGGACTCCGATTGTTCGGGTTTCTTTGCCATCTACTGACTTATGTCTTTATATCCTTCCAGGATGTTGGCCTTAAGCACCGAGAAGGGTTCCAGACCTTCCTTTACGCTCTCGGCCGTTTCGGGGCTGGAGACATTCCCGCCAAAACTCCAACTCCAGAGCACAAAGAGGATGAAGGCAGAAATACCGATAAGCAAGTGCATCATGCTTCTGCGGTGCTCTTCCGGCTGCTGTCTTAACTTGTGAATAATTTGCTTCATATCTTTTTCAAAACTACCACTTCTCCTTCTTTCCCTTCTAAGTCTTTCCTTTTGATGGTCAGCTTCTCCTCTACCTCGGCCCCCTCTTCGCCGAGTTCCTTGAGAAATGTCTTCAAGGACTTCTCGTCGTAATCCATGGGAATAATGAGCTTGGGCTCGATCGCAGAGGCCAGCTTCGCGGAAGTCTTCGGGTCAGTAATCTCGGCATTAACCGGCACGAAAAGTATGTCCGGCTCGGAAATTATCTCCTTGGCCCCATCCGGGATTTCTGATCCGGTCATCGCTCCGAGGATTACGATCGATGTTCCGTCCAAGTCGAGCGAGTAAATACTGTTTATGTACTTTTTATTCCCGATCTCGGACTCCGACATTGCGCCGCGGACGAAGACGCCCTTCACTTCATAGTCTCCGGGGCCGGAGATGGCAAAGGGCACCTTCCCACCGTGAGCAACTTGGTCGAAACCGCTATAATCCGGGTGATTAGTGGTGGAAAGAGCAATGTCCGCTCCGAATCGCGCGGTAATGCCGGTCTTGGAACTTTTCCCGACCGGATTTACGGCTATGGTCATCTCACCCTGGGCAATTTTGAAGAATTGTTTCCCGTAATACGTGATTATCATCTTCAATATTATACCAAATTTAAAGCGCAAAATAAAGCGCCCGGCAACAATTGCCGGGCGCAGGGGAGGATCTAGTGGCCCTTGGTCTGCAGGAAGCGCTTCGGAGACGCAACCTAAGCGCAGACATTATCTCTAGTCTGGTTCTCAGCCAGACGTTAGCCTCTCCAGACAGAGCTGGCCATCCGCAGTTGACCCGTGTCTTCTGCGGAAATTCGGCGTTGCGATTCGCCTCTGAGGCCGCACCATCGTCTGATGCGAGAGAATTTGGGTGGCGCTGCGCGGCCCTTGTGATTACCGCGCGAGGCTCTTTTACCACTAGATTTTTCTGGTACGCATTTACTTTAGAATACAATATTTGGTGGCAGAGTCAAATTCCCTCACCCCTTTTATTCCCCTCTCCAAGCAAGCTTGGAGAGGGGCTGGGGGTGAGGTAAAATTCTTTCATGCCCAATTCTAAATCAGTTCTAAAAGCCCGTTATTTGCGCAGCGAAGAAACAAAAGCGGAAAAAATTCTCTGGCAGGAATTAAGGAATAGAAGGCTTGGTGTGAAATTCCGGAGACAGCATCCCCTAGAGAAGTTTATTATCGATTTTTATGCTCCTGAAATTAAATTAGGGATTGAGCTGGATGGTTCGGGGCACAAGCAAAACAGAGAGTATGACAAACTCCGGGAAGAGTATTTAAACTCTCATAACATTAAGGTAGTCCGCTTCTGGAACAGGGACGTTGAACGAAATCTAGAAAAGGTATTAGAAAAAATAAGATGTGAACTCCCTCGCCCTTGACCCTCTCCATCTTAAGGTGGAGAGGGTGGCCGAAGGCCGGGTGAGGGGCTTGCATTCCTTAACCAATTGTATTAATCTAACCAAACAACCAAATAACCATTAAAAGTCGGGTTTGGGTAACCCTCTCGCCCCTAAAGTAAGGCGGAGACCCCGGGCCACCAATCCGCCTTTTGGTGGAATTTTTATTTAAAATGGCAGTATTAGAAACAAAAGCAAAAGAGGAGCTGCGAGACATCGTCCTAAATTCAATTGTGGACCGCTCTCGGAGCCGACCGGAACCTGACACCCTCATTGAGGGGCCAGTTATTCTTATTGATAGAGCCAGGGTCTTCGTAGACCTCTCCCCCTTCGGCACCGGCATCATTTACGGCCGGGAATTTCAAAACGCCAAAGACATCATTAAGAAAATAAATCCGGGCGATGTCATCAAGGCCAAGGTCGTCGAGGTCGAGAATAAAAACGGTTACATTGAGCTCTCGCTCAAGGAAGCCAAGCAAGCGCTCACCTGGAACGAGGCCGAGAAAGCGATCAAAGGCAAAACAATTTTCACCCTGGAGGTTAAAGATGCCAACAAGGGCGGACTCATTCTGGAATGGCAGGGCTTGCAAGGATTTCTGCCGGCATCCCAGCTCAAGCCCGAGCACTACCCGCACGTCGAAGATTCGGATAAAGAGAAAATTTTAAAGGAATTAAAGAAGCTAGCCGGGGAAAAACTGAACGTCATGATTATCTCCATCCTGCCGAAAGAGAACAAACTTATTTTCTCCGAGAAGGAAGGCAACCAGGAAGAGAAGAAAGAAATTCTTTCCAAGTATTCAGTCGGCGACCTCTTGGAGTGCACCGTGGCGGGAATTGTGGACTTCGGGGTGTTTCTCCGATTGGAAGAAGGCCTGGAAGGCCTGGTGCACATAAGCGAGCTCGACTGGGGGCTCGTCGAGGATCCGCGGGCCATGTTTAAAGTAGGTGATAAAGTGAAGGCCAAAGTCATTGAAATTAAAGATGGCAAAATTTCTCTCTCTATCAAGGCGCTCAAGGAAAATCCCTGGACGGAATTCGACGGCAAGCTTAAGAAAGGCGATATCGTCCCGGGCGTGGTCATCAAGTACAATAAGCACGGCGCGCTAGTCTCCATCAAGGAGGGGGTGGCGGGACTCGTGCACAATTCCACCTTCGGCACCGAATCCAAGCTCCGCGACACTCTCGAGCTCGGCAAAAACTACAATTTTCAAATTACTCTCTTCGAGCCCAAAGACCACCGCATGACCCTCATGCATTTGGCGTAAAAACAGAAAACTCGCCCCAACCAGAGAACGAATCTCCTGTTAGGGCGAGTTGCTTCTCCGCGAGGGAACCAAAGTAGGTAGCGCCCGCAGAAGACACGTGCCTACGGTAATCCAGACCAAGACGCTAGCTGCTGGGCTTCCGGGTCTTGCAATAGCTAGCTCCCAACTTGCAAGCTTGAGGATTGCGTATCCCGCCCGCATTGAAGGAGCGGAGGACAGCCACCCAATCTTGCTTCTGGAAACTGGTCTCAACACCAGCCACAAATCCCGTGATATCGTGATCGCGGGAACCAGCGGCTCTACCAATCCCCGTACAGCAAGAGCCAGCCACATCACCCCGGCCACGTAATAATCCGAATATCGATCGAGGGCCGCGCCGAATTTGCCTTCAGTGTGATAGGTGCGCGCAACCCAACCATCAACTGCGTCAAGAAAGATCGTGCAGGCAATGAGACTCATAATCCACTCCTGAGCTCCTCCGAGAATCAGGAGAAGTGCAGCCGCTTCGCCCAATCGCATCCGTATTAAAGTAATCCGATTAGCGAGATTTCCAACCATCCACAGGCAAATAGCAAACCCAAGAATGTTGGAAATCCGATCCATAAGGTCCGCAAGGCGGACCACGCCCAGCCAGTCCATAATGGTTGCGGTCCTTGGCCGCGAGTTAGAGTTGAAGAACCCCCAAACTTTTATATCAAAATAAAGCTTAATGTCTAGGCACTGGCGAGGGAGAGGGTCTCTGGGCCGATTGCGTTCATACCTTAGCAAGGACAGTCCTTGCTAACTCTAAAACAGAAAACTCGCCCCTCCATAATTTTATAAATAAATGAGAGCCGCTCGGGAGAGCAAGGGAGCTCTCTCGGGCGAGTTGGGTTTACCTTAGCAAGGACAGTCCTTGCTAACTAGGCGCTGGCGAGGGAAATGGTCTCCGGGCCGATCCTGTTCATGATGCGCATGACCTCGGCGGCGTAATTCGCGACAACGTGCGGAGGATTGTAGGCTTTGAGGATGCCCGCGGTATCCTTGCCGGCGTAGGCTCGGCGGGTCCGCGGATTCTCGCCGGCGAGATTCTTAGCCACGATCTCAATGGCGTGTTCGAAGGAATCAAAGCCGCTCTTACAGGAATTCCAGCCGAAGGGGTTATGCAAGACACGCTTGCAGGCAAATTTCCCTCCGGTCGATTCCCGGACCGCGATCGCCGGCAGAAGCCGCCAGTCGAGACCGTGCTTCTCGGCTTCCGCCACGAATTTCTCTCCAAGTCCCCTAAGTGGCATCCCGCGCACGCGGAAATAGCTGTCGATTGCGGCGGCTTTATTCTCACGCTCTGCGACGAGAAGCGCCTCGAAATCTTCTTTCCGCTCCGGTGCCAAAGCGACTACGGCGACCTCGCCTGCGGCATTGCTATTTAATTTTTTAGAAAATACGATCTGGGAAGTTGCGGCGATCGGTCCCCCGCTCGAGAGCCCCGAGATAGAGCCCGATACGGTGATGGCCGGCAAGAGAATGAACGACTCCACAAACCGCACGATTTTATGTTTATGCATACGCGGCGATTTTGCTTCGCCAAACTCCGAGACGGGAATATTCGGTATAAAAACCGAAATCCCTATATGAGCGTGCCCACATAAGGATATTATTAGTATAGCATACTTTGTCTCAAAAGTCAATATTAAACAATGGTTTGCTAATTTGTCAAAAAAAGCTTAGGATTTATGCATGAATTTGGAAAAAGAAGTCGCGGAGATTCTCGGATACCTGGAGGGAAAAGGGCTAAATAAACTTGCCGGGTGCATTCGAGGTGGCTGGCAGAAAACCGCGCTGGCCTATTCCAAGGAGCTCAACACTTACCAGCCGGCGCGGGAGATGGAGCCGGAGATGGCAGAGGCCTTCCGGAGGGAGCTTGCGAGAGTGGGGAAAAAGAGCCCGGAGAAAATTCTTGATTCTATCCGGCGTCGGCGAATTCTCCAAACTGCGCCGCATCTTGTAGTTACAGAAAATCCCCGGATGCTTTGCATCAACTGGCTCGGGTCGCTCGGGGTTCCGGACGACGAATACTATGTAGTCGCCATGTACTCCGGCATTCCCTTCTCCAACAGCTTCCGGCCCGGGCGAATCAACAAGAGTGAAGATTCCATAAACTTGATCCCTTCCAACATGCAAGACGATCAAGTTTTCCGCAGTCAAATTCCGGAGAAACTGGTGACGACGGTCAGAACTCTGCCGGAAAAATTAAAACTACTCTGCCCGGAAGCCCAAGTTGGTGATTCTTTTACCCGCTTCGCGCTTGCGACGTGCGGGAATATCGAGCGGCAGGTCCTCCGCAAAGAAAATCTGGTCTATCTGGATATTAATGAAATTGCGGATAATTATTACAAAGAAAAGAACGAGAAATACGAATTGGGCCTTTTCCAGACCTTTCGTCCTTTTCTTACCAATCATTTCAAATGCTTCGGCTCCTTCCGCCAGGTCGAATACTTGCCGGAATTTGCGGAGCGGCTCGGGGTCAGTGGTGTGCCGACGGAGAATCTCACCACTGGAGAATTCAGGGAGAAACCCTTCCCCGCGGACGTAGTCCTGGGCGAGGAGTTTACCCCAGATCCGAACATGCTTTTCGGCGAACTTATTGTTAACATGATGGACAAGGAATGGCTCCAAAAACACATAGAGCGCATCTGATGGGAATATCGGGCATGGGCGTTTCGGCCTTGGCCCTTCTTCTTAAGAAGAAGGGCTTCCGGGTGAGCGGCTCGGATCGTGAATTTTACGGCCCGGGATACGGAATTCTAAAAAAAGAGGGCATAAAAATTTTCAGAAATTACTCAAGGAAAAACATCCCGCCGGACGCGGACTTGGTCGTGGTCGGCGGCAAGCACGCGAACTTTGAACCAGAGAAAAACGAGGAAGTTAAGTTCGCGCTTCGCGCTGGCATGAAAATGAGGTCCGTGCCGGAAATTTTGGGCGAGTTAGCCCGGAGAACGGAAAACACGGTGGTCGCCGGGAGCTTCGGGAAATCCACGGTAACCGCGCTCCTGGCCTGGTGTCTGAAAGTAGCCAAGAAAAATCCTTCCTACTTCATCGGCGCAGTGCCGCTCGAATTCTCTCGCCACGCAGAGCTCGAGAAGGGCAAACACTTCATCCTCGAGGGCGATGAATATCCGTCGTCTAACTGGGACGATCGGTCAAAGTTTCTGCACCTCCGTCCCAGAAACGTGATCCTCATCTCTGCCGAACATGACCACATGAACGTTTTCCCCAAGGAAGCGGATTATCTCAAGCCGTACAAGAAACTAATCGCCCTTTTGCCACGGAACGGGCTTCTGGTAACGGCAAGCGAAGGCAAAAATATAAAGAAAGTTGTCGCCGGGGCAAAATGCAAAGTTGTAAGTTACGGACTCACGAAAAAATCCATGTGGCACCCGGAAAACATCTCTTATGGCGAGCGGACTGCCTTCGATTTGTTCCGGGGCCGGCAGAAGATCATCCGTCTGGAGACGGAGCTCCTCGGCAACCACAACATCGAGAACATAGTCGGCGCCTCGGCATTTCTCCTCGAGAAGAAATTAATTTCTCCGAAGCAATTGCGCTCCGGGGTCAAAACTTTCCGGGGATTAACCCGCCGACTGGATCTCAAAACGCGGAAGTCTTCTGTCCCGGTGTACGAGGGTTTCGGCTCATCTTACCCCAAGGCCAAATCCGTCTTTGACGCGCTCGAGCTTCACTACCCTGACAAGAGATTAATTACCGTTTTCGAACCCCATACCGCAAGCTGGAGCCACAAGCGTGCCAAGGATTGGTACCGAGATATATTCCGAACTTCCGACCAAGTTATTTTCTTGCCTCCGCCCGCTTACCGGCGGAACGAACCCGGTCAACTTACCCAGGGAGAGTTGGTAAAATTCATAAGAAAATACCGGAAGCGCGTTCATCCGGTCAAAACCGAGAAAGAAGCGCTCTCATTTCTTAAAAAAATCACGAAGAAGGACGACATCATCGTCCTGGTCTCCTCCGGCTCGCTTCTCGGGCTCGCCCGCTCCGTCCCGCGCCTAATGGAGAAATTATTTCCCAAGTAATCTATTCTATAATTCTAACGAATTGTAGAATGCTTTTTCCGCGCGGGGAAAGCCGGTGGCGGACGATATTGCCTTCACTTTTTTTCTTTACCAGCCCGGCATTGAACATCTTGGAAATATGCGCCGACACGTTTTTGAATTCCGATTTAATCCTATCCGATATCTCCTGCACCGAAAGATCCGGCTCCTTATACAAGAGTTCCAAAATCTTGATGCGATTATGATTCGCAAATCCTTTAACTATCCTCTCCAGCTCCCTGCTAGTTTTCCTCATAAATATCTATTCTACAATTCTATAGAATACTAGAATGAATTGCAACTAGGTAGTCAGCCACTCTTTTTTGTTGTCTTTGGACACCATTTTTTAAATCAACGAATTCTTTTGGATCTAATAAAAAATAATCTATTCCCTCTTTTCCCCAAATAATATCTTGTTCTTTAAAACTGTTCGACCTCACCACAATAAAGTAAGCAAATTGGTCTTTAAATAGTACGCTGGGGTATCTTTTCGCATATTGTACATCCTTCTCCCTAACTTCTAAGTTAAACTCCTCTTTGACTTCTCTTTTAAAGGTTTCAAATGGCGACTCTTCATTCTCTCTGCCGCCACCTGGAAGGTCAATTTGCATCGGAAATTCAACTCCCTGGTCTCTTTGGAAAACTAAAACCTTCTCTCCAATAAAAACTAGCCCCTTGACTCCATTAAATACAACATTCTTATTGAAAATATCTTTGTCAATCATCTTAAACAACTTCTCGAATTCTTCGCGGTCGGAGAAGTGGTGCTTCTGGCCCTTCACTTCCTGATACTCTTCATGGCCCTTGCCGGCACATAGAATAATGTCGCCCCGATTTGCCAAGCGCATCGCTTCCGCGATTGCCTCCCGACGATTCACCACCACCCGCACTTTATTGGATTCGCTCTCGGAAAGGTCGGTTTGCATCTCGGCAATAATTTTCGCTGGGTCCTCGCTCCGCGGATTGTCGGAAGTAAAAATCGGGATGTCTGCGAGCATGGCCACGACTTTCCCCATCTTGGGGCGCTTAAGAGGGTCGCGGTCGCCGCCGCAGCCGGCGAGCGCGAAGAGTTTCCCGCCGGGAGAAAGGATTCCCCGCGCGGCAGTGAGTACGTTCTCGAGCGCATCCGGAGTATGGGCGTAGTCCACAATGACGAGCACTCCAGTGGGTGACAGGAAATGCTCGAAGCGGCCTTTGGGTGGCTCAATCTCTCTTAGAACGCCGCTCACCTTCTCCTTGTCGAAGCCAAGCAGCGTTGCCGCGGCGTAGACGGCTAGCGTGTTGTAGGCGTTGAAACTGCCAATAAGCTTCGTCTCGGGCTTATCGGTAAAATCGGCCCCGCCTGCAACACTATGCGTAGCATTGCGGGCAGGTTTCTCTTTGAATCCGTAAAAGTATTTCTTGGCGCGAGTGTCCGCGACGATCTTCTCGCCTACCGGGTCGTCGGCGTTGGAGAGCGCGAAGGCCGTCCTTGGGAGCCTGTCGAAGAATTTTTTCTTGGCCTGGAAATAATTTTCAAGATTGCCGTGATAATCCAGGTGGTCGTGGGTGAGGTTGGTAAAGATGCCGCCGGTAAAGTGAATGCCCGCCACCCGCCTCTGGTGAATGGCGTGCGAAGAGACTTCCATGAAGACGTATTCACAGCCCGCCCGGAGCGCGCGCGAGAATATGTCCACCAAGAATACCGAATCCGGCGTCGTGCCCGGCACTTTCCTTCTCTCCGGCACCGTGACTGTCTCGCCGGAGACCAATATCTCCACGGTGCTTATGAGCACGGATTTGTGCCCGAGCGCGGTCGCGATGCGATAGAGGAGCGTCGCGGTCGTGGTCTTCCCGTTCGTCCCCGTCACCCCCACGATCTTTAGCTTCCGCGCCGGATCGCCATGCTTTACCCTCGCAACCAGAAGCCGCATCGCCCACCAGAGACGCTTGAGTTTGTTAATCATAAATTTTTCTTGATCCACTTGTCCATAATGCCTTTTATTTCCGCTAAGTGCTTGGGGTCCTTGAAGGTGTGCGGGGCGTCCTTAATTACATGTAATTCTTTCGGGCCGGGCAGGAGGTCGTAGAGAATCTGGCAGTGTTCGAGCGGTGTCGACTCGTCCTTCTCCCCCACGATCATGAGTATGGGTATGGAGAGAGTGTGTGCCTTGGGCCTTACATCATACTTTATACTGTCCGGTATGTATTGCCATTTGAGTCTCTTGATCAACGCCGGATCGGCAATGCCCTTGGTCTCACGAATGCCGGCCGCCTCCCACCTTTCCAATATTTCTGGGCTGAAATTTTTAGTTTCCAGACACAGCACCCCCGCCACGTCGGTCGAAATGGGGGCTAGGGCTTTGACTTCCTTCGGATGTTCTTCGGCATAGAGAACGACGAGCATCCCACCCGTGCTATGCCCCGCGAGCCAGAAGGGTTCTTGGTACCAGTTTTGCGTTCTCGCCCACAGAATCACGTCCTGGAAATCCTCGTAATAATTAGTCACGGTGGCGTCCTCATAATTCCCATCGCTCTCGCCGAAAGAATTCGTGGTATCGAAGGAAACAACAGTCAGTCCGTTTTTCTCGAAAGTCTCGCAAAAAGTGCGTATGTGCCGCTCATCCTTCGTCCCACCGAAGCCGTGCACTACAAAAGCGAGACCCTTAGCGTCAGGATTTTCTTCCACCACCACCGCCAACTTCTGCCCTTTCCGGTTTTTGATAAAAGTTTTCACTTTTTTATTTTACTTCTTTGTCGAGCCAATTCAAATACTCCCGGCTGCCGGTGAGGATGGGGGTCGCGATGATTTCCGGTAGCTCATACGGGTGGATTTTCTTGATCTCACGCTCGACTTTTTTGTACAAACTCTTCTTGGTTTTGATAAGACAGAGCCACTCTTTTTCTCTCTGAATTTTACCTTGCCAGGGGAATACGCTCGCCACGGGCCCCAAGATCTGCGTGCAGGCAGAGAGCTTTCTCTTCGCGAGCACCGCCGCTAACATCTCTGCATCGGATTTTTTCGCCACGGAGGTCTCGATTTGGATAAATTTGGTCATAGATTGAATAAAATCAATTTGACTAATCTAATCAATCTCTCAATGGGAAATCCGGCTTTTTCCACTCCTACAGCAAGTTCGTCCAACTTAACACTTTCTTTTATTTTTACTTTTACCGCGTTGGCAAAGATATCTAGCCAAAGTACCGCAAGACGCTTATTGCCGTCAGTAACCGGATGATTCTTGATAATTAAACAAAAATACGCAGCAGCCCTGTCCTCATTAGTACGAAATCTAACAAATCCGAAATATTCGGCATTAACAGTCTTAACTATCGAGTCCAGCGCAAAAATCTGCTGATCATGAAGCGGAAAAGAAACCTCTTTCCGTTCATAAAGAAGATTATACGTGCTGGCTAAGATCTCCGAGGTTGGATGGAGTAATTTCCTTTTCTCCTCTGTCATATTTCCTCAAAGACTCAATTTCTTCCGCTCTGCGATTAAAAGAAGCATCCAAAGTATCCGGGGTCACATCCGACTTAGAAATATTTTTCTCCCTTATCTTTTTGTCCTTTTTTGCCCAACCAAAAATTCTCATGTCTATAATTCTAACATATGTTAACCCAATTAATCAAGCTTCTCCACTTCTTCCAGTTCCTTTTCCAAAATCTCTCCACCCTCGCCGAATGTGAACTTGCCACGGAATTTCTTGCCGCGGAGGAACAAGGGCATCCAGTAGACATCATCCGGCCACATTTCCGCAAACGGTATCTCATCGATGTGGAACCATTTCGGCCGCATCTCTTCGCTCTCGCTTGGCTCGCCGGAGTACTCCAAGACCTGGAAAACATGCACCTGGATTAACTCAGGATTGTTCACAAATTCAAACTCCAGAATCCCTCTTTTCTCCATACTTTTAATCTCCAGCCCGCATTCTTCCCGGGTTTCCCTTCGCGCCGCGTCTTCCAGCGTTTCGGCCATAACCTTGCCGCCGAAGCCGTTCCACTTGCCTTTCCCAAAATCCCGCTTCTTCATGCCAAGCAGAATCCTCGGATGCTCATACACAAAGCACAAAGTATCCGTCCGGGTTTTCATTTATCTCTATTCTTCATCCACCACTTTTTAAAATACGGCATCGAGAGTTGCTGGATCATGAAGGCCAGCGCCGGCACGATGGCATTGAGCCAAGGGTTGGAAACTCCGATCGCGAGGAAAAAGACGACAATAACCAGATAAGAAAAAATAGCTAGGATTACCCGCCGCGCCGCGCTCGTCTCCCACGCCTTATCTGCCTCCACCCTTCTGTTTCTCTCTTCAATATTTCTTATCCTTTGTTCCACATTTTCCATAAAAATTATTTGTTATAGGGTGTTGGTTTTAAACCTGCTTCTTTTACTAATTTAACCAATTCTTCATGGAGATATCTATTTGACAATACTGCGCCTTTAATATTTTGGTCATACCTCTGTTCATCTCCATATAAATCAGTTACTTTTCCTCCAGCCTCTTCAATAACAATTTTAGGTGCCGCGATATCATAAGCAGATGTACCTGAAAAGGCAGTTCCTTCAAACCCGCCTGTCGCAATCATCGCAGCAATTTCGCCTACAGAATAAATTTGTGGCGTTCGAGTACCTCGCTCATACAAAAGCTCGGAAAGATCACTTGTTTTCCACCCTGCGTTAATCAAGGCACCTTCAAAAGTCTTTTTAGCGCTAACTCTCACTAATTTATTTTCTTCCACTAGATAAGCCCCTTTTCCTTTTTCCGCAAGGAGAGTTCTTTTTGCTAAAGGATTATAGATAACTCCGGCGATACTTTCTCCGTCTATAACCACTGCCGCTAAAAATACAAACAGCGGACTACCTATTGCAAACATGTGCGTACCGTCAAGTGGATCCACAACGAAAAGATTTTTTGATTGCTTGTTGTTATTTGAGGATTCTTCTGCTAAAACCTGGTAATCAGGATAATTTTCCCCGACTTCCGAAATTACCATTTCATTTATTTCAATATCGGCTTTAGTGACCGGAGAGAAATCTTCCTTTACGTGGGCAGTTATGCCTCCGGGAGAATAATATTTTAGCATTATCTCTGATGCTTTTTTCGAGAGAACCAGTAGAAACTTCGTAATATCTTGAAAATTTTCCATCTTATTTCTTCTCTGACATTAATTTTTGATGCTCGGGGGTGTTGAGGAGCCCGCATCCCGAACGAAAGCCTTCGGCTTCATACGGGACTGCGCTTCGCTTGTTTTTTATTTCCCGTGACACTTTTTATATTTCTTTCCGGAACCGCACCAACACGGATCGTTGCGACCAATTTTCTTGCTCGATTCGTCTTTGGGTCCGCCTAACTCACTAGGTTCCTTATGGCTCGTGACATATCTCTCTTCCGTCCCCGTTTGCTCCTGCGCCGGAGCCTTTGCTTGTTCCACGTTTATATTCTGCACCAGGTCGGCCACTTGCTCCAGAAACACCGCTTCCATTTCCTTGAACATCCGGAGACCCTCTTTCTTGTACTCCACTATGGGCTCCCTCTGACCATAGGCGCGGAGATTCACGCTGGAGCGCAAGTAATCCATGGCCTCCAGGTGCTCCATCCAGAGCGCGTCGGTCGCGTAGAGCGCGATCCGCCGCACCGTCTCGTAGAAAGCACCGTCGCCCAACTTCGCTTTCTTCTCCTCAATTATATTCTCCAGGCCTTCCTTCACTTCACTCGCTCGCGCGAGCACTTCTTCTATCCCCGCCCGCTCCGCGAAGAGCATCTTGCGCCGCCGCTCATAGACAATCTTCCGCTGGTGATTCATGACATCGTCGTACTCGAGGGTATGCTTGCGCGCGTCGAAGTGGAAACCCTCGATCTTGGCCTGCGCGTTCTCTAGCGAGCGGGTGATGAAGCGGTTCTCGATCGGCTGGTCCTCCGGAATACCGAAGCGGCCCATCATGGTCTTGATCCGCTCCGCGCCGAAGACTCGCATAAGCTCGTCTTCGAGCGAGACGTAGAATTGGCTCTCGCCCGGATCGCCCTGCCGGCCCGCGCGCCCCCGGAGCTGATTGTCGATCCGGCGCGCCTCATGCCGCTCCGTGCCTAAGACAAATAGTCCTCCCAGAGACTTGACCTTCTCGTAGTCCCCTTCCGGGGCGGGATTGCCGCCAAGCTTGATGTCAATTCCCCGCCCGGCCAAGTTGGTCGCGATAGTGACCGCAGCGACCCGCCCCGCTTGCGCGATGACCTCGCCTTCCTTCTCATGGTTCTTGGCGTTTAGTATCGTGTGCGGAACGCCTTCTTGCTTTAAGTAAACCGAGAGGAGCTCGTTCTTCTCGATGGAAACGGTGCCGACGAGGACCGGCTGGCCCTTTTGATTCAATTCTTTGACCTTGCGCGCTATCGCCTGGAATTTGCCTTTCTCGCTCTGGTAGATGAGGTCTCCCTGATCTTGCCTGGCTACCGGCCGATTAGTCGGGATCGAAATTACATCCAGTCGGTACACCTTCAAGAATTCCTCGGCGGAAGTCGCGGCGGTTCCGGTCATGCCGGATAGCTTCCGGTAGAAGCGGAAATAGTTCTGATAGGTAATCGAGCCCGCGGTCTGGGTCTCTCGCTCGATCTTGACTCCCTCCTTGGCCTCGATCGCCTGGTGAATCCCCTCGCTCCATCTCCGGCCCGGCTGAAGGCGTCCGGTGAAGGGGTCCACGATAACCACTTCGCCCTCCCCGCCTGCGCGGGCAGGCCGGACCACATATTCCTTGTCCCGGATGAAAAGCGCGTGAGCTTTAACCGCAGTCTCGAGGTGGTGCACATACTTGATGCCCTTTTCGGTGTAAATATTCTGAATTCCCAGGAGATTTTCCGCTTTGGTAATGCCCGGATCGGTAAGCTGGATGGCCCGGAGCTTCTCATCCACCGTGTAATCCTCGTCTCTCTTGAGTTGCTTCACGATTTGGTCGAATTTTAAGTAAAAGTCCTCGCTCTCGGCGGCAGCGGAAGAGATTATGAGCGGCGTGCGTGCCTCATCGATAAGAATTGAGTCCACCTCGTCCACTATGGCGTAGTGGTGTCCCGACTGCTCCGCAGTCGAGGATCCGCGATTGCCCTGCAATCGGGACTGAACAAGTTGCTCCGGGCTGACGGCGAGGTTGTCGCGGAGATAATCGAAGCCGAACTCATGATTGGTGCCGTAAGTTATATCCGCCGCGTAGGCATCCCTGCGTGTAGCTGGTCGGAGAAAGTCATAGAGGATTCGAAACTCCCCGACCGTATCGCGCTCTTTATCCTCCTCTTTATGGGTCGGGTCATACAAGTAAGAAACATTCTGGGAATTGATGACGCCGACCGAAAGTCCGAGGAGATTGTAAACTTGCCCGAGCCAGACCGCGTCGCGGCGGGCAAGGTAGTCGTTCACCGTGACCAGATGCGCGCCCTTCCCGGCGAGGGCGTTAAGATAGAGCGCGAGCGAGGCGACGAAAGTCTTGCCCTCGCCGGTCTTCATCTCCGCGATGTGGCCGCGGTGGAGCGCGAGGCCCCCCACCATCTGCACATCGTAGAAGCGCGCTCCCAGGGTGCGCTTGCCGGCTTCGCGCACCAGCGCGAAGGCCTCCGGGAGAATGTCTTCCAGGCCTTCCCCCTTCTCCAATCGCCCCCTAAATTCTTTGGTTTTTTGAGGTAAATCCGCGTCTTTCAGTTTCTCCAAGTCTGCCTCCAGGGCGTTGATTTTAGCCACGATTTTTTCTGCTCCTTTTATGAACTTGGAACTCTCGTCGCCGAAGATGCTCCCTAAAATTGCCATAAAGAGTATCTTAGCATTCCTGCGCCAAAAGAAAAAACTCCGCGAAGGGAGTTTTTTCTTAGGTGTCCCGACGTAAAGCCGGGATCCGCGATCCAGTGGATCGGGAGAAAAGAAACTATGCTCGCTTCTTTCCCTTTTTTGCCTTCTTTTTCTTAGCCATAATTTTTTTTCGCGAAAATTATTTTGCTAATCTAGCTGGCAATAAAGTCGACGAACTTTTATTGCTCACACATATATAATTATCTCGCACTACAAATAGCAAAGCAAGAGTTTTCCAGCCAATATGTGGAAAACTCTTGCTTTGGGTTTGCTTCCATTTGAGGCGGGTGATGGCGAATCTCCAACATATGTGCCTATGTGAGTGCGACCACCCGCCGCAGATGGAAACAATTAAATTAAAGTATAGCATAAAAACGAAGACCCGCGGCGTGCCCCATGGGGCCCGCCGCGGGTCAGGACTCTAATCTATCTGCTCAATCAGCTTGCGATGAGCGGCAGAGGAGTTGGTGGCCCACCGGGAAACTCCGCTACGAAGAAATTGCCCCTCTTTTCCCTCAAGCAGAGCGATAATCTTCTTCGCGGAAAGCTGGGCCTGGTTCCGGGTGATCTCATGTATGGTCATGTTCCTACTCCCGGGACGCCTCCCGCGGACAAAGAAGAGAGCCGAGCCGATACTGACTACTGTGTTGGGGAATAGGGTGGTGCAAACCTTCCCCTTGTTCTCTCCTTCTGCGAACCGGAGGACATAATTCTCCCCTTGGTACGCACAGTCCACAAGAATCCTTGCCATTGGCTCCTCCTTTCGCGATCGTGATTTAGGTGCGAGCCGAGAGGATCTCGGCTTCCGCTTGGGACTTTATTATAGAAAATTTATGGTGTCAAATTGGAGTTATTACCGAAAAATTATTTTTATAGTATGCTCTTTAGACGGGCTGTAGTATACCGGTAGTACGCGTCCATGGGGTGGATGTAGACTGGGTTCGATTCCCAGCAGCCCGACCAATTCAGACATTTTGAAAATTCAGAGGCGTTTTGTTGCTCGCTCGCCCCGCCTTCGGCGGGTCTCGCTTCGCAAAACCCCTTTTGTTTGGCGATTAAATCAAACGGCGGGCGAAGCCCGACGAGGACTTGTTTTGAAAGCAGGCGGCGGTTCGTTCCAATTTTTTCCACAAACGATTTGATTTCATCAAATTCGTTTGACGAAGCCAGTTTTTCTGCGTGGTGAGCGGCTAAAATCCATTCGCGCAAGGGTTCGATCCAATTGTTTCCCTTTCGCCCAAAATCAGACTTTCTTTTGTTAAGGTCTGTTTTTGTTTTGATGAGTTCGTCTTTTTTGACAAGGTAAGTTTCTTTTTCAATACTTCCGTCCAAAAAGGCATTAACAAGCTTGTCTAACTTTTGCTCGGTTTCCTTGATTTCTTTCTCAAGATTTTGGGCGAAAGACTGCGAAGACTGGATATTTTCCTTTTCCCAGACTTCAACCTGCGCCAACATTTTTTCTTTCCAGTCTTCGCAAAGAGCGACTTTTGAGATTCCTGTTTTCAATTGTTCGGTGAGCAAGTCCTCGCGCAGATAACTTTGCGAACACGAGCCAAGCCGCTTGGTGCAACGGTAGTATTTGTACGTGCCGCCGTGTCCGTGCGCGTATTGGGCGGTAATGGCCGCGCCACACTCGCCGCAAGTGAGCAGTCCGGTGAATGGAAAGTTGTGCCGTTTTTTGGAATGGCGCGGCTTGGCTCGGTTCTTTAGCACTTCCTGTACTTTCTCAAAAGTCGCTCTGGAAACAATTGCCGGAAAACCGCCCTCGTAAGTTTCACCGTTATGCACGATTAAACCGAGATAAACTTTGTTTGTCAGCATTCTTTGTAAGGTTGCCTTACAAAGCGGTTTTCCGGTTCCGCTCACCACGCCCCAAAAACTCAGGCGTTGGCTTAAAGATTCCAAGGTGTGCCGACCTTGCGCATATTCCTCAAATGCTTTCTTGATAACTCGCGCTTTTGTCGGGTCTGGTTCAATTGTTCTAGTTTTCGGATTGTTTAAATAGCCAAATGGCGCAAGGCCAGGCCACTCGCCGCGCCTGAGTTTTTGGCGAATCCCACGCTTTACGTTTTCCGACAAATTGTCGGAATAATATTTTGATTGGCCAAAGGCGACTTGAAGCATAAACAAACCTTGCGGAGTTGGCTCAAACCAGAACGTGGGAAAGCGCAAAGAAGCGATTTTGGCGGTGTCTATGGAGTAGATTATCAAACCACCATCAACGCTGTTGCGAGCGAGACGATCCGGGTGCCACGCAAGGAGCCCCACCGGAGTTTTACTTTCCCGCACTTTGCTTATCATCTCGTTAAAGATTTCTCGCCCCGGCTTCTTTGCGCTTTTGCTTTCAACAAAAGTTTCTACAATCTCGATGTTTTCTCGCTTGGCAAATTCCGCCAACTCCGCAAGCTGGGCTTCAATGCTCATCACTTGGCGTTCCTCATCCTCGGTTGATTTTCTGGCGTAGAGAAAATAT
>Ga0187893_10004456_pt1 | contig 26623 bp, 12 predicted proteins | sample MA1701074metaG_FD_139574 | JGI IMG/M metagenome (GOLD analysis project Ga0187893, IMG submission 139574) | White microbial mat communities from a basaltic lava cave in the Kipuka Kanohina Cave System on the Island of Hawaii, USA - MA170107-4 metaG ... | reverse complement strand
TTCTCGCCTATGAACTTTTCAGGTTTCGCCTCGTGATCATCAATCTTATTGAAATGGTTCACACCATCATCTTTGCATCAGAGTTGCCAAAGGTGAGAAGAGCATTAGCCAATATTTCTACCTACATGATCTTTGATGATCATGAAATAACTGACGACTGGCACATGACCCGTGAATGGGTACACAGAACTTACAGCATGCCCATGGGAAGAAGAGTATTACAAAATGGCCTTGCAACTTTTGCTGTATTCCAGGCATGGGGTAATACGCCGGAGCGATTTGATAAAGACACAACAGCAGGCCGAAAATTGTTAACAGCATTGAGTAAATGGATCACAGGTGGATATAAAATTGACGATGCAAATGAAAAAGAAATTGCTAACCTGCTTAAAATTCCCAACAGCAAAGAAAATGTGCAGCGATACAGAGATATTGGTAAAAACAATGAAAACGATTTTCCTGTTATCATCTTTCGTGAGCCGCTTACCTGGTATTTCCAGGTCAATCATCCCAAATATGAAGTATTAGTATTGGATACACGAACCGACAGAAGTTTTCCCGGAACGCTATATGCTCCCGCCGACCACCTTAGCGAAAAAGCTTTGAAGGAGCAACTACCCTCTCCGGTTGTATTGCCTGCCCCATTTGGCGATAAACTTCCCGAGATCACTTTTGTAATATCGCCTTGCAATATTGTAACCATCCCCATGTTCAGAAATTTTTTAGGCGCAGGCCTTTTACCATTGGCCCAATATTTTAAAAATTACAGAGGCCAGCGATGGACGATGACTGCTTATGATCCCGACCAGGCCGATTCGTGGGAAATGGGAACGAAATTATTTGAAAACTTATTGGGCAGGCTCGCTGTTCGTTCCTTTAAAGATCATCCGAATGATGCAAGAAAAAGTAATATAGTGATCTTATCAGGAGATGTTCATTTTAGCTATGCAGGCCGCCTGGCCTATTGGGCTGATAAACCTTTTACCACCGAAGAAAACAAGCCGCATGAAATGGTAATAGCCCACCTGACTGCAAGTGGTATGAAAAACGAAACTGGCACCTGGGAAACGATGAAGCTTGATATCCTGGGCTATGAATTTACTGACCTTGGCAATACTGCAACCCGGTTGCCCGAACCTGAGGTAATGGTGGGTTATGCAAAAGCTCCGCAAACATTAAACAAAGCCAAACAAGATGAAATCGTATTGCGAACACGATGGTTTCCCAACTATAAGCCGTACATGATTACAAACACACCCATTTTATTGCCCAATCATAAAATACATCCGGATGTGAAGGTTCCGAAGCCCGAATGGATGTATCGGGTTGATTTTATCCGTGGCGAAAAGGTACAGGAAACGGGCAATGTAAATGTGGATGTAAAACTGGTTTCTCACCTGGATATTGCAAGAGACCAGGCGCCATCTACTGAGATCATCCGCCGCAGCAATTTTGCATCAATCACATTTGACTGGGAAGGAGAAGGCAAGCTGAATGAAGCACTGGATAATAAAAATGAAACATTCACCATCAATGTGTCGCAGGATAAGTCATTTCCGCAAGCCCCTTTTTATATCATCATTGAACAGGAAATTTTGTTTGTGCTCAAAACTGAAATAGCCGGAGTGAGCCAGTTAAAGGTCATCACGGCAAAAAGGGGGAAAGCCGGAACCACAGCAAGCAATCATGCCAAAGATACTATTGCAAAAACAAGAAAATCGGTAACGCAAACGAATTGGATGACGGCAGAGCCTAAAAAAACAGAAACTAATCCAATACTAAATCATGTGCCAATCACAAAATTTAAAGTAGCAATGGCTGCAGACGATCTGCAGTATGCTAAACCTAAACCCAATACCATTTGATATGGCAGAGGTGGAACAAGATAATTTTATTAAGAACCGTTCGGTCAATGAAGACTTTCTTGCCTTCCTTGACATAATAATCGGCCAAATGACTGCAATAAAGTTGCTGATTGATTTTTCTTATATGTCAGGATATGACCTGGGCAAAATGGAAAAGCCAAATACTGCCGGCGTCACTACATTCGACAAATTGCTGGTTGTGTCAGATGGTATAAGAAATACTTATGAAAACATCAGGGAAAAATGGCCTTCGGAATGGAAAAGCTGGGAAACCGCAAAAACATCATTTCAGTTTGCTCTCGACCTGATGACTGAAATAAACAAATGCAGAGATGTATTTAAACTTGCAGGCGAAGAAAATGATTTTGATTTTGATGAAGATGCCATGCTTCTGCATATAATGGAGCAAATTGTTTTAAGAACACATGCAATACTTTTTCCGCCTGCCATTCAGCTTTACCGCTTACTTAATTGGGTGAAGATCGGAACCGAAAATGAAAACAATGACGCCAATATTGAAAAAGATACATCTGGCCGCATCATCCGTTATCCTTATCGCGGCATTGCATTTAATAAAGATGGTATTGATGAATTTTTCAGAGACCCCGTTGCTGCATTAAAAAAACAATACTTCGATAAATCAGCTCCGCGGAGTGTTAGTCGTGCTATTGGCCCGGTTCAGGACGACATCCTGTTGACCCGCATCCGTGACTTCTTATTAAGTTGTAAACTGAATGCATACTACGGTTATCGTGTAAGCGATGCGGTAACATTTGATACATCAACAGAAAACAAGATCCGTGAATTGTCTGAAACCATGACTACATGGTTCTCTCCGGGCCGTGCATTCACTATAGCCTTAAGCCTTCGGCGTATTGAGAATAACGTAGTGATGATAACTCCATTCCTGGAACCGGCTACGCTTCTGCCCATTGAACTTACAATAGGAAAATGGAACTGGAGCTTTGATTTCAGCGGTGGCTTAAACGCTTTTAGCATTGGCCCCGATGGCATTGACCTCGCTCCTAATATAAATGGCAATTTAAGAGTGAAGATCAAAGGAACAACAGAACCAAAAAAGAATGAAACAACTACTACTACTACTACTGAAAATAATACTCCAGCGTATTTAATCGGCACTGCTGAAGGCACAAGACTTGAACTGGGAAAATCAGAATTCAATCTCGATGCAGATATTGGCAATGGATCAAAAAAGGCAGATATAAAACTCGCCATTTCTAAATCTGGCTTTTACCTGATACCCGGCGATGGTGATTCTTTTCTCAAAAAAATATTACCTAAAGATGGCATAGGTATTCCCTTCGATCTTACAATTGGTTACAGCAATGAAAGAGGACTTTATTTTGAAGGCGGTGGTGGCGGTGAAATTACTATTGCTGTTAATAAAAAAGCAGGCGGTCTTTCCATTCCTTCTTTGCAATTAGGTTTTCGCAAACTATCCAACTCCAGCAATTTTATGCTTTATGCTTCTCTGTCTGCAAGAGGAGCGTTAGGCCCGGTAGCTATTGAAGTAGAAAAAATGGGCATGAGCTTATTGCTAAACCGTCCTGCAAAAAGCAAAACTGCCAATCTTGGCATATTGGACGCAAACTTTGATTTTAAACCGCCCAATGGAGTAGGCATTGAGATAAATGCAAAAGTGATCACCGGAGGAGGTTTCTTATATTTCGACAGAGAAAAAGGAGATTATTTTGGCGTAGCACAATTAACGATCAAAAATAAGATCAGTGTTAAAGCTGTTGGCATTATTCAAACCCGCTTACCCGATGGCACTCCGGGTTATTCATTTCTCTTATTGATCAGTGCAGAGTTTCCTGCCGTGCAGCTTGGTCTTGGATTTTCAATCAGCGGAGTTGGTGGCATTGTCGGCATTCAGCGATCCATTCAATTGCAAAAACTAAAAGAAGGAATTTACAGCAACGCCATTGACGATATTCTTTTTCCGCAAAACCCATTGAAGAATGCATATTCATTAGTAAGCAAGATCAACAACTTTTTCCCCGCTGCCAATAATCAATATGTATTTGGCATCATGGCGCAACTCAACTGGGGGCCAAAGAATATTGTTGCGTTAGAACTTGGTTTGATCATCGAATTTCCCGAACCCGTGCGAATGGCCATCATAGGCGTGTTACGCACTGTTATATCAAAAAAAATTGGCGGCAAAGATTATACGGTTCTTAACCTGCAGGTAAACTTTGTAGCAGCTATTGACTTTGATAAACGATTCATAAGTTTTGATGCATCGTTATTTGAATCAAAGCTTCTTTACATGAAGCTTGAAGGCGACATGGCATTAAGGGTGCGTTATAGTGATAATCCTGATTTTGCTGTTACCATCGGCGGCTTTCACCCCCGCTTTCAACCACCGGCTCTTGATCTGCCGGCAAAAATGAAACGGTTGCAAATTATTTTGCATAGTGGCAACCCTGAAATTACTGTGACTTGTTATCTCGCTGTCACTTCCAACACGATTCAATTTGGAGTTGGTGGTCTTTTTATTTTCAAAAAATGGGGAGTGGGCATTCGGGGCGAACTGGCTTTTGATGCACTCTTCCAACTAAGCCCTTTCCGTTTTCAAACCGATGTATATCTTTTACTGGCAGCTTCATGGAAAGGGTATGATTTTGCTTCTATCGAAGTAAACGGATCTTTTTCAGGCCCGTCGCCATGGCGTATTGCAGGCAGCTTGAAATTAAAAGTTTGGATATTCAGCAAAACTGTTTCACTTGATGAAACCTGGGGCGATGAAGATGAAGCTGCTTTGGAAAATGTAAATGTATTGCCATTGCTTGCCGATGATGTAAGAAACATCGCTAATTGGGAACATACAACAGGGCAAACAAGAATAGCAGTAATGCTCAGAAAGGAAAAAGAGAAAGAAGCTTCTGCTGATACATTGATGATTCACCCAAATGAAATTCTCCTCGTTCGGCAAAGTACAGTGCCGCTTAAACAAACTATTGACCGCTTTGGTGGCCGCAGGCCGGCAGATGCTTCCAAATTTGATCTTCGCCTGCGAAATAAAAACGGTGTGGTAATTGAATCAACTAAAGTAAAAAATCATTTTGCATCGGCACAATTTATTCAGCTTGCCGAAGAACAACAGTTGACTGCTCCGCCTTACGAGTTGTTTGATTCAGGCCTCAGCTTTGAGGGAATGGACAATGTATTTTTCGATGGCTTTTCAGCGCAGCCTTTCTCTTATGAAAAAGAATTTGTGGATGAGCCTGGCATGGTACCCCGCAGCAAACCGGTGATTACAGAATCGCTGACCACATTTGAATTCAGCCTCAGAAATAATGCAATTGCTAATTCTGTATTTGGCAGAACGGACAGTAAGGTGAAAAAACAAAAAGCCACTATCAAAGAAAATTTTGTGATTGTTGACCAAAACACAGAAAAGCCGATAGCTGCAGATACGTTCAACAGCAAAGCAGCAGCATTGCAAACAATGAATAAATTAAAAGATGAAAAAACTTTTAGAAAGACAAGATTGGTGGTAAAGCCGGCGGTTGAGGTTGTGGAATGATAACAATTGACAATAAGCAACGGGCAATAGACAATTAGTATTAGTAGTCATTGAACATTGAGCATTGATAATTGAACATTCACAATCTGTTTACTTAAAGACTATTGCCACGTAGTGGCATCCTGTTTATAGAAAAAATTTGGTTGGCTTTTGCAGACTCCGTAGGAGTCGCCTGTAAAACAGGAGGCTCCTACGGAGCCTTCATCAATCTCTAAAAAAATTTTCTATAAACAGGATGCTCCTAACGGAGCTTAAATAAACGACATTAATTGAACATTGAGCATTGATAATTGAACATTTGGTTTCGACATTGAACATTTGGTTTCGACATTGAACATTTGGTTTCGACATTGAACATTTGGTTTAACCACTGAATATTTTTCATTATGGCAACCCCCGATCCCAATTATTCTTTTCTTCCCTGGATGCGTCGCGGCATTGCAAGCTTTGCAGATGCCGGCAGCTTATCTGCGGCTGATCCTGTTAACGTTTCTGTTTTGGCCGACGCCATGGGAGAAGGAAAGCCTTCTATTGAAGTAAAACAAAACATTAAGCTGTATGGCCCAGGTCATGTAACCGGTATTGATCATCGCTCCATTGTAAGAACAATACCACGCAAAGGAGTAAAAAATTTTGAAGCAAATTTTTTATGCGCAATTGAATTTTATGATGAAGATTTTCCCTGGCGCTATACACCGCTATTGCCTGCCGTCGGAAAATTGCAGCCCTGGATCTGGCTTGTTGTATTGAAGCAGGATGAATTTCAGCGCAGCCGAATGACGGAAACTTCACTGCCGGCTATTGAAATTTTTTCAGCAGCTATGTCAAAGGCTTTTCCTGATCCGGCCACTACATGGGCATGGGCGCACACACATTTGAATTTTGCAATTGATGGATTAAAGCCTGTAACAGACCAACGAATTGCTGTAAGAGATAAGCTTAATGAAAATGCCAATCTTGGATGTTCGAGACTGATCTGTCCGCGGCATTTGCAGCCTTCCACCCAATACACTGCTTTCTTAGTGCCTGCATTTGAAAAAGGAAGATTATCAGGATTAGGAAAAGAAGAAGAGCTGATCAATACAGCACCTAATACACAAGCATCATGGTCTGTATCATCAGGCGCTACAGTGTTTCCTGTTTATTACGAATGGGATTTTGTAACACAAAGCCGCGGCGATTTTGAATCACTGGCAAGACTACTCTCTCCTTTAAATGAGGAAGAATCAAAAAATCTTGCACAAGCAGGACTTACAATGGAAGTCAGCAATCCCGGATGGGGGCTTACTCACAAAGGCGCCAACCTTGTACTGAATTGTGAAAGCGCATTGAATCCTCTAAACCGGCAAGCTTATACTTTACTCACAGATAGTAATGTTATTGAAGACAAAAATTTTACAAAGGCTATAGCTGACCTCGTAAACCTTGGCGTTGCATCACCAACCGATATCACGAACAATAATGCCGTTTCAAATCCTTTTTATGAAAACAGCAACCTTGAAGATGATCCCATAATTGTGCCACCGTTGTATGGAAGTTTTTACCGCGACAATCCTGCAAAAACATCTTCATCAAATCCTGCAAAATCCAATTCGGCTAAAAGCAAAGATTGGTATAATCAGCTGAACTTAAATCCAGCCTTTCGTATAGCTGCATCCGCGGGAACATCTGTCGTTCAAAAAGACCAGGAAATATTTATGGACAGGGCCTGGGATCAGTTGAATCTATTGAATGAAGAAAGATTGTTGGCCAAACGCTGGCATTATTCGATGGAACTAAGTGAATCTTTTTTTAATAAAAGGATAAACCCTGTGGTATCAACACAGGTTACCGACAACGCTGCCGGAGCTGCCAAAGCCTACAATGCATTATCACTGCTGGCGCCAATGTATAAATCTCTTGCTCTCGACAAAAAAAGTTTTTCGGAAGTGGTAAAAACAAGACCCATGGCTTCGGTCTATACCGCATCTTTTAATAAAATAATAAGACCGGGAGGGCCGTTAACATCGAGAGTAAATGCTGCCGCTGTTGCAAATACAGGAGCATCAACAACCGGCGCTGTTTCATCTTCAAGATCGGTCGGAGGATCAATTGCGGCAGTACCACATGTTGTATCTGCCGCTGCTACATCGGCCGTTGCAACACCGGCCGCCACGGCCGCTGCAACAACCACTGCAACTACCACCACTTTTTTTTCCGCAAACCGAATCAACGGCGCATTTTTAAATGCAATGCTTGTTGCAGAACCATTTGTCGTAGTGCAAAGGGATTATTTGCTGGAAATACTCACCGGGATTGTTTCTGAGTTTAATCAAATGAGCAGGATATTTCGTTTTTCCACTTTGCGTGAAGAAAAAAATGAGCAACTGGTTAATGAAGGTCTCTCAGGTTTCAGTGCATGTCACACTGCTTTTATTAAACTTCAAAATCTTTTCAAAAAAGAAACTAAACAGCCCCTTGTATTTACATCTGACATCAAACTTTTCAGCGCCATAGCTATGCAAATAAAACCTGTTGCTACAGTTACTGCCCGCTTTCATGGTATGTTGCCTGGTAAAAAACAGGTTGACATCAACTCATCTTCTGTAGCAGCTGATGCGCCTGAGTTTCCAGAACCAATGTACCGTTCGCTGGCAGAGCAATCTATTGATTACATTCTTCCGGGCCTCAGTGAAATACCGCCTAATAAAGTGGCTTTGCTGGTAGCAAACCAGTCTTTTATTGAATCATACATGGTGGGACTAAATCACGAAATAGCAAGAGAATATTTATGGCGTGAATTTCCTGCGCCGCTCAACGGCACTTCTTTCAAGCAATTTTGGGATACAAGAAACAATCCTGCTGCAGCCGGCAATCCTGAAAAATTTAAAGACATAAAAGCAGTTAAAAACTGGTTCGCAGCAAATGGGTTGCCTTCCGAATTAGGAAAGAATCCTGCATCGGGAAAACCAACCGAAAAGATGGTAGTATTGGTTCGCGGAGATCTGTTGCGCAAATATCCCAATACGGAAATTTATATGCACAAAGCAAAATGGATCGGTGCAAATAACACCAAACCCCGGGAGCCTGAAACTGCAATTAATGATTCAACTGTAAAGTATCCGTTATTCTCAGCTTTTATAGAACCCGACTATCAATTCCTCGGTTTTGATGTGAACCCGCATGAAGCTGTTGGCATAGACAACGAAGCAGGCTGGTATTTTGTAATGAAAGAAAGAGCCGGCGACATTCATTTTGGATTGGACATTGATGCAAGCACTACCAATCCGTCATGGGCTGCATTGGAAACCACAACGCCTGAAAACACCTGCATCAATGTGTCATCAGCCGGATTTAAAAATTTACCAAGGTATCCAAAGCCGCAGGGCGAAAGAGCAGATCGTTTTGCCAAAATGTTGTACCAGCAACCATTCCAGTTATTTGTTCATGCATCACGCATGGTCATCAAACAATAATTCATGGAAGCGATAAAAGTTATACAGCAACGCATCAAACAAAAAAGAGAAGCCTGGCAAAAGGCAGATGATGACTATTATAATGCATTGCAAACAGCAACTCTTGCACAGCGGGGTATTCAAACCGGTACACCTGTTTCAACACCGGCAGATATTGAATCAAAACGAAAAATAAAAAATGATCTTTTACAGTCATTAAACGAAGAGATCAATACGTTAAATAATCAGAGCACACCGCAACAGTTGATTGAACAGATATCTTCTGCATGGCCTTTTCTGCTGATGCCATTGCGTATTGAAGCAAGATATGTAACCATACGTCATATCATACGCCATCTTTCAACAGACGATGCCGTGGATATGAGCAATAATTCCAGGTTTGGCCAGCAGGTAGCAAGGTTGGGTTTTGAAAAAGATGAAGAAGGAACGATGACTTACCAGGTTTGGTCATACCATCTTTCAGGATTGAATTCGGGATTTTCTGCTGCTCCAGGATTTGAAGAATTAAAACCGAAAAGTGGAAAGTTTATCAAACGAAAAAATGATATTCATGAGTTGCGCATCCGCATATATCCTGATGAATTGTTCATGGAAGCGATGGAATACAGTCTGCAGCCTGGTGAATGGGAAGCCGGCATTGCATACTGGAAAGCTGTTTGCAGCGGAGCCAAAGCAAAAGATGAATGGACAAAACTTTCTATGTCGGTAACTCCGGCCCGTGCTGCATGGATCATCAGAGCTACACAACCAGAGAATTTTACAACAACCGCAAGCCTTCCGGCCCAGCCAAAGTTTGCAACTATCAAACCATTGAAAGATGGCGCTTATACAAGGCCACCCATTACACGAATGTTGCCCGAATGTTTTACCGTTCGGCTTTATAAAAACAATGTTGTAAAAGAATTCACCGGAAAATTAATTCCCGAGCCGCTGGTACTTGGGCTTGATCCTACAGACGATCCTTTTCATACAAACAAGGAATCAGGAATGCAGCAAAGCGGCGCCGCCTTACAAACACCTGAGTATTTGCAATGGATACATGATTTTGAAGCTGCAAAAAATAAAGGATTAGCTATTTCAATTGATCTTACTGCAAATCCGGAGTATAAAGAGGGCGTTGACAAAATAGTAGTAGCAGGTATAAAACTTTCGGCTGATGAAACAGAAAGCAGCCGCTTGATGCATGAGCTATTCAAAAATCATTTGTATAAAGAAGAAGGTATTAGCATTTTGCCGAAAGGAACTCCTACCAACAATTTTGGAAAAGATAAAGCAGGATTTGACCGGCGGGAATATGATGCAGGTTTATATTTTTCATCGCAATGGGAAGTGCCTGCTGCAGTATTGGAAACTGATGGTGCAAAACTGGCAAAAACTCTTGGACTTAATAAGTTATTTCGCATTCCTTTTGGGCATTGCACTGATCTGGGTGAAGCTGCATTAATGAATAAAATGCTTTGGCCTGCCACCATGGGGTATTACCTGCTGCAATTTTTCACCCCTCAATTAGATGAAAAAACAAGAGAGCAGCTCAGATTATTTTTTATAAACCGTGTAAGCGGAAGAGGCTCAATTCCTGTAATGCGTATCAACCGTCAGCCCTATGGTATCATCCCTGTCAGTTCATATAAGCTTTGGCAGTACGGCACCAACATAACTAATGAAGAAGAAAAACTTGCTTCGCAGATCTGGTCGTTCTTATCCAAATTGAATCCGATCTGGCAATCATTAACCGCTAACATTAAAACAACAGCCACAGCAGGCAGTAACGGACTTGATGAATCATTTTTCGAAATGATGAAACACACACCTTCGGCTGCATCGGTGCACAGGCAATGGATGATAGGTAATAAACTTCAACAGGCTATGAGAATTGCGAGAGGCAATCCTACCGATGCTGAACTTGCCCGTGATCCTTCCTTCAAACCTGGTGACTTTATGAGATTGCTGGTGGCCATGGGTTTTGATCATACCTTGTTTAATTCATTGCTCAATGCATTTCACACGCCAAAGGAAAAAATTGAAAGAGTCTTTATTGAAGATCTCCTACCATCCGAAATTCATTTACCCTGGCCCATGAATGGAAAAAAATGGAACTACCTGCAATGGCTGGCACAGGATAAGATCGCTAATATCTGGAACGACGATCTCTCAGGTGTGCCTGCCGGCGATCCGGCTGATGCATCACCTAAACCTCTTTCTGTCTTTTATATTTTAGCAAGACAAGCTTTACTTCGTGCATTTTTAGAAACAGGTATGCGTGTTGCAGAAACTCATCCCGGTCTTTGGCTGCTGAAAGTAAAAGACTTTGAAGTGCAGCAGTTACAAAGCAACAAAATTGTTATAGATAAAATTGATGGAATCAATAAACTGTTTTTCGCCTTTCAGCCCATCGTATCAAAGTTTCAGATCGCAATGCCTTTTGAATTGGAAACAGACCGCTGGAATTATTTTCAAAAAGCATATCCTGCTACCGGATCCCTGCCGCTGGCCGATTGGATGGATGCCAATAAAAACACAAGTGCACTCCCGCAGTTGAGAGACATACTTTCTGCAGTGAGTTATTTCAGCAAACAACCAACAGCAAAAATTGAAAGACTTTTTGCCGAACATCTTGACATTTGCAGCCATCGTCTTGATGCATGGATGGAAGCATTGGCAATGCAGCGAATAAACAAACAACGTATTGCTAAACCAACCGGTATTTATCTTGGTTCTTACGGTTATCTTCTTAACCTAAAACCAAATGCAAGCCGCTCTGTTATTTTTTCGGAAGTGCAGCCCGAATATATCAATGCCGATGCCAACTCAATGAACATTGCTGCCATACCGTTGATACATGCAACAGCAGCAAAGCAACAGGGAATTGATATTGCAGATAAAAGCTGGCAAAAAAGTTTTTTCTATATCGGTGAAAATCCTGCGCCAAGGGTCAGGCTTAATACTGCAACCGGCAAAGCAGAGCCTGATGAATTGATCAATATTTCAAAAAGCGATGGCTTTATACATGCACCTTCATCAGCGCATGCTACATCCGCAGCAATTATTCGCAATGGCTTTTTGAATCACAAAGCCGACGAACATACTGCTTTGCTTGCGGTGCAGCTTAATTCGCCCCGTGTAAGACAAGCAATGCAAATGCTGGAGGGTATGCAACAGGGTATAGGCATTGGCGAATTATTGGGATATTACTTCGAACGATTGCTTCACGATAACAATGCAGACGCTGCTTTGTACAATCTTCGTCTTGCTTTTCCATTGCAGCGCACTGCTGATGATAACAGTAGCCCATCAACCATGACAACGATTGATGGCATGAAACTCCTTCAAAGCAGGCGCAAAAAACCAACCTTACCCGGATGGCTTGAAAACAAAGGAATAAACTCCGCCGATTTTGTTAAGATAAATAATGCTGCATTGAGACTGGAAGATTATCTCGACTCACTTGGCGACCTTTTGCTTGCTGAAAGTGTGTATCAAATGGCAAAAGGCAACAGAGACCGTGCTGCTGCTGCATTGCGTATTATGAACAGCGGCGGCCAAGTGATCATGCCTGAATTTGTCCGTACACCCATGAAAGGTTCAGCCATTACACATCGTACAGGAATTGTTTTCACACAAAGGGTTTTAAATACACTTAAACATGCATGGACAACCAAAGGCACACCCCGATCATTGCTTTCACCTGACCTGAATTTTTGGCTTAGCCAGCAACTGCCATTACCTTCCAAAATAAAAATAGTTGTAAAACTGAAACCGGCTGTAAGAAAAGAAATACTTGTTTCAGATTTGGGAATAGAGCCTTTGGATCTGCTATACATCATGCCTGAAAATTTTAATAATGCACATGAAAGTTTATTAGCTACTCTTGTGCAATCGGCCGCAATGGCAAAATTCAACATTGATTTTCCGGTTGATGGACAGAACATGCAAATTGATTTTAAAGACAGAAGCACTTTTAATGCAACAGAATTCAGCCTGTTCGAGATAAGCACACTTGTATATTCACTAAAAGATCTGATCAGTAAAGTAAGGCCCGTCAGTCCCAATGATTTTATACTGCCTGATAAACCTGCTGCATTCAATGACACAACCAATGCAACTGAGTTAAAAACAAATATTTCGGCTGTTACTTTACCCACTGGTCATATTGCAACTATCATTCAATCGCTGCGTGACGATGCAACAGCACTTAACGGCGCAACAGATACAGCAAAGCCCGACACCACTATAAAACCATTGATAAAAAAACTGATCACTTCACTGCAGGCAGCATGGCAATATGGCGTAACAAAAGCAGGAAGTGAAGGCATCTGCTACTGGAATAGTGAATCAATAAAAAGATGGGTGACAAAAGCTGAGTCTGCTGCCGCTGAACTTGAAAGTAAATTAAACGCGGCCCGCAAGAGCTTTGCAGATATTCCTGCAACACTTACAGGAGAACTTCTATTTAAGAAACTTCGTGATATTGCTACTGCTTTATTTGACAACACTGTTGCTATTTTCGCTTTTATAAATGTGCAAAATGCAAATGAATTAAAAGAATGCTATGCCAACAGAAATTTAATTGACAATACAAAAGCTATGGATATTGATGAATGGGTGCGTGAAGCTTCATTGGTAAGAAAACAATTGTCAATATACAGGCGGGCTGTATTAATTCGTGAAGCTCTTTCAGATAAACTGATGAGCAGTTCCTTTACCGTTTTGCAATTTCCTTTTTTAAAAGAGAAACAGCCGTGGATTGGAGGAAAGATTCCTGCAGAAACAAATTCAATTGACTTTAAAGAAAGAGCCAGCTTGTCTGTTTTGCTTGAAACTCCTTCCACGTTTGTTCCTGAGAATCTTTTTTCAGGTTTTATCATTGACGAGTGGCCGGAATGGATTCCCGACAGGCAAGTTGATACAGCCGTTACATTTCAATATAACCAACCTAACTCAGAACCAGCGCAGTCCATGTTGCTGGCAGTAACGCCGGCAGAAGGTGGCAACTGGAAATGGGAATACTTAACCGGAGCAATAGATGAGGCATTGGATATGGCGAAAAGAAGATTGGTGACACCCGATATGATTAATACTAACGCAGCACTCAGACAAACATTGCCCGCTGTGACCTTACCCTTTATGAAAGAAAATAACCAAACGCCGGTTGCAGAAAAACTCTAATTGAAAAACCAGACAGATAAATATAATTGATGCCATGAAAACAGAACGATAAATGGAGCGCCGCAACAGACGATGACATGAAATACAACTGCCGGCACAAAAAACACTTAGCTTCTATGCTAATCGCATAAAAAAATTGAAAATATATTTATATGCCAACACCTGATACCAGCGCCTTTTTGATCTGGCAAAAAATACAACCTGTTCCCAACAACGATGATGTAGCCGAAGCGTTGCGGTGTGAGATACATGATCCGCTTTGGCTTTTGGCCCGTCAGTGGCAGCTTGGTGAATTTAATGGCGAAGATGCAGGCATGGCGGCGTTTACACATATTGTTACAAAGAGCACACCTGTTCAGCGATATTTACCTGCAGGTTCTTCAGTTGCTATGCCTGTTAATTATGAAGAACAACATCTGAATGTTGTTTCAGAATCGGTGCAAGCTACATTTAATATGTTGATGCGGGTAGAAACAGGACGCATGTGGCAAAAAATGCTGGTGAATGCCGGTAAAGCAAACGCATGGAAATCTTTTGTTCAAAATCCATTACTGCAATTCAAAAAACCGGAATTAAAATATGAGCCGGATAATAAAAGCATGACTGCTTATCATGATCAATCGTATGAACAGGCAGTGGCAGCGCTGAGTAATGGCAGAATGATTGATGGCAGCTTATTGTTTAAAGAATTGCAAACAAGAAAAGCTTCTGACTTTTTACCTGCTGCAGACAACATCGTTGATGAAACAGGCAAAAGCTGGCTGCAATGGGTAAAGCAGGTTATGGGAATGAAAGAAAATTCAACAATCAGTTGGGATTCGGGCCGGCTGGAGTACAGTGCATCGTTATCTGCTGTTTTACCTGACAATACATCAGCCTGTCTTAGAATGCCCGAATACAATGGAGATAGAATGGAAAGCTTTGACTGGGAACAAACATCAGAATCACCTGAATTGAAAAAAGACCTGCGAACTGATTTGCTCACCACTCATCGCCATACATTTATTCCAACACAGGTCAGTTTTCCATCTATGCCTTGTGCCCGCTGGTGGGAATTTGAAGATAGTGTCATTGATCTCGGCAATGTACAAGCCGATAAAACGGACATTGGTCTTTTGCTGCTTGCAGAATTTGGTCTTACATACAGTAACGACTGGATGCTGGTGCCGCTGCCTTTACCGGTGGGCCGACTGGCACAGGTTCGCAGCATGCGGGTGACGGATGTTTTTGGAGTGCAAACTTATTTGAAAGCAGCACAGCAAAATAATAACTGGGAATTGTTTCAATCAACTACGCCACAACTGCAAAATGTAAAAGGATGGCTTTACCTTCCTGCTGTAAACAACAACTTTCTGCAAAGTGAAGCAATAGAAGAAGTGCACCTGCTAAGAGATGAAATGGCGAATATGGTTTGGGGTGTTGAAGCAACAGTGCAGGACAATTGGGGATTTGCTACAGAAGGCCGAAGCGCTTCTCTGCAATTTGAAAGCTGGCTGAAGCAAATGGCAGGCATTGATGAAAATGGTGAAGACCAGCAAGCAAAGAATGTAAATGCAGACTTCAAATATAGCATTGGCAGCACCGTGCCGCCTAACTGGATTCCATTTATTCCACTCAGGCATGATGGCGCACAAATTGTTTTCAGGCGTGCAGCCATGCCCCGGTTCAATGGCGATTTTCCCGCTTCACGGATCAGACCAAAGACAGATGTGCTAAATAGTAAAACAGATACAAAAGGACGTTATGATATCAAAGAAGAAGAGATTGCAGCGTCAGGAATTACAGTCCGTCAATTGTGGCGCCGCAGCCGTTGGTTTGACGGAAAAACTATTACATGGCTTGCCCGTGAAAAGAATATTGGCCGTCATCGTGAAAGCAGCGGACTACAGTTTGATATCATAAAATAAAAACAATCATCACATTCTTCAGTTCTGTTTCGTTCACCGCTATTGCAGGTCTGTTATTATTTACGGCTATTCTATTTTTATGTGTGCTTGGAATTAATTTAGTTAACAACAATTATCCCGATGAACCGGTGCAGGATGTACAGAAAAAAACATTCAACAGAACTTTCCTGCTCAATTTTCTTTTGCTTTCATTTTTATTTGCATTTGTCGTGGCAGAGTTCCGCGAATTAAAACAGTTGGCTGCTTTTACTAACAAATCACTTTTCCAGCTTCCGTTAGATTTTTTTATTACGCTGATCGCTTACCTGCTTATGCTGTTATTGCAACTCGCCATCTTGTATGGATTGTACAAGCTGCGGCTGGAACTGTATTCCAATTTTATGAATAGGAAATTTGATTTTGAAAATCAATAAGTTTAATCAGCCAGTCATTTAAAGAGAACTTACGCCAGCCTCTTCTAAAATTTTTCTTACTTCATCAATCTCCTCAGCATTCTCTAATTGCTGTTCAGAAGTATTCCAGGTGCTGATATTGATACCAAGATGAAGAACATAATCAGAAAAAACTACAATTTTACGGTTTCTCTTCAATAATGAATTAGGATTCCATTGTGTAATCTCCCAATCTACATCCCGGTTTCGATAATGAGGGAAGGGATAATTAAGAAGAAATTCATCTTTTCGCATCACCATTGTAAGCATACGTTCATTGTCTTTTTCGCTGATATGAATTTCCCTGTTGTTAATTGACCATACAGTTTCTTTTATGGCGGTATGTTCTATAGAATCGTGACCACTTACAAGCCCAACTCCATAATTAGTCTTAAAAACGGTTAAGAAATCAATAATCGGTTTTTTAAAATACGCATCTGCATCCATCATCATAATAAACTCCGGCGACTGATAACCAGCATAGTCACAATTTTCCTGAATAGCTTTTGCAAAAATATTTGCCACATAGGGTATTCCCATATTTTTATGAAGAAACACTTTGTGGATTATCTGATCTTCGTTGCCAGAAATGGAGTGAATAATATCCTTTGTTTCCTGGTCACTTCCATTATCAAATATCCAAATCGTACTTTGAATGCCTTCCAACTGTCTTATTAATGACTTAAAAGCAATAGCAAAAATTTGCCCCCTGTTCCATACAGGGATGCAAATTCCAAGCGAATATTTTGTTTCAAAACCCATGTAGTATAATGTAAATATAAAAAGTATTTTATTGGTCTTTCTAATATAATGACTGGTACACTTTGATATATTCCGCCGCACTTTTCTCCCAATTAAACTCCTGGCTTCTTTTTTTAAGAGTTACTACCATATCATCTGCTTTGCTTTTATATAGCAGCATTCCCTGGTGAAATGTATGTTGAATATGATTTTCTTCGAAAGAAGAAAAATAAAAAGCAGCATCACCGCCAATCTCGGGCAGCGATGTAAGCCTGGAAGCAAACACAGGCTTCCCAAATGACATAGCTTCTATCACCGGTAAACCAAATCCTTCCGCTCTTGAAGGATGCATGAACGCATCGCAATTGGAGAGATACCATGATTTTTCATTTTCTGTAACCGGCCCTAATATGCGAAGCCTTTCTTCCACCCCAGATTGCTTCGCTATTTGTTTCATGTTTTGAATGTAATCAGGATCATCCAGTCTTCCAGCTATCAGCAATTCTATATCTTCATTGGCTTTTAATAAAGAAAGAAGCACATGATAATTCTTCTTTTGATTCACATATCCCATTCCAAACAGGAAAGGCCGTTTTGGTTTATAGGAATTGGGATGAAGCGAAGAAGGCATCAGGTTACTTGTGCCATTATATATTACATATACAGGCTTGCGGCCTACATCACAGTGTTTGAAAACATCATTACGGGTAAACCCGGATATGCAAACAACAGCATCGCTGCGATCAATCAATTGCTGCACATGCGCAACATCCCGTTTCTGATCCTCAAAAGATTTTCCTTCATGCAGCGAATTAATGTCGTGAATAGTTAACAATATTTTTACATTCTTATATTTTCTTTTATCCGGAACGATGCGGCCCGATTGAAAAGGTGCATGCCATACCCTGCAATTCCACATGAAAGGTTTGAAGAAACGATGATATTTTTTTGCTGCTATGCAATTATCCTTACGCTGAAAAACTTTTGCAGCATCATTGGGGATATAATACCCCATTTTAATATTTCCCATGCTGTCTAATTGGTTTTGCACATGGTTTCCCAGGTAAAGACAATAATAATAAAGACCTGAATTAGGAAATTTCATCAGGTCGCAATCCAGAATGATCTCCATCTTTATTTAACTATTATAAAACTGATAAAAATATTTGCATATATCTTGCCAGTCTTTCATTTTTTATGTCTTAAATATTACATGACAATTATTTTTTGCAAAACGCAACGATAGAAAAAAATAAGTTGTCAGCACATTTAACCGCGGTTGCTTAAAAGAGGTATGACTTTTGTTTAATATATTCCAACAAAGCCTGCCTGAACTATTTCCACCATTATTATCTGTTTATCTGACCTTAATTAAACTAATAGTATCACTATGCAAAAAATTATTTTTGATTGTGAAAGGATGAAGTATTCGAGCACGGGTTTATATCACTATTGTATTAATCTTGGATCACATCTTGAAAAAAAAATAAATAAGTCTGAAGAGCATCTTACTTTTTTTTCTCCCGGCAACGCTGTTGAAGCTTTTGGAAAATCGGTTCCGCACATTCGTCAAAATTCTTTACAAAAATTTTACATGCCTTCGTTAAAAAAATTTAACATCTGGCATTGCACGTATCAAAGTTCGCATTATGTGCCGCGCAGAAACAGGCATATTAAAGTGGTGCTTACCATTCATGACCTCAACTTTCTTTATGAGAAAAAGGCAGAGGCAAAGCGTTTAAAATATTTACGCCACCTGCAGGAAAATATTAATCGCAGTGATGTTATTGTTTGTATTTCTGAATTCTGTAAGAAAGATGTATTGATGAATTGCAGCATTGGTAATAAACCAATCTGCGTAATACACAATGGCACCAATACATTAAAAGAACCTAAGCTGGTAACAGGATCTTATAAACCGGAACGTCCATTTCTTTTTTCGCTTGGTGTTATTTGCAGAAAAAAGAATTTTCATGTGTTACTGCCACTGATAGAACAAAACCAGGATCTGGAATTGCTGATAGCAGGCCGCCCTGATGATACCGATTATTTGAATTTTATTCAGAAATCGGCTAAGCAGCTTCGCATAGAAGATAACCTGCGTATGTTGGGAGCTATTACCGAACCGGAAAAATCATGGTATTATAACAATTGTTATGCCTTTGCACTTCCGTCTATTGCCGAAGGTTTTGGTTTACCGGTTACCGAAGCCATGTCGGTTGGTAAACCCGTTTTTTTATCAAACCTCACAGCATTGCCCGAAATCGGCAAAGATGTAGCGTTTTATTTCCGCGACTTCAATGCAAGGCACATGCAAAAAGTTTTTATCAATGGCATGCAGCAATATCATGAAAATAAAATGGAGCATGCCATACGTGAACACAGTGAAACATTCAGTTGGGATAAGGCAGCCAATGAATACATTAATGTTTACAGATCGCTTTATTAAAAATCAAAACAATATCCTGCCTGTTTAAACAGAAAAAATGAAATGAACCATAATCCCGCCTTGGCGGGACGAGCAAATTAACCCCGACGCTATCCTACCGTGTACCCACAAATATTTTTGGAACACGGATGACACGGACCGGCCTGCCGGCAGGCAGGTTAAAGAGATTAACACAGATTTTTTAATGAATTAAGTGAAGTAAATATGGTTGAAAACGGATTTAGTAAATACATGCTTTCTTTTTATTCTGCTTCGCAGAATAAAATTTCCGTGTTTATCCGTCTCATCCGCGTCATCCGTGTTCAATTGCTTCGAATTAAAAGATGTGGGTACACGGTAGGATGCTATCGGGGCTGCGATATAAATTTTTATGGTGAATTCTCCCGATTGTTATTGGGAACCAAAAAACAAAAGAAATAAACAGATGAAAATTTATCGTCGCCTTCTTGGCTATGCAAAACCGTATTCAAAGTTTATTGTCCCGTTTTTCATCTTTACAATAGCGGGCATATTTTTTAGCGTCTTCCAGTTTGCATTGATCATACCGTTATTGAATTTTTTATTCGACCCGGTGAATACTGCAGAAGCATCGAAATATGCAACAGCGCCTGACTTTAGTTTTTCAGCAAGTTATTTTAAAGATTATTTCTATTACCTCGTTTATAATTTTAAAACACACAATCCTGTTTATGCCTTGTATTTTTTAGCAGGCATGATCGTGACTGCCGTTATATTTACCAATATTTTCCGTTACCTGGCACAGCGTTGTTTGATAAATGCAAGAACATTGCTTGTAAAAAGATTAAGAGAAGCTTTGTTTGAAAAAATAAATCACCTGCATTTAGGTTATTTTACAAAAGAACATAAAGGTGATCTGATATCAAGATTAAATAGTGATGTGCATGGTATAGAAGGAGCGGCGGCCAGTTCACTCGAAGTACTTTTTAAAGAGCCTTATGTGATGCTCGGTTATTTTATCGCTTTGTTTGCGATATCTGCAAAGCTTACCTTGTTTACTTTACTTGTCATTCCTATTTCGGCAGTGGCAATAGCTACAGTGACAAAAAAATTAAGAAAGGAAGCAAGAGATGTGCAGGGTTCATTGGGAAGATTGCTTACACAAATTGATGAAACATTATTAGGCATGCGTATCATCAGGGCATTTAATGCGACTGATTTTATAATAAAACGTTTCAGCAAAGAGAATGACTTTTACCGCAAAGCAAGCCTTGCCAGTTTTAATAAAAGGGAACTGGCGCCTGCTTTTTCAGAAGCAGCGGGTGTAGTGGTTGTTGCTTGTATATTAGTATATGGCGGAAGTCTTGTATTGACCAATACCAATGGATTACAGGCAAGTTCCTTTATCGCATTCATTGCCATTTTTTCACAGGTGATACGGCCGGCAAAAGCTATAGTAGTGGCACTCTCCAATATTCAAATAGGGCAGGCTTCCGGTGAACGAATTCTCGAAGTGCTGGATAAACCCATTGATATAACTGATAAACCTGGTGCTGTTAAACTGAACTCATTTGAAGATAAAATTGAATTGAGAAATGTTTCCTTTGCCTATAATGAAAAACCGGTTCTGCAAAATATAGACCTTGAAATAGAAAAAGGGAAAACGGTTGCCTTAGTCGGCCCTTCAGGTGTTGGTAAATCAACCATTGCTGATCTGATACCGCGTTTTTATGACACCACATCAGGCGAAGTGCTGATAGATGGGATCAATGTAAAAGATTATTACATGGAATCAATCCGCAGCAAGATGAGCTTTGTAACACAGGAGATCATTTTATTCAATGATACCATTTTCAATAATATTGCATTGGGTCGCCCTGATGCAAATCCTGAAGACGTGATAGAAGCTGCAAAAATTGCCAATGCGCATGATTTCATTATGCAAACTGAGGATGGCTATCAAACCATCATTGGCGACAGAGGAATAAGATTATCGGGTGGACAGCGACAAAGATTAAGCATCGCCAGGGCAGTATTTAAAAATCCTTCCATACTTATTTTGGACGAAGCCACTTCTGCACTGGATACCGAATCGGAAAGATTGGTACAGGATGCATTAAACAACCTGATGAAAGGAAGAACTACATTGGTAATTGCTCACAGACTGAGCACTATTAAAGAAGCCGATGAGATCATCATTTTACAAGATGGCCGGATTGTTGAAAGAGGAAGTCACTATGAGCTGATTGAAATTGAAGAAAGCATTTACAGAAGGCTGACTTTATTGCAAAAAATCGCTTAATAAAGGCACAAGGAGCAAGGAACAAGGTACAAGAAACAAGGTGCAAGAGACAAGGAACAAGAAACAAAGACAGTTACTGGTTACTGGATGCTGGTTACAGTTATCCGCAACTTATAACTTGCATCAGATAAAACTAATTCAATAATCTGATCCTGTCTTTGCGGCGCCAGCGGTAATAAATAAACAGGCCGCCTAAGATCAGAGCAACTGCCATTACCCGAAAGATATATTTTTTGCGTAGTGCCTCTTTATCTTTTCCTTCTGCCAGCTTAGTTGTAGCCGTTTCGATATAAAAATTCAGCAGCGGGTATTCTTCATTGATCATTTTTACACCGGCAAATCTTTTTAATGCTTTGGTGTAATAACCTTCATAATAAAAAGAAAGAGCCCTATTAAAGGCAAGTGATGCCTGGCTCATTTTCGTTGTTACTTTCACTGAATCCAAAAAACCCCGAATGATATTTACCGGGATAGCAAAATTGAAACCCGCAGCCAAACCGCCTGTTTTTTGTTCAAGGCTGCCAAATGTTGCAAGACCTATCACTTCACCTTTATTATTACACACAGGGCTGCCACTGCTGCCATGTGTAATAACGGCATCCATTTGTATAACAGGCCACCCCCCTACTGATCTTTTTATGGCACTTACAATTCCTTTTGTGAGTGTAGGTTCGATATTCGTTTCTCTTGCAAGGAAAGTATTGGATGTAACGGGTTCAGGATATCCATATACCAATACTTCTTCACCTATTCTTGCAATACCATCATTACTGAGCGGAAGCGTTGGCAATTGCCTCACACTATCCACTTTTAGCAGCGCTACATCCTTACCTGGCATGGGTGTTCCTTTGATGACCACCTTGGCAGGCATTCGCTTTGTTACAAGCTGATTCTCGTTGTCATCCATTCTGAACTGCACATAAATGTCTCTTTTCAGATCAAAAAGTATCATGGAAGACACCTGTGAATAAATGGCACTGTAAGCATTGTTTAAAAGATTGCGCTGTTCATCATTAAGCGTCATAGCCCATGAAGATTCCAGTGCCCTGATATTAGCTTCCGTTACTTCCTGGAAAGTAGAGAGAGTGAACCTGCGGCGAATAAATGCACTATCCCTGTCAATGATATGAGCATTTGTTACAAGATAACCATCGCCGGTAACAAAAAATCCTGTGCCGGAAGAAAGTATGCGGTGCTTTTGCCGGAAGTATTGGGTAGTTGCTGAAAAAAACCGGAATGGGCTATTGTATAAAGATTTTACAACAATATCGAGCTTTTCCTCTGCTGAAAACATGGTGCCGGTAGTATCGAGCCGCTGTACAGAATCAACCAGTTTGTTGAATCGCCTTTCATTCATTTCTACCTTATTCACATATACGGTAGCCGAAAATACAGTTTGCACCATTGCTACCGCCGGTGAGTTGGCCGCATAGCTTTGTTCGGCAGATATCACCTGGCTTCTAGCTTCAATGCTGACCAACGAAATAAACAACAGTATATAAACCGATCTAACCATAATTCAGGCTTCATTACTTTTTCAAGGTACAAAAAACGACTTTCTAATTCATTTTTTCAAGTCTGTACAGACTTATAAGGTTTTAGATGGAGATGTTACGTACAAAACAACCTGCACAAACCTTATAGGTCTTTTGCATGATCTCATACATGATAATTTTTAAAAACTCTCTGCAAAGAAACAAGTATTTGGATAATTCATTATATTCGGCGAAACGGTTGCTTACACATTCGCCCATGTGAAGCAACCTTTTTATTTTCAAACTACTGTTATGACGGGACAACAACTTTTTGAGCAATACAGCACTTATCCTAATACCTGGGATGAAATGTGCAGCGACGGTTATATCCGTTCGCAATATGGGCAGGTATATAATGACTTCAGCAAATACCCGGTTGATGTTTTGCAGCAAAAAGACAAGCTGGCCGGCGAGTTGTTCATGAACCAGGGCATTACGTTTACTGTTTACAGCGATGATGCCGGTATTGAAAAAATTTTCCCTTTCGACATTATTCCCCGCATACTCACCGGCGCTGAATGGGATCATATTGAGCAGGGCATCAAGCAGAGGCTCCGGGCATTGAATCTTTTTTTGAAAGACATTTATTCTGACCAGCAAATATTAAAAGATAAGATCATCCCTGCCGATCTGGTTGCATCCTGTCCGCATTATACAAGGGAAGTGTTTGACATCAAAGTGCCGCATGATTTGTATGTTCATATTTCAGGCATTGATCTTATCCGCAGCCAGGATGGAACTTTTTATATATTGGAAGATAACCTGCGAACTCCTTCCGGCGTATCGTATATGCTGGAAAACCGGGAAGTCACTAAGAAGATATTTCCCGGCATGTTATCTAACAGCCGTGCAAGGATGATCAATAATTATCCGCTCTTGCTGCATAATATATTGGTGAGCCTTGCACCGCAGCAATTATCAAATCCTACTGTTGCATTGCTCACACCCGGTGTTTTCAACTCGGCTTATTTTGAACACACCTTCCTGGCAAGACAAATGGGTGTGCAGCTAGTAGAAGGACGAGACCTGCTGGTGGACAATCATAAAGTGTATATGAAAACCACATCGGGCCTGCAGCAGGTGCATGTGATCTATCGCCGCATTGATGATGAATATCTTGATCCATTGGTTTTTCGTCCTGACAGTGCATTGGGTGTACCTGGTTTAATGAGTGCTTATCGCAAAGGAAATGTTGCCATCGTAAATGCTGTAGGCAATGGTGTAGCTGATGATAAAGCTGTGTATGCTTATGTGCCGGATATGATCAAATATTATCTGAATGAAGAAACTATCCTGCCTAACGTGCCGACCTATAGTTTAGAAAATACAGATGAAAGACAACATGTTTTTGATAATATTGAAAAAATGGTAATCAAGCGAACCAATCAATCAGGTGGATATGGAATGGTAATGGGAAATGCTGCCAGTGAACAGGAATTGAAAAAAGTAAAACAAGCCATTTTGGAAACACCAAGAGAATTTATTGCCCAACCAATCATTAAACTTTCAACTGTTCCTTGTTTTATTGATGGCAAATTACAACCCCGTCATGTTGATTTAAGACCTTATGCTCTTTGCGGCCCTGATGGAATAAAAGTGGTGCCCGGCGGATTGACAAGAGTAGCATTAAGAGAAGGTTCATTGGTAGTAAACTCATCGCAGGGCGGCGGCAGTAAAGATACATGGGTGGTGGATTTGTAGCATAGTCTGAAAGTCTGTGGTCGGAAAGACGGAAGACTTTTCATTTTAAAAAACTGTTTCTTCCGGACATTCGGACTTTCCGACTTCCGGGCTTTAAAATTAAATTGCATGCTTAGTAGAATTGCTGATTCGTTGTTTTGGCTTAACCGGTATATGGAAAGAAATGATTGCCTTGTCAGGGTTATCCGCACCAATTATATTTTATCATTCGATTCAGACCATCGTACTGATTTTTCATGGAAAGATGTGATCTTTCTTTTTTCGCATGATCATGAAGCGGCAAACACTTATGGAGACAATGCAGCCACCGCACTTAATTATCTCGTCACTGATCCTAAAAATATCAATTCTATCAAAGTGCTTGTAACAAGAGCAAGGGAAAATGCCCGTGGCGTGCAGGATTATATCACCAAAGAATTGTGGGAACAGGTAAACCAATTATATCATATCGTCAATCATCCCGGCATTGTACAAAAAATTACCGGCTCGCAAACAATAGAGTTGATTGATTTGCTGGAAATGAATAGCACTTTGTTTTATGGTGTTACCGATAGCACAATGCCAAGAGGGCAAGGCTGGGAGTTTATGAACCTTGGCAAATTCATTGAACGATGCATGCTTACCATTGACAATATTTTGGCCCATTCACAAAAAATGGATCACCGCCTCGATATTCCAAAAGATATTCTTTTCTGGCGCCATCTTCTTCTTTCCCTCTCCGGTTATGAATTATACCTGAAATCTTATACAAGAGATCAGTATAATCTGAATGTGCTTGATCATGTTATCTTCAATACATATTTTCCAAGATCGCTTTTCTATTCCCTGTATCGTGTACGCAGGTATTTGAATGAAATTGCAGACCACACCCAAATGGATGGAAGTGTAATGCTTCAAAAACAATTGGGGCGTATATGCAGCAGAGTAGAATTTGCAGATCTCGACGCCATAAAGAAGGAAGGCTTGCCGCAATTTTTATATTCGCTGCGCAATGATCTTAATGAATTTTCAAAACAACTGACGCAGATTTATTTTTCTTACGCTTAACGAACTTGTAAATGCCCGTTTATAATATACATCACATCACCAAATACGAATACGACCGGCCTGTTAAAGAAAGTGTGAATGAAATAAAGATATATCCTTATGCCGATCCGTCGCAGGAAACGCTTCATCACCAGGTAAACATTACCGGCCATCCCGATATTTTAATGATACAGGATTATTGGGGCAATCGAATCGGCATGTTTAACCTGATGGCATCGCATAAAGAACTGATAATAGAAAGCAAGCTGATCGTAAGAACATTAGGTTCTTCTCTTTCTTTTGCTGATAACAAGGCTGATCTTGTCAAATTAAAAAAAGAAACTGCTAATAATCTTTCATTGCTTGAGCTTTCAAAACCAACAGAAATTGATTTGAGAGAAAAGATCAATTCTCTTGTCAAAGAATTTTATACCGAAGACATGCCAGTTGCTGCTATTGTTGAGAGATGCGGCAATTATATTTTCCAGGAATTTAATTATATCAAAGGCATCACTACTATTGAAACAACTGTAA
>Ga0187893_10004455_pt1 | contig 26627 bp, 17 predicted proteins | sample MA1701074metaG_FD_139574 | JGI IMG/M metagenome (GOLD analysis project Ga0187893, IMG submission 139574) | White microbial mat communities from a basaltic lava cave in the Kipuka Kanohina Cave System on the Island of Hawaii, USA - MA170107-4 metaG ... | reverse complement strand
GTAGGTGTTCAGCTTTCCGTAATAGCCTCTCTTAAACCGCAGCCGCTGGTACAGTGGCCGGCCGCTCTGGTTGTAGATATACTGCTCCCGGAACGACTCATCGAACCCGAAACAGTTCGCTCCCCCGCCAGCCCTGCCTGCACCGGCTGCTCGCTGATTGCCCGCCGCATCCGGACGGGATTCTCCAGTTCGCTGGCCGCTACGGCCTGCTGGCCGTCTCCCTCCCGCGAGCGCCGGAGCCGGGCTGCGTGGTCCGGGCCGATGCCCTACCGCCCGAACCGCTCGACATCTGGCGCCGAGAGATCCGGGCGCTCCGGACCTGTACCGATTTGTGGGATGCGATCGCCGGCGGAAACCGGGATGCCACGGACCTGCTGAACCGGAAGCTATCGGAAAAGCTCGCCGGCGTTCGCTTCCAACTGACGGCCTGGCCCGACGGCGGCCGGTTCCGGCTCGGCTACCGCCCCGCCAAGCTCATCGATGCCATCTGGCAGCGCTTCGCCGAGGAGATCGCCGGCGTCATCCAGTGCCCCCGCTGCCCGGCTCCCAAGTGCGGCCGGTGGTTCCTTCGCAGCGCTGCAAGGAGCGACCGCCTGTATTGCTCGCATGCCTGCCGCATGCGGGCTTCCCGCAGCCGATTCCGGTCCAGATCGGGCGATCAGATCTTTGGTACGTAATCCTGAAGCAGCATTCTGGCATTTCGTCGGAGGATTGGATCGTCGCCGCGTTGAGCCATCTCGGTGAGGATGAACTGCGCATCTTCCTGATAGGATGAGGCTACGTACGAGAACGGTCTTTGGCCCTCGATCCAGGCACTAAACCAATGGGCCGGTTGCTGCCTAAGCTCTTCTAGTTGCCGTCGTTTACCGTCACCGTAAAGCTTAACTGTTTCAAGCGCTTTGGTTTGCATCGGTTCCGGAGTGTTCGAGTCTTGCAACAAACCATCGATGCACGGGTCGCCAAACGGCTGCAGCTGATACAGGGAGCTGCATGCTTGCGCAGAGACCGCTTGCGGTCCTTGGCCCATGAGTTCTCTCAGGAGAAGAACGGTACGGCGCAACCCAACAAGAAAATAAACAGTTCCGCTGGCCTGCTCATCGAGCGTCCGTACATAGTCACCCTCGTCGAAGCCCTCTCCCGGAAGAACCAGTATCCGGGCGATTTGTTCGGCTGCAGATTTGCCTTCCGCTAGTTGGGGATGCCGGCCACTCGCGACCGGAAAGCTTCCGGCGACTACATCCTCGATAATTCGAAAATCATTGCCGTATGGAATCAGAAAAAGGACTCTTCTCTCACCGGGCAGAATGTCGTCTACGGGCAGGTTCCCAGGGATTGGGCCGTCGAAAAAGCCGTACCGGTAGACTCGTACTGAAGCTTTCTCGATGTGCCCTTTGACGACGTTCTCAACGTCAACGAGGATTTCGTGCAGGAGAACGTCGATGGACCAGTCGCCCCGCCGGATGGAATTCTTGCCTCTGCTGGCCACAGAGGTAATCTGGCCGACAACGATGATCGGGGCGTCAAGCCATACTTTGACCTCAGGGGTCCCGCCTGGTAGATCAAGGCGGGGAGCGAGGGCAGGCACCGAACTGCACCCGGCCGCCAAAGACAGCGCCAGTGCGAACGCTAGTACCTGATGATGTCCGGAGTGTTGCATATCTTCGTCGGAGTGGGGCCACCTTAAACCCTCAACTCTTCTTTTTCACCTCGACACCGGTAATGCCCTCGAGGACTTTGATTGTCGAGCAGATGTCCTCATCACCTTGGCCCGAGGCGATCGCGGCGCGGAATACCTGTTGGGTCAGCGCAGTCAGAGGCAGCGGGATGTCGAGCTCGGCGGCGGATTCGAGCATAAGGCCGATGTCTTTGTGCATCCACTTCACGGAGAAGTTGGTCGAGAAATCGCGGCGGAAGACGTACGGAGCTTTAAAGGCGATCAACCCGGATTTAGCCGCCGAATTGTCAAGGATATCGAGCATCAACTCCGGGTCGACTCCCGCTTTGGTGGAGAGCACCAGCCCTTCGTTGAAGGCCTGCAGGAGATTCGAAAGGATCAGGTTCTGGGTGAGCTTGGCGTGCAACCCCATTCCCGGACCTCCGCAATAGTAGAGCCGCTTCCCCATAGGTTCAAAGTACGGTTTGGTGCGCTCGAATACGGCTTGGTCGCCGCCAATCATGAAGGTGAGATTGCCGCTTTCGGCGCCGGGCCTGGAGCCAGTGCAAGGTGCGCCGAGGAAGTCGACGCCCTTGGATTTGAGCTTCTCACCCATTTCGACGGAAGCGGACGGCGAAACTGTGGACGCGTCGACAATGACGGTTCCCGGCTTGGCGCCGGCGGCGAGGCCGTTAGCTCCGAAGACCAGTTCCTCGGACATGTCACCGTCACCGACGCAGAAAAAAATGTACTCCGAGTTCTCGGCGACGTCCTTCGGAGTGGCGCGCGCCGTCACAGTCTTTTCCTCTGAGGCAAGCTTCTTGCCCTTATCGCTTGTGAAAGACCAGGCCGAAACATCGTGACCGGCGCGGGCGAGGTTGCGCGCCATCGGGTAACCCATGATGCCGAGACCGAGGAAGCCGAGCTTTGCCATTTCGAGGATTCTCCTGCGGGGATTTTGAGGGAACAGCCATTGTACGATGGCCCGGTGTTGTGGGACAATTCGTCCTCTATGAAAGTACTGGTCACCAAGCGTGTGTTTCCCGAAGCCGTGGAGTTTCTGAAGCAGAAGTTTGAAGTTGATTACGTTAGTACCGATGAAGGCTTGTCGGCGGCGGAGCTTCGGCAACGGGCGGTAGGCGCCGACGGTATCGTGAGCCAGTTGACCGACAAGTTTGACGCAGAAGTGATCGAGAGCTTGCAAGGCGTCAAGGTCATCTCAAACGTCGCGGTTGGTTTCGATAACATCGATGTCGCGGCCGCCACGCGCAAGGGAATTCTCGCCACAAACACGCCCGACGTATTGACCGAGACGACGGCCGATTTTGCCTTCACGCTGCTGATGGCGGCGGCGCGTCGCGTGGTCGAGGGACACGCGTTCGTCCACTCGGGAAAATGGAAGCGCTGGACGATCGATCTGCTGGCCGGGCAGGATATATGGGGGCGCACCCTGGGGATCTTTGGGATGGGACGAATTGGCCAGGCGATGGCGCGACGGGGACGCGGGTTCAACATGAAGCTTCTCTACAACGACGCCATCCGTGCGACCGAAACCGTTGAGCGGGAGCTGGGGGTCGAGTTTGTGTCAAAGCAAGAGGTGCTGAAGCGGTCGGACTTTGTGACTCTACATGTGCCGTTGCTCGATTCGACGCGGAAACTGATCGGTGCGGCCGAGCTACGGATGATGAAGCCGACCGCAATTCTCGTGAACACGTCGCGCGGGCCGGTTGTGGATGAGGCGGCTGTCGCTGAGGCGCTGGAGAAGCGGGTAATTTCCGGGGCGGGGCTGGATGTATTCGAAAAGGAACCCCAGGTGCATCCTTTGTTGTTGAAGCTGGAGAACGTGGTTCTGGCGCCGCACATCGCGAGCGCCTCAGTGGACACGCGGCGGCGCATGTCGACGATGGCGGCCGAAAACTGCGCGGCGGCGCTCGAAGGAGAGCGTCCTCCGAATCTGATCAACAGCGAGGCGTGGAAAGGGGCCGATTGACAATCGGCCGCAGCCTAACAAGCTGCCCCACAAAGTTCAGGCGGCCCTGAACTTGTGATCTATGCCAGTATCTTTTGCGCTACTACACCGGCCACATCGGTCAAACGAAAATCGCGACCGGAGTAGCGATAGGTGAGGCGCTCGTGATCGAGCCCAAGCAGGTGAAGCACGGTGGCGTGGAAATCGTGGTTATGCATGCGGTCTTCGACGGCGTGATAGCCGATCTCGTCGGTGGCGCCGTAGACGAAGCCCGCTTTCACGCCGCCGCCGGCCATCCAGATCGAGTAACCGTAGGGATTGTGGTCGCGGCCGTCATTTCCCTGGGAGACGGGCGTGCGGCCGAACTCGCCGGCCCAGATGACGAGCGTATCCTTCAAGAGGCCGCGAATCTTGAGGTCTTTGAGAAGACCAGCAATCGGCTTGTCGACTTCGTTGGCGTTCTCGCTATGCTTCTCGAATAGTTGTCCGTGCTGGTCCCACTTATACGAGTGCGTGCATTGGATGTAGCGAACTCCGCGCTCGGCCAGACGGCGGGCCAGCAGACATTGCCAGCCGAACTCGTAGGTTTCCGGCACGTCCATGCCGTAGAGTTTCTTGGTGGCCTCGGACTCCTGATCGACACGAAATGCTCCGGGCGCTTCGGTCTGCATGCGAAACGCGAGCTCGAAAGCTTGAATCCGTGCTTCGAGCTCCGGATCGGCCGACCGTAACGCGGCGTGACGCCGGTTGATATTCTGGAGCATGTCGAGCTCGAACCGCTGCTGATCCGGCGAAAAATCCTTTCGGAGCAGGTATTCGATCGGCTCCTTCTCGATGTCCTTCGCCTTGAGACCGGAGTTGCCGATCGCAGTTCCCTGATAGACACCCGGCAGAAACGCGGAAGACCAGTTCTTGGCTCCGCCATGCGACAGCGCGGGTTTAATGGTGATGAATCCCGGCAGGTCCTGGTTTTCCGTGCCAAGACCGTACACCGACCAGGACCCCATGGACGGACGCACGAATGTCGATGTGCCGGTGAATGTCTGGAGCAACGCCGCGCCGTGATCGACCCCTTCGCCTACCATCGATCGGATGACACACAGATCATCGGCGCAGTCGCGCACGTTCGGGAACAGATCGCTCACGGGAATGCCGCTTTGTCCACCAGGGCGAAATTCCCAAGGCGACTTCATCAAGGGCCCTGGAGGTGCATCGGAAAACGCGAGCGGCCGCTTCAGAGGAAGAGGCTTACCGTGATCGCGGACCAGGCGTTGTTTCGGATCGAGAGTGTCGACGGCCGAAGGTCCTCCGTGCATGAACAGGAAGATCACGCGCTTGGCCTTAGCATCAAAATGCGGCTTGCGCGGCGCAAGTGGATTCGCGGGAGCAGCAAGCAGGCCCGAGAGCGCGATGTGGCCGAAACCACAAGCGGCGGCGCGTAGGGCTGCTCGGCGGGAGAGAGGACGCTCGGGCCGATGATAGAGATGATGAATCCGTTGAAGGAAATCAGTCGACATAAATGAAATCATTCGAAGCCAGCAGCACGCGAATCATGCTCCGCCAAGCTGCTATTTCCGCATCGGGCCCGGAAAATTTCTGTTGGAAACTTGCCACGTAGGTCAATCCCGCGTCTAGCTCCTCCGCCGCTGGGCGCCGGTTCAATGTACGTAGATACACCGACTCGAGTATTTCTCGGGACTGCCGGTTGGCGCCGGCAAGGAGGCTAGCAGCGACCTTCGCCGATCGCTCGCTCAAAAACTCCGAGTTCATCATGAACAACGCCTGCGGCGCGACATTGGTGCGAGTGCGCGTGCCGGACATGGTGGTCGCATCACCGAAGTCGAACAGGTTGAGAAGGGTCGGCAGATTGGCGCGGCGAAGCGGCAGGTAGACCGTGCGGCGTTTCTGCTTGTCCGGATTGATGCTCATGCGATCCTGGCTGTTTTCGCCGTCGGTGCCAAAACCCTTTTGGAGTGTGCCCCCCATTTGGTAGTCGATGGTTCCGTCGACGGCGAGCAATCCGTCGCGAATTTCCTCCACCGCGAGCCGCCTTCGCTGGAACCGCGACCATAACCGGTTCTCCGGATCCTTGGCGGCCGCCTCAGCCGAGGCGTTGCTTGACATCTGGTAGGCGTTGGAAAGCACTATGTCACGATGGAGCGATTTGATGGACCAGCCCGATTCCACGAACCGGGAAGCCAGCCAGTCAAGCAGTTCCGGGTGCGTCGGCCGCTGGCCCATCCGGCCGAAGTTATCGGGCGTCCGCACAATGCCTTCGTTGAAATGCCAATACCAGATCCGATTGGCCATCACGCGGGCCGTGAGTGGATTCGTCTTGCCGCTTAACCATTCGGCCAATGCCAGACGCCCACTCCCCTTGTCGGCGGGAATGGGTTCGCCGCCTTTGGTGAGAATGGCCGGGTACCCTTTGGACGCTTCTTCTCCGTGACTGTTATAGTCGCCGCGGATGAAGACGTGCTGCTTCACCGGGTCGCCTTCCTGCACCGCGCAAGCCATCTCGGGCTCCGGAGGCGAGGCGCTCTTAAGCTGATCCTGTTCCTGTTTTAGCCGGGCGAGCGTTAGTTTGGCTTCCGCGGTGAAGACTTGATCCTGGTCCTTCTCTGTGACAGCAAAGGGTCCACGGGGTTGGATGTAGACATCAAAGAAGAATCCGTCTTCCTCCGCCTTGAACTCCGGCCGCGGGCGTGGCGGCATGTTCATCTCCTTGAGCATGCGGCGGGTTTCTTCGCGCCAGCGGTTGATCTTCCCGGTCCAATTCTTCATCTGGGCTTCGTAGCCCTTCTGGAAGTCTGCGGCGACATCAGCCAGTTTCTCCGGAGATGCACTGTGCCATGGCTCCAGGTGCGGCTTCTTGCGCGTATCCTGCTTCAGATAATCCGCCCATCGTTTGAGGACGTTCTCCAGCAATCCGGCATCATCGGCCACCACCTTGAGGTCGCCCCCGTCTTTGTACACTCGCCGGGCCGCCAGCATGTACTGCGCCAGTTTGGGCGTGAGATGATTGCTGTATCGCTCCCTCTCCCCATCGATGACGTCTTCGATTTCGAGCTTCTTCGCGCTCAGCTTGTCCTGGTGATCCTGATACTTCTTGTATTCTCCAGCAGGGACCAGCGGCAGATAGAGCAGGCGCGAGACATGCGACTGCGAATCTTTAAAGCTCCTCGTGTTGGCGAAGAAATTGACCATCGAGTAGTAGTCGCGGGTCAACAGAGGGTCGAACTTATGATCGTGGCAGCGCGCGCAGGAGAGCGTGATGCCGAGGAACGCCTTGCTTGTCACGTCCACCTGTTCGTCGTAGACGTCATAGAGCATTCTCATCTTGTCCTGTTGTGCGATGGCCTTGGCGCCGAGGGCGAGAAATCCCGTCGCAACAATACCGTCGCGGTTGACGGCCCCATCCTGGCCCGGTATCAGATCGCCGGCCACCTGCTCGCGAACGAATTGGTCGTAAGGCAGATCGTTGTTGAAGGCGTTGATGACATAGTCGCGGTATCGCCATGCGTACGGATAGCGATGATCTTCGTCATTACCGGTCGAGTCGGCGTAGCGGGCAACATCAAGCCAGTGACGGCCCCAACGTTCTCCATAGCGCGGCGAGGCGAGAAGCCGCTCGACCACTGTCCGGAAGGCGCCCGGAGATTGATCGGCAAGAAAATCCCATATCTCTTTTTCTGTGGGCGGGAGCCCTGTGAGGTCGAACGTGACTCGCCGCAGTAGGGTCAGCTTGTCGGCCGGCACGGCGGGTTGGAGTCCTTTCTCCTCGAGCTTCGCAAGGATAAAGCGATCAACGTCGTTCTTGATCCATGCCGCGTTCTTGGGCCCGGGAGGCACTGGCTTGCTCACCGGTTGGAACGCCCAAAACCTTTTCTCTTCCTCCGTGAACTGGCGACCTGCCTGGCGAACCGGGACGGCAGAAGGAGATTTCGCACCGGGCCAAGGGGCGCCCATCTTGACCCAGGCGGCCAGGTCGTCGAGTTGGTCGCCCGCGAGTTTCCCTGTCGGCGGCATCTTGAGTTTCTCATCGTAAGAGACGACCTTCAGAAGGCGGCTGCTCTCGGAGTCCTGTTCAGAGACCAGCGCTCCGCTCTGACCACCTGCGAGAAATCCCTCAGGAGTGGAGAGGTCGAGTCCCGCGGTCTTGACTTTGGGATTGTGGCAGGCTTGGCAGCTCTTGGCCAGCACTGGACGGATTCGCTTTTCGAAAAACTCGACTTGTTCGTGAGACTGAGCAAACAGTGCGCATGCGACAAGATACACGAAGAGAGCGCGATAACATGACATGTTGTCTCGCGTCTATTTTATCGCACCAATGTCTTTCCCGGGGTTTCGCGGGTTTTCATCGGGTGTTTTGCATCGGGAGGACGGCTCATTTTCGAGTTGGGGAGGCCGAGCACCGGGCCGGTCCTGTTGTATCCAGGCTCCGTGTGTATACTTGAATCCGCGGCATCACATGCTCTCCCGCATCTTCGACTCGCTGGGTCTCGCAGGGACGCTCGTCATTGCCCTTTTTTTGGCCGCCATGATTGCGATAATCATTCTGTCCAGGCGTCAAGGACTGGCTGAGAGGACCGAATTCAGAGAATTCGCAGAGACGCGGGGATGGCGCTTTTCGACCGAGAAGACGGACCAAGTGGAGAAGGTGCTCTCCGAGCTCGACCCCGGACGGCTATGGACGGTCCTGCATTTTGCCACGGTTCAAGAGTCTCCCGAGCCGGGCTGGCTGTTCGCCTACTACTCAAACCCGAAACGGGGTGACGACACGGAGCGCGGGATCGGATGCATGGTCGAGACCGCCGGTCGAAGAGCTACGGAGATGATTTCGATCCACCCGCGAGTCCCCGTGCTCGAGAAGCTGGTCCTCAACCAGGTGGCCGTCGGTGGGGCAGCTTTTCAAAAAGCCTTCATCGTCCAATGCCGGCAACCTCAGATCGTGCCGTCTTTCGTGACGTCTCGGCTCGAGCAGGTTCTTATGGATCACATCGCCACCGCGGGCTGGCACATGCTGACGAGAATTTCACAGAGCCGGGTGCTGGTCAGCACTACCTGGGCGCGAAATTCGGAGCAGTGGGAGTATCTGGTCCGAAAGGCTCGAGAGGTTCGAGATGCTATCTGGTAGTTCTTTTCGCCAGTCTCAGATGTTACTTGACATCGATGCTCGCGGATCCGCGGAGGTCTCCGACCATGAGACCCGGCTCCCTTACAGTCGTGGCTCGGAACCGAGGCTGAGCCGCACGCGTGAGCGATAAAATTGGGACTACCAAATGAATCCATTTCGAATCGCACTCGCCAACATCCGGTTCCCGGCGTCTCCCGAGGAGTCGGTCACGTTGGCCGAGCAAGCCATCGCTCAAGCATCCATCGAGCGCGCCGGCCTCATCTGCTTTCCGGAATGCTTCGTTCCCGGCTATCGAGGAATGGGGAAGGCGGTGCCACCCCCCGACCCTGCATTCCTCGAACGCGCCTGGTCCGCTATTGCCGCCGCCGCCGCGAAGGCAACGCTCGCGGTTGTCCTGGGCACCGAACGCGTCGTCGATGGCGCCCTGTTAGCCACCGCACTGGTCATCAATCCAGACGGAACAATCGCCGGTTTCCAAGACAAAGTTCAACTCGACCCCTCCGAGGACGGCCTCTATTCGCCGGGTTCCGGGAGGAGGGTTTTCCAAACCGGTCCGCTGATATTTGGTGTCGCGATCTGCCATGAGGGTTGGCGCTATCCCGAAACGGTCCGCTGGGCCGTCCGACACGGCGCACACATCGTATTCCACCCTCATTTCCACGAAGCCGAGCCTGGCGGTTACGTGCCCTCGAGTTTCGCCGATCCTGCAAACTCATTCCATGAGAAAGCGATCTTGTGCCGCGCCGCCGAGAACACCTGCTATTTCGCAACTGCGAACTGTGCAAGCGCCGGGTCGCCGACCACTTCGGCGGTGGTTCGGCCCGATGGGACGCTGCTCCGCTACCAGCCATACGGTAAACACGGATTGCTCATCGCGGACATCGACATCACCGCGGCCACCGGCCTCCTCGCCGCGCGCTTCAAGGCTGTCTAGAAGTTGCACAGCCTAAACTCGCTCGCACCGCCTGGGGTCGGTTCTTGCTGGTCGAGTCAAAGCGATTCTGGCAGCCTGGAGAGAATAAGGTAATTCCGAGCAGCTTTGAGTTGCTGGTACCGGGGAGGAACTCTCACATAAGGCGATCTCACTGTTTGCCCGCCAGGAGACCGCCCGCCCCAGTATATTCGCCAGGCGCGAGATGGCCGCCGCTAGCCGCTCTGGGTGTAGCGTCTCGGGCAGAGGTATAGACTGCCCATCCTGGTGTGCCGACGGACAACATCGGTTCCAATCAGCCCTGCTCTCTCTAACGCCGGAACTCCAATCCCCCCTTTCGGCCGGGTCTATTGAACGGGAATTTGCACTTGTGGCCCGGCACCCAGGCTGCGCTGAGCTCGACGATCGCCAGTCCCGACGGTGTTCCCTCGGGAAGCCGAACATCGACCCGATACGTATCGATCAAACCAGGCCATCCCACCTTGTTCACCACTTCAGCCGCTCGGCCACCCACCAACACCCCGATCGGCGAGTTCACCTCTTGCAGCGCGTCCAATGGAAATGGCTGTCCCGGAGTAACTCCAGGACGGGTCGGTCCCAGTCCGGTTGCTCGGACCGTCACAACTTCACCCGCACTCGCAGGCCGTGCGGCTGTTACAGGCGAGAAATCTGCATGGAAAATCGCAGGTCCACTCGCGCCGGTCACTATCTCCGGCCGCGTCATAGGGATCAGTTGAAATAGGAATAACACTCTGCCTCCCCCATGGATACGTCTTCTCGCGGGGTCCTCCGTGACGGACGCGTTACGAGGGGGCACCGGCGGCACGACCCCTCTGGTCGCCATTTGCCCTCTCGCACCGAGAAAGACGCCTGCTCCTCCTGCAATAGGAAGGTTGCCACCTCCTTGCGGCGCCCCAACCGGGGAAACGCCTCCCGACATCCCCAACGTGTGGACGTTCCCTACGGATGTGCCATCGGCCTGCTGGATTTCAAAGAGGTACTCTGAAACGCCGGTTCGCACGATGTCGGCCACAGCCTGACCGGGAGTGGGATTGGGATTCAGGATGAGTGTTTGTCCTCGAAAGACCAGGTTGCCCCTGGCAGGCTTGCCGTTCACTGCGACGATGTCGCCAACAGCGATGGCGAACACAAAGTTCCTCGCCACTACCGTCGTGAGGCTCGGATCGGTGGCGAACTTCGAGGCATCAAATACGTCCGTGTTGTACCCCACGATATTTTCCACCTCGATCTCCAGAATCGCGGCTGTTGTAACCTCTGCCGCAGCGGGACTGCTGCCGAGGACAGCGAGTTGGATCGCTAAGAGAGTAAACCTTCGAGATAGAACGGCTCTTTGCCTGTTCAAATTCATGATTCAAACCTCCTGTTCGAGAAATGAGTTCGCGCAAATCGAGACTTCCTGCCCGCCGCTATGGAGTAGGTGGAACTGCCCCTCCTCGATGGCCCGATAGACCTCCCGGATAGGAATATGGGCAATGCGTGAAATCTTAGGAGCACGCAAAGAGACGACCTTGGCGCCGCATCTGGCGCACTAGATCCTATGCCCAGGCCAGCGGATTTGTACGCGGCGGCGGGTACGCACGGCAATGGCGAATGCGCTTCGTCCCTCTCTTCACGACGGTCTATAATCAATCTGCGAGCTTCATAGTCACCCGGGGCGGCAGGTAAAGTCCTTACCGAACTCCGGGAATTCGGGCTCCAAACTTCCTACCACGCCATGGAAGACCCAGATAAGCGTGTTCTCGAATTCGATTCCTTTCGAATCGACCTCAACAACCGTCTCCTCCTCAAGAACGCTGAAGTCGTCGCACTCGCCCCGAAGACCTTCGATCTACTGGCCGTTCTGGTCGAGAACCACGGCGCGGTCCTAGACAAGGAGACCCTTATCCGTAAGGTCTGGCCAGATGTCTTTGTGGAAGAAAGCAACCTGACGAAGAATGTTTCGCTTCTTCGAAAGAGTCTCGGTGATGGCCCTGATGGCAGGGCGTACATTGAGACTCTGCCGCGGCGAGGGTACCGTTTCCGAGCCTGCGCGCTCGCGCCGGACGACATCATCGTGGAAGAGGAAACCAGCACCGAGGTTGTCATCGAATCCGAGACGTCCACTACGCGGTTTCCGAGAGCGAAGCTGTTCTGGATTGGCGGCCTAGTGACTAGCACTGTTCTGCTGCTGGTGTGGATCATCGGCTGGAACTCGTTGCGCTCTATTCCAATCCGATCGATTGCGGTACTTCCATTCCGCGCGCTCGACGGCTCCGAGCACCTCGGCGATGGGATCACCGAGGAATTGACAATCCGGCTGTCCCGAGTCAGGAGCCTGCGAGTGATCTCGCCGCAGGTTGCTATGCGCTTTAAGAACATCGTGGAAGATCCCAGCGATATCGGCCGGCAACTCGCCAGCGACGCTGTGCTGGTGGGGGCGGTCCGGACTGGCGGAGGGCGGATTCGTGTCACCGCGCAGCTGCTGTTTGTACGAGACGGTTCAGTGATTTGGGCCGATGGATTGGACGAGCGGCTTGAGGACTCACTGCGATCTGCCCGGCGCATGGCATCATCTTTGGTCGAACAGCTCCAATTTCGCCTGACTCCCGGCGAACATTCCGCTGTCGAGAGGCTGGCAACGAAGAATGGCCAAGCCTACGAGTCTCTCTTGCGCGGAAAGTCTCAACTCGCGGCGTCGCGAAGCGCAGGCCGCCGATACAATGACAATGGCACAGTCGAATTTTTCCGACGTGCGGTTCTGTTGGACCCTTCCTATCCCGATGCCTACTCATGGCTTGCGGCTTCTCTGAGTGGATCTTGGGAGTCAGCCGAGACGCATCAGGCGGCGGTCGCGTATGCCCAAAAACCCTGGATCTCGATCCAGACCAGGTCGTTGCCCGGCGTGCCCTCATCGAGCTCTCTTTCGCGATCGGAAATAGTCGCGCTGGTCTGGCACACCCAAAGCGGGTGCTCGAGATTGCGCCGCGCAGTTGGAAGCGGAGCTGAGATTGGAAGATCAGTCTCACAAACGTCTGACCCTTTCTCTCATGTATGCACGACTTGGTCAGGCTACGGACACTCGCGAGAACCTGCGGCGCGCGCTTGCGTTCAATTCGGGCCATCCGTGGACGCTATTCTTTGGGCGGAGGTGGAGGCGCTGCTCAGGAATCGCGGAGCCGCGTTGAGCTACCTTCGCCAGGCTGTTAATAGGGACTGGCTGCAATTTCAATTCTTCGATTACTACCAAAGGCCGCAACACCGCAGCTTCCACTTCTTGAGAAACGAGCCGGAGTATCGCGCCCTCCGCAACCAAGTCGTGCAGAGGGTCGAGGAATTGAGGAAGCTTTTCTGATTCTGCTGCGTATCGGCTGGCGTCGACCGTGGGCAGCAAACGGTCCGGTTTGTTCGTGATCGTTTCTAAAAATTAACACCAGCCGTTGAACTAGCCTCCAATTCCATGATCCGTATGTTGCGGAAGTGGATTTCCGCACCCTCCGATTCCAGGCAAAGGTAGCCTTTCCGTTGCGTGGAACGGCTGACTCCGTTGACGAACTTGCCGTTCACAGCCAGCTTGATCACACCATCGACTGCGACCACCGTATAGGTGTTCCATTCACCGCGCGGTTTGCATAGATTCTCAATCGACCTGCTGCGCTCGCCGCGCGGGTTGTCGGGAACTGTCTTGACGCCACCGACGCCGAACAGCTCGCCGTGCACATAGGCGGTTGGCGGATCGAAGCCTTCGCGGCGGTGGAGTTTCACCCAGTCGAGCTCGAGCATCTGCACCTCGACGCCATTGGGTAGGCGATTCTTTTCACCCGGTACGGCATTGCTCCAAATGAAAACGCCGGAGTTGCCGCCAGGCTGCGTGTGCATCCATTCGATGTGCAGGACGAAGTTCTCATACTGCTTCTCACTGCGCATGACACCGATCGGCAGGCCTTTGCAGACTATCAATCCGTCGCGGACGCTCCATGTGTCCGGGTCGGTGTTTACATTGACCCAGCCGCTGAGGTCCTTGCCGTTGAACAGAGATTTGAACTCCTGGGCCGCTAGCGAAAGACAGGTGAGAAGGAGGATTGCTTTCTTCATGGATTTGACAATACCACCGAAATAGATCGAGGATGCGAGGCGCGGCGCAAACAAAACCAGCCCTTCTTGCATCTCTATTCGAAATAGGTGAAACTTGACGAATCGATATCGTTTGGGTGATCAGCTTGTAAATCCTGGCGGGAGGCGCTTGCTTTAAGCGATGGCCTTCCTCCATAATCTCCACAAAGGGGTAAACTATGAAGCCAAGACTGTTTTGCGCCGTGTTGTGCGGTCTGTTCGGTTTGACTGCGTTCGGCCAGACTTTCGGTGAGATCACTGGCGAGGTTCGTGACTCAACGGGTGCCGTGATCGGCGCGGCTACCGTAACGGCTACTAACGCCGGTACCAACGCCGCTCGTACGTCCGTCAGTAACGAGTCCGGTGTCTACTCGTTCCCGTCGCTTCCGCCAGGAACCTACACCCTTAAGGTTGAAAAGCAGGGATTCAAAGCTTTTACCCGTCAGAACGTTGAGCTGCAGGTTCAGCAGAGCGCCCGCATCGATTTCGAACTGCAAGTCGGCCAGGTGACCGAGTCGATAGAAGTGGTTGCTGCCGCTGTGTTGCTATCGAGCGAAAACGCGACTGTCGGCACGGTGATCGACAATAAGCGCATCACAGAGTTGCCGCTAAATGGCCGCAACTTCCTGCAACTGGTGGCCATCTCGCCCAATGTCAGCTTCGGTTTCCCGGCCGCCGGCCAGGCGGGCAATCGCCAGGGAGGCATCCGCGCCGACCAGAGCATTTCGGTGGCGGGACAGCGATCCCAGTTCAACCACTACACGCTGGACGGCGTCGAGAACACCGACCCGAACTTCAACACGTTTGTGGTCCTGCCCTCGATCGACGCGCTCCAGGAATTCAAGGTCCAGACCGGCGTCTACCCGGCCGAATTCGGGCGCAACTCCAGCCAGATTAATGTGTCTACCAAACCGGGCGGCAACGACTATCATGGAACCCTGTTCCACTTCCTCCGTAACGAAAAGCTGGATGCCAAGAACTACGCCTTCACCGTCAACCGGCCTCCCAAAGATCCCTTTAAGTGGAATCAGTTCGGGTTCACACTGGGCGGTCCGATCGTGGTGCCAAAGCTGTTTGACGGTCGCAATAAGCTGTTCTTCATGGCCAACTACGAGTGGTTCCGGCAGCGCCGGAACGTGCAGGCGCTCTTTAACCTGCCCTCGAATGCAATGCGGAACGGCAATTTCTCCGAGCTTCCGCGCGGCACGCTGGGCATTTATGACCCTCGCAGCCGGGTGATCCAGGGCGGCGCGGTCGTGAACGCGACGCTGTTCCCCAACAACACGGTTCCCCAAACCCGGTTCGATGCTACCTCCACCAAGCTCTTTGAGTTCTACCCGGAAGCCAATCTGCCCAACGCAACCCTGCAACAGAACCACAATATCTCACAGGGCCGGCCGATCAACCGCGACCAGTTCATCAGCCGCTTCGACTTCGTCGAATCGAGCAATTCCCAGTGGTTTGGCCGCTATAGCTGGGGCGACGAAAACCAGCTTGTGGAAGCTCTCAGACTAAATGGCGATAAGGTCGTCACAAACTTCAAGCAGTACATGGCCTCGAATACCCGAGTGTTGTCTTCGACCATGGTCAATGAGTTTCGCGTAGGCTACACCAAGTTCTATAACACTACGGGTCCGCAACTGGCCTTCACCCGGGACGTTGTGGGCGAACTCAAGATCACGGGACTGGCCAGCGGGCCGCCCGTTCAGTGGGGCATTCCATCGGTAGATTTCGCTGGTGTTTATTCCGGATTGGGGAATGGCTCGGAAGGCCCGTACGAGAATAACAACAGTTCGCTCCAGTTCATCGACAACATGTCTATTATCCGGGGCAAGCATTCTTTCCGGTTCGGAGCTGAGATCCGTCACGATCAGTACAACCAGGTGGGCAATCAGTTCGCTCGAGGTTCGTTCGGATTTCAACGGAACGCCACAAGGAATCCGGCCTTGGGTGGCACCACCGGCGACCCCTTCGCGGACTTCCTGCTGGGAGAAATCAACCAGCCGGAAGCCGCGGTTTCGATTGCCAACGCGCAGTTTCGCCAGCTCAGCTTTTACCTGTACTTCGATGACACGTGGAAGATTAGCAGGGCCTTTACCCTCAACTTCGGACTGCGCTACGAGAACACGCCGCCGTGGGAGGATCAGACCGGCCGCCTGTTCAACGGCGTCGTCCGGCAGGATATCCGGCCGGCGAGCGCGGCCGCTGCACCCGTCGCCGACCTGAGCATCCATCCATTCTTCATGCGGCAGGGCGCGGCCAGCAACGATCCCTATGCCGGCATTGCGCTGCGTTGGATCACACCTGGTGCGCCTCCGATTGAAGTGCGGCAGGACGGCAGTCTCGGAAACCGTCTCGTAGGGCGCGACAACAATGACTTCGCGCCCCGGATTGGCCTCACCTGGAACCCTAATCCGAAGTTGGTAATCCGCACGGGTGCCGGGATGTTCTACAACCAGGACACGGGGAATCCGCGATTCGACATGGCTCGGAACCTGGCGGGCCGCTTGCGCGCCAATTCTAGCACTCTGACTCCGGACAAGACCTGGGCGAACGCGCTCTCGAGCATCGCCGGCGGGATCGCTAATGTTCCTACTCCGTATACGTTTGCTAATCCTTACGACCGGCGTACGCCGTACAGCATGCAGTATCTGTTCAACGTGCAGTACGAGCTGCCCTCGAGCACGGTCCTTGAAGTCGGTTATCTTGGCAGCATCAGCCATCATTTGGAATCTCTGCGGGCGCCCAACGAATCACTTCCCGCGTGTCGATCGAGGAACCCCAACATCGCGCATTGCGTGAACGACGCCGCCGCGGGATTGCCCGAACGCCAACGGGCGCCTTTCCCGCAGTTCGGCCGCATTCAATTGGTCGACAACGGCGGGAACGGGAATTACAACTCACTCGGCGCCAAGCTCACCAAACGATACAGCGGCGGCGTGACCTATTTGATGAGCTATACCTGGGCCAAGTCGATCGATACCGCGACAGCTATTCGCAACCAGGGCGGCGATACTCTGTTTCCGCAAAATAGCTACTGCCGGAGTTGCGAACGCGCCCGATCCAGCCACGACGTGCGTCACCGCTATGTGACCTCGATGCTCTGGGATATGCCTTTCGGCAAGGGGCGGAAGTTCAATATCGGAAACGCGGTGGCGAATGCGGTAGCGGGTGGCTGGCAGATCGGCACGATCCTGACCCTGCAGACCGGCTTCCCAATTACGGTAACTCAGGGCGGCGATCCCTCCAACACCGGAGGACAGTTTGACCGGCCGAATGCGGTTGGGACGAGTCCCGACCTCGATCGCGGCCAGCAGGACCCGCAACGGTTCTTCAACACAGCAGCCTTCAGCCTGACACCGGACGGTCGATTTGGCGATGTCGGTCGCAACACCTTGATGGGCCCCGGAATGATTTCCTGGGACTTCTCCACACTGAAGGACTTCGCGATCACCGAGCGGCACAAGCTGCAGTTCCGGTTCGAGGCATTCAATTTTCCGAACCACCCGAATTGGGACAATCCGACTACCAACATCAGCAGCGGGACCTTCGGCCGGGTCGGTGGCACGCGCCTCAACATGCGCAACCTGCAGTTCGCTTTAAAATTTTTGTTCTGACCGCAGTGTGGTGCGGGCAGTCATGCAGTCCCGCTGGTATCCGGGAGCCTACTCGACGTTGTGCGTGCGTGCAAACCCGATTGCGAAATCGTGGAAGGATCGCTCCCGTTCGAGTTCGACGATGAGGGGAATTTGCCGGAAGCATTTCAGGGCGGGCCGGCCATGCAGGTGGGGCTCTGGGAATCAGTCTAAGCGGGCGGCCAATACAGCGGCCATCGTCTCGATCCCATCCCATAAATTCCGCAACCGCAAATTCTCATTGTGACCGTGCTGGTTGTTGTCATGATTGGCAATGGGCAGAAGAATTACCGGCGCGTTGAGAGTTTCGGAAATCGGCGCGATCGGCAGGGAACCCCCGAGGGTCGGCAATTGAATCACTTTTCCTCGCGCCGACTCGACCGCGGCTACAATCTGGCGCGCGATGGGAAGGTCCATGGGCGCGCGGACAGCGTTATATCCCCGCTCTCGTGCGACCTTACAGATGCGGGGATACTTGAGGCGCGTTTCGAGATCCGGATCAGATTCGACGATGTGGTAGCCGCGCGAGCGGATGTGGGCGATCACCAGGTCCTGCATTCGCCGCCAGTCCGTTCCTTTCACCAGACGAATACCGAGGGCGGCCGTGCCCGCGGCCGGGATCACGTTGCGAGTCTGTGGGCCAACACCGGCGGAGGCGATGCCTTGAAAGTTCAGCGCAGGCTGGTTGATCAACTCATCGAGGCGGCGGCCATCGCCTTCGACGCGGGCGAGTCCGAGCTCGCGCTTCAGCTCCTCATCGAAGCGCGGCGCTCGCGAGAGCGCGCTCGTTTCCGCTTCACTCAGTGGGACGACGTCTTTATAGAAATCCTTGACGAGTACACGGCCCGTCTCATCGTCTTTCATCGACGCGAGAAGATGCGCCAGCATCACGACAGGGTTCGTAGCCCAATTCCCGTAGTGACCCGAGTGCAGCTCGCGGCGAGGACCGTAGACCGTGATCTGAAGGCCAGTGGAGCCCCGCGCTCCGAACACGATCTGCTGCATCCGGTTCTGATGGACAGGTCCATCACAGAAGATCCAGATGTCGGAGCCCAAAAGATCCTTGTGCTTTTCGATGATCGGACCGATGTGCGGCGATCCGGCTTCTTCTTCGCCATCGAAGAAGAACTTGATGTTCGACCCCAAACCGATGCTGGCGTGCTTGAGAGCGTCCAAAGCAGCGGTGATCGTAATGAAGGGCGCCTTGTCGTCGGAAGCCGAGCGCGCCCAGATATGATCGTCGCGGATCACCGGCTCGAAAGGCTTGGTGATTGTCCACTGTAGGGGATCGACTGGCTGGCCGTCATAGTGGACATAGAGCATCAATGTGCGACGCGCTCCGGGCGTCCGTATCTCGCCAAAAAGCGCGGCTGGCGCACCGGGATGATCAAGCGTGTGAAGCACGATGCCGCGCTTGGCGAACATCGCGCGCAAGAATTCCGCGTTGCGGCGCATGTCGTTGAGGTTGGCCGCGACGTTGGGGATGGCCAGCAATTCGCGGAACTCGTCGAGTATAGGCGCCTGCCTCGACAGATGCCAGGCACGTGCAGCACTCGCCGGAGACGTTTGCGCCAGGACGGGCGCGACATTGCTCAAGACGAGGCTTAACAGAATCGTAAGAATCCGCATTTGACAACAGCATATCTCGCGCGAGATTGGAGCTACCATAACGGAGAAGGAGTCTTGTCTACCATGCGCTTGTTCTTCGTGCTGCTGTTCGCCGCTGCTGCTCTCTCCGCCCAAGAGTTCCGCGGCAGTATCACTGGTGAGGTTACAGATCCTGCCGGCGCGCCCGTCCCTAGCGCCACCGTGCTTGTCCGCAGCACGGCGCGCAACACCGTCTCAGAGGCACAAACCAACGAGGCGGGACGTTACCTGATCCAGTTCCTTCTGCCAGACCGGTACACGCTGACGGTGGAACGTCAGGGCTTCAAGAAGTTTGTCAAAGAGGGCATTCAGGTCAGCGCCACGGATCGCCTCGGTCTCGACGTCAAGCTCGAGTTGGGCGCTTTGGCTGAGTCGGTTACGGTCACCGGTGAAGTACAGCAACTGCAAACCGAGACTGCGACGCGCATCGCGACGATCGAAAGTAAGTTTATCGACAACATCCCGACCAGCGGCCGCAACCTCTATCAATTCCAGTACACGCTGCCGGGCGTATACAAGGCGAGCAACTATTGGGGCGACTTCGAACTCTACGCATTCGGCAATATCAATGGCGCGACGATCAATGGCGGGCGCGTTCGCGAAAACGAAACTTTGATCGACGGCGTCCCAACGACTCTCGCCGATCGCGGTGTGGCCTATGTGCCGGCTCTGCAGAGTGTCCAGGAGGTCTCGATCATCAGCAACAGCTATGACGCCCAGTATGGCCGCATTGGCGGCGGAGTAACTACGATCAGCCTCAAGTCCGGGACCAACTCGCTTCACGGCCAGGTCTTCCATTTCATTGAAAATGAGAAACTCTATTCCACGGGATGGATCGACAATGCGCTCGGGAACAAGAGAACACCGTTTAAACAGAACACGCCGGGCTTCGAGCTCGATGGCCCTTTCTACATTCCCAAAATCTTCGACGGCCGCAACAAGCTGTTCTTCATGATTTCGCTGGAGGCGTTGCGCGAGCGAAATCCGGGCCTGCAAGTGAAACAGATGCCCACGGCCGCCGAGCGCCAGGGCGATTTCTCTCAACTCCGCAACAACCGCGACCAGCCCGTCACCATTTACGATCCTGCCAACCGCCAGCCCTTCGCTGGAAATCGGATCCCCACGTCGCGGATCAATCCGGTGGCAGCCCGCGCGATCGAATTCTACCCGCAACCGAACCGCGCTCCACTAGACGCAGCCGGAGCCGGGAACTACGCCTTGGTGACAGCCGCCAAGAACGGCTACGACTCATGGAATGGAAAAGTGGATTTCCGGCCGACGAGCCGGTCGAGTTACAACTTCCGCTACGCGCAAACGCCCTGGTCGAACTTTGCCCAGATCGTGTGGGGCACCAACCCCGCGGAGCCTAGCGGCGAAGCTCCTTCCACCCGCGTATCGCGCACCTGGGCCTCCGACATGACCTATACGCTCAGCCCAAGCATGGTGTTCAATCTGCGGGCCGGCCTTTCGCGCTACGAAGGATTCAGCGGAAATATTTTCGCTGGCGGTTTTGATCCGCGCAGCCTTGGCTTCCCGGACCGGCTGGTGAGCCAGTTCACCGCGCTGCAGTTTCCAAGGTTCAACGTAGGGACATATTCGGAGATGGGCGCCACGCGGGTAACCTCCTATGACGCCAACGATACCTACAGCCTCCAGCCCAACCTGACGTGGATTCGCGGCCGCCACAATCTCAAGTACGGGGGTGATTTCCGCCGCTACAATCGCAACCGCCTCAATCCGGGCGCGGCCTCGGGGACTTATAACTTCGACCGCACCTGGACCCAACAGGACCCGCAGCGTGCCGATGCCCTGTCCGGCAACGAATTTGCCGCGTTCCTGCTCGGCCATCCCAGTTCCGGTTTTGTCGATCGCAACATCGATCCGGCGTATCAGAATCATTACCTCGGATGGTTCGTGCAGGACGACTGGAAGATCGGCAAAACGGTCACCCTCAATTTAGGCCTGCGCTGGGATTATGAAACGCCCGTGGTGGAGCGTTTCAACCGCATGATTCGCGGCTTCGCGTTCGACCAGCCCAGTCCCCTGGCAGGCCGTGTACAGGGGCTCAATCTGCGCGGCGGCCTGCTGTTTGCCGGCTCGGAGGGATCCAGCCGGCGGGCCTTCGAGCCGGACAAGAACAACTTCCAGCCGCGCATCGGCGTCGCCTGGCAGATGCGGCCGAAGTGGGTGATCCGCGGCGGATACGGGCTCAGTTATCTGGGCCAGAATGCCAATGGCAGCGATGCGGGATTCAGCCGCCCCACACAATTGATCGGCACAGTCGATCGCATCAATCCCGCGGTCACCCTCAGCGATCCGTTCCCCACCAGTCTGTTTCCTTCAGGCCTCCTCCAGCCGATCGGAAGTTCCCAGGGGCTGGCAACCAATCTTGGTCTGGGTGTGGGAGCGCAGTATCTTGCGCGCGATCTGCCTTACTCGCACCAGTTTTCGCTCGGCGTGCAGCGGGAGATGCCGTTCGGGTTCGTCCTCGATATTGCCTATTCCGGAAACCTGACGCGCAGGCTGCCGGTAGGGGTAAACCTTAACTTCATTCCACGGGATGTGCTCAACAGTATTCCGGTCGATCAGCGGGCCAGCTACTTCAACGCGCAGGTCCCGAATTCTATGGCCGGACTTCTGCCAGGTTCGGCGTTCAACGGCGCAACACTTCCGCGATCCCAATTGCTGGTGGCGTATCCGCAATACTCGGGTGTTGGCATTTCCGATGTCCCTGTCGGGCGCCAGCGCTACGATTCGATGCAGTTGAAAGCCACCCGCCGGTTTTCGACGGGGCTCGCCGTGCAGGTCGCCTATACCGTCTCGAAGGCCACCGAGCAGGTGAACACCCTCAATGCGCAGGACGCCGAACTTGGGAATCTGCTGAACACACGCCTTGAAAAGCGCTTGGTTGAATTCGACACACCGCAAAACCTGGCCGTGGTGACAAGCTGGGACATCCCATTCGGAAAGGGCCGGAAGTGGGGAGCGGGAATCCATCCTGTGCTGAACGGGATCGCCGGCAATTGGAATCTCAATCTCCAATACGTGTACCGGTCCGGACTGTTGTTCGCGTTCCCGAACGCCGCTCCGCTGGCCGCGCGGAGCGCGAAGTTCACGCACGCACAGCGCGACGAGCTGGCGCGGAAGGCGGGGCGCTCGGAATTCGACCCGCTTGCGGACGTTTTCTTCGACACCTCGCTGTTCCCCAGGCAGCGGCAGGCTCCCTTCACACTCACCGATTTCCCGACGAGGTTCGCGGACGTGCGCAGCAAGTCGTTGAACGTTTGGGAAGCGTCGATTTCCAAGGATTTTGTCCTTCACGCCGAGCGCGGCATCAAGTTCCAGATTCGGGCCGATGCACAGAACGCGTTGAACTATCCCTGGTTCAGCCGGATTCAGAGCGTGGACGTAGTCAATGCCCGGTTTGGCTATCTCAATCCATCGGCGCGGACCGAAGCGCGCGAGATCATTTTAGCCGTGAAGATATTGTTCTAGGAGCGCGTTTGCAGCCGAGCCCCGACCGTAAGGAAGCGGTCAGTTACTGCTCCGGCGAATAAAGTCGTTAGCTGATGGGCGCCTATACCTCACGCAAGTAGCTTCCGCGCGATCGATTCCAGTTTCCCAGCCAGCTCGATGTCTTTCTTCGTAATGCCACCCTCGCTATGAGTATGGAGGTCGATTGTCACGCGGTTCCAGACATTCGACCAGTCCGGATGATGATTCATCGCCTCAATCGCGATCGCCGCCGTCGCCATGAACCCGAACGCGTGCACAAAGTCTGCAAATCGGTATTCGCGGTGCAACTTGCCCCCTTCCGCCGTCCAACCCGCGAGTCCCGAGAGGGCACTCGCTATCTCCGAGCCGCTAAGAACCGGCATACCTTCAAACAGTATAGGCGGAAACCTCTCTTCCCGAATCGCTGTGCGGGCCCTCGGTCTTCAGAGTGGTGTGTTAGAGACTACACTAAATCATTATGAGTGACGCGATCCGCCGCCGCGAGATGATGCTGGCTTCGCTGGCATTTGCAGTACCCACACCCGCCGCCGCGACCGTGCGGCAGGAGAACGCCAAGCCTGGCACGAACACATGGCAGCTTACGAAAGTTCGTCCCAACAAGGGCAAGGGCTTCCGCACAGGGCTGGTTGAAGGTTACTGTCAGCAGCAGAGTGTCGAGGCTGGCGACCGTCTCCAGATCTGCGTGAGCGCGGACCCGGCGCGCCGGTTCACGATCGATTTCTACCGCATGGGTTATTATGGCGGCGCGGGCGGCCGTCACATGACGCGGCTGGAATCGCTTTCCGGCAAGTCACAGCCGGAACCTGTTGCCGGACCCAAGCGATTGCGCGAATGCCGCTGGGAGCCCACTACCGAGTGGAAGATTCCAGGAGATTGGCCGAGCGGAGTCTATCTCGGCAAGCTCACGACAATCCCGGAGGCCAAGTTCGAGCACGCCTGGCAGAGCTATATCGTGTTCGTCGTCCGCGACCGCCGCAAAGCCGACATCCTGTTTCAGGTTTCCGACAACACGTGGGCGGCATACAATCGCTGGCCGGATGACTATTCGCTTTACACGGATCCGCGTCACGCCTGGGCGCCCAGCGTCGCAGCGAGCTTCGACCGGCCGTATGGAAAGTATCCCCAGATTTTCGATCATCCGCTGTCGATCGGATCGGGTGAATTTTTGCTGTGGGAGTTTCCACTCGCGTATTGGCTCGAGATGCATGGTTACGACGTCACCTACACGTCCAACGCGGACATGATCGATCCGGCTCAGTTTCTACGCGCGAGGGTGTTCCTGAGTGTGGGTCATGACGAGTACTGGGATCCTCGGCAGTATGATGGCGCGCTGGCATCGGTGAAAGCCGGCGTGACGCATCTCTATCTATCGGGCAACGCGGTTTTCGGCGTTGTACCGTTTCAGAATTCGTCCGATGGCCGCCCGAACCGGATCATTAGCCGCGAAGGTGTGTTCGGCGGAGTGTACGGCACTTTCGGCGATTTCTTCAAAGAGCCGTTCCCAATGGAAGGTCCAAAGGCAAACAAGCTGATGGGTGCACATTCGGTATACCCGTTCAATGGCGGCGACGACTGGATCTGCACCAATCCAAGGAACTGGATCTTCGATGGCACAGGGATGAAGGTAGGCGATTCAGTGCCTGGTCTTGTGGGTTGGGAGTTTCATGGCGACCCCGCTGACATCACTGGTCTTGAAATTGTCGCCGAAGGCAACGCGCTGCGAGGAGGCACGGCCCCGTCGCACTGGACCGCAACCATCTATCCAGGTCCGAAAAAGAACCATGTGTTCAACGCTTCCACGATTTGGTGGGCACAGGGATTGTCATCGCCACCGGGCCACATTCTGCCGTGGTCGCATGGAGTGCGGCCGCACGGTCCCGATCTGCGGGTGCAGCGGATTACTCAGAATCTGCTGAGGAAGGCGCTGGAAAGAAAATCATGATGCACCGCCAGCAGGTTTATGTAGACGGCGCCTGGCAGACGCCTGCGGTGGCCGGACTCATCAATGTTCTCTCCGCTTCGACGGAAGAAGCGATTGGCTGCATTCCGGAGTGCGCTCCAGCCGACGTGGATCGTGCCGCCGAGGCCGCCCGCCACGCATTCGATTCGGGGTGGAGCGAGACCACGGCGGCGGAGCGCGCGGATTGGCTCGATAAGATCGCCGCGGGATTAGAGGCGCGCACACAGGACATTGCGCGGACGATCGCGATGGAAGTGGGCTCGCCGATTTCAATGGCAGTTTCGATTCAGGCGGGTCTGCCGGTGATGGTGACCAAGTCCTATGCGAAGTTGATCCGCGAAGCGAGGCTTGATGAGGAAATCGGGAATTCGCTGGTGGTGCGGGAGCCAATGCGGGTGGTGGGGGCGATCACACCATGGAACTATCCGCTGCACCAGATTATGGCGAAGGTAGCGCCGGCGCTTGCGGCTGGATGCACCGTAGTCCTGAAGCCGAGTGAAGTTGCACCGCTGAATGCGTTTCTGCTGGCCGAGGTGTGCGAGTCGATCGGGTTACCGGCTGGAGTGCTCAATATCGTGACTGGCGTGGGTCCGGTGGTTGGGGAAGCGATCGTGACGCATCCTCTGGTGGATATGGTGAGCTTCACGGGCTCGATTCGTGCCGGCCGGCGCGTGATGGCGTTGGCGGCAGAGTCGATCAAGAAGGTAACTCTCGAGTTAGGCGGCAAGTCGGCCAATGTCATCCTCGACGACGCGCCTCTCGACAAAGCGGTGAGCGTAGGTGTTAAGAACGCAATGCTGAATTCGGGACAAACGTGCTCGGCATGGACTCGCATGGTGGTGCCGCGGGCTCGCCAGCAGGAGGCTGCGGAGTTGGCGGCGAGCACGATCGCGACGCTCAAGCTGGGGGATCCGCTCGATCCCGCGACACGCCTGGGGCCACTGATTTCGGAAACACAGAGGGGCCGCGTGGAAGGATACATTGCAGCGGGAAAGAAGGAAAGCGCGAAGCTGGTGACCGGTGGTGGGCGTCCCGCGGCATTCGCCAAAGGATACTACGTCGAGCCGACGGTGTTTGCGGATGTGCAGTCGAAGATGACGATCGCGCAAGAGGAGATCTTTGGGCCGGTCCTCGCGATCCTGCCCTATGACACCGAGGAAGAAGCGATCGCGATTGCGAACGATTCCATATACGGACTGGCAGGAGGAGTCTGGTCGAGCGATGCAGGGCGGGCGCTCCGCGTGGCCCGCAAGATCCGCTCGGGGCAGGTGGATGTGAACGCCGGACGTTTCAACGTGCTCGCGCCGTTCGGCGGTTACGGACAGTCAGGTATGGGGCGTGAGTTGGGGAAGTTCGGGTTGGAGGAGTACTTCCAGATCAAGTCGATTGCGCGATAGGGTGCCGCACCCAATCCAATCCCCTACCACTCGAAGCGGATCTGCGCCTGGAGCTCGCGCGGCACCGCGGAGTCGAATTTGGCGTTACGATCCATCGTCGCAGTGAGAACTCCGGCGACCCCCGCTTGAGTGATATTGAGGTTCGGGTTCATGTAGTTCGGGTGGTTAAACGTGTTGTTGGCGAGCAGCTCGATTCGCAAGGAGGCACGCTCGCGAATCGGAATCTGTTTGGCAAGGGCGTTGTGGAGGACGTTTACGGGCGTACCCCATAGGATGCCGGTGCCCGCACTGCCAAAGCGACCGAGCGGGGGCGCGGCGAAGGCAGCCACGTCAAACCAGCGGGTGTTGGTGGGATTCGAGAGGCGGCCGTCGCCGATGCGATCCGGGCGAAGGGTGACTTGTGGCCGCGTGCGGCTGGCAGTGAAGCGCGTGCCGGTGGGATCGGGACCGGTCCACAGCGGTGTGATGGCGTTTCCGGTTTCGTAGATGTAGATCCCGGAGATCTGCCAGTTGCCGAGAATCAAGTTTGCGACACGGCCCAAGCCGGAAAGAAGTGGTTTTCCCTTGCCGAACGGCAGATCATAAATGATGTTTCCACTCCAGCGGTGGCGCGGGAGCGCGCCCCAGGTGCCGCGCTCCCGGAGCCGGTCGTAGGCGTTCTCCGGCGATTC
>Ga0187893_10004454_pt1 | contig 26642 bp, 33 predicted proteins | sample MA1701074metaG_FD_139574 | JGI IMG/M metagenome (GOLD analysis project Ga0187893, IMG submission 139574) | White microbial mat communities from a basaltic lava cave in the Kipuka Kanohina Cave System on the Island of Hawaii, USA - MA170107-4 metaG ... | reverse complement strand
TCTCGCCGGGCTCTGTCGCCGGCACCACCACGCCCATCACGAGGAGGGTTGCGCGGTGGAGCGAACGCTGGACGGCACGGTCCACTTCCGCCATCCGGACGGCCGGGTCATGCGAGACTATACAGACGGGCAGACACCGGCCGTGATCTGAGGGGGACTCAACTGCGGGCGGGCGTTGCGCCCGCTTGTTGAGCCTGCCGCCACTTGACGGTGGCCAGGTCAGGGCGCCCGAGACGGGTGCGCTTCAGCTCCGCAAAGTTCCCGTACCGCACGAGCCAGGAGGTGTGCCGCCAGAGGGCCACGGCGTCCTCGTCGGTCGGCAACTCGCTGATCACCGGCCCAAAGATGGCCGGACCTGTTCCGCCGTCCAGCATGATGGTGGGCACGCCGAAGCTCCGCGTCTGCTCGACGAGGGCTCGATGCTCCGCCAGCACGGCGTCCCACGTGGCCGGATCGGCCAGGGCCTTGTCGACGAGGGTGCCGGACAGACCGGCCGCTTGCAGCGACTCGCGCACGGCCGGCACCATGTCGTCCGGGGGCGGCGGTTGCTCCCAGATTCGCTTCCCGAGGGTCGCGTAGAACGCCCCGACCGCGCTCGCGCCTTCGCGCTCGCGGATCACCAGCGAGGTCCGGAGGGCCGGCCCCGATCGCGCATCGAGCTCGTGGGGGTCCTTGCCGGCCGCCAGATTCACCACTTCAAGGGAGAACACGCCCCAGTCGAGCTGGATCTCGCCGAGCTGCTCCAGGCGCCAGGCCCACTTTGCCGTTTGATAGCACCACGGACACGCCGGATCGAAGTAGAATTTGACCTGTTCCATTTGGACGACCTCCGCGCCTCCGACGATACCAGATCTTCGCCTGCCCGCGCCGTCCCTGAACACCCTTCTCTCACGGGCGGCAGCAGGCCGAGCGATCGAGGTTCGGGGGCGGCGCCGTGCGGGCCCCGGACGAATCCGAAGCCATCGAGGCGCAGCCACCAAGTGTCAGCACGAGGGCTACGGCGAGCGATATGGCTCCCCGGTGATGCAGTAGGATACGTGGCCACATAGGTTGATTCTAGAACCGCGCTCAAGTGGAGGGCAGGCATGGGTCGGCTCAGCATCGTTCGGCACTTCACGGCCATTGCCCTGTTCGGAGTGGTCGCGAGTGGCTGCGCCGCCGCGGGCAGCCGCGGCTCGGTCAAGGCGATCGCCCCCGCCGACGCCCCCGCGCTCGCCGGGGTCTGGCAGGGCACCATGACACGCGCATCCGGAGCCAGCTTCCCGGCCACGCTCACCGTCAACGCCGACGGCACCTACGTCATTCGCGGAGGCGCGTTCACCGCTCAGGGACGAGCGGAGGTGCAGGACGGCCGGATCGAATTCATCTCCACCGCAACGAGTGGTGTGGGCGCGACTGGCGAACGCATCGGAACCGCCGTGGCGCTCGACCGGGGTGATACCTGGGGATTGGTTGGGTGGGGCCGGTCACCGGCAGGGCCCTACAACTTCGAGTTCAGCAGGGCGCGGTGAGGCGCACGAGCGATCATTCTTCCTGTTGCGCCTCCACCCGGCCCGCCTTGATGGCCTGGACGAGCTCGTCGTGGTCGCGCTCCGTCTGGTCCCCAAAGTTCTCGGCAAAGTCCGCGAGGGCCCGGGCGAGGGCCGTCGACTTCCCGCAGTAGCCCGAAATGCGGGCGGCGTCGCCCACGCGGGCGTGGGCGCGCGCCAGGATGCCGCCGCAGGCGAAGGCCTCACTGACAAGCAGGATCCGGCCCGTCCTTGACGAAGCCATCGTACCGCGCCATAGTCGGCCACGATCGGCTTGACCGCCAGGCCTCAGATCGACACCAGGGGGGAGGGCCCGCCATGGAGAAGCTCTGGACGGACCTGATCACGTCCGTCAAGAAGGCCGCCGCCGAGGGCGCGACCAAGGTCGTCAAGAAATCCTGAGCGCGTCAGCGACCCCGATCGGGCTTGGCCCCGCCGTCCGGTCGGGGTCCTCGCGCGCCCGGCGCGCCCACACGTATGGGGCGGTGGTGATTGGCGGCGGGGTGGTCGGCCTGGCCGCCGCCTGGCATCTGCTGCGGCTCGGCTGCCGCCCCTTGGCCGTTGTCGAGCGCTTCCGCATCGGCCACGGCCGGGGAAGTTCCCACGGCAGTGCGCGCATGACGCGGAGCACGTATACGAATCCCGCGTATGCCGCCTTGATGCGCCACGTCCATAGTGTGGAGTGGCCACAGCTCGAGCGAGCGACCGGCGCCACGCTGGTGCATCCGGGTGACGTCGTGTTCTTCGGCCCGGATCGCCCGATGCTCGGCGCATACGCCTCCGCCGTGCAGGCGGCGGGTGCCGACGTAGAGCGCCTGGATCCTGCCGAGGCTCGCCGTCGTTTTCCCTCCCTTCAGATCTCCGACGACGCGGAGATTCTTCATGACCGGACGGGCGGCGTTATCGCAGCCAGCGAAACAATCCGCGCCCTCCGCCAATTGGTGATGCGCCGCGGGGCGGACATACTGGAACACACACGGATCCGGGACATCGACCGGACCGATAACCCGATCCAGGTCGTCTCAGATCGGGGGGTCCTCCGGGCAGATCGCGTGGTCATCGCGACGGGCGCGTGGATACGCGAGCTGGTGCCCGTTGTCCCGGACCTCGGCGCCGTGCCCCAAACCGTCGCGTACTTCCGTCTCGGCGTGCCGGCACGCTCCTTGCCGGCGTGGATTCATTTCGAAGGCGCCCACCGCGGCATCACCTATGGCGTACCGGAAGTGGGCCGCGACGCCCTGAAGGCAGGTCGCCATGTCACCAGGGGCCCTGACGTCGATCCCGAGATGCTGGCGGCTCCGGATTCCGGCGCGGGCCGCGCTCTTCGGCATCGGCTCGAGGAGATCCTGGCCGTGCCGGTCCGAGAGCTCCTCGGCGTCGAGTCTTGCTTCTACACCATGACCCCCACCGAAGATTTCGTGATCGACCACTGGCCAGGTGATTCTCGCGTGGCCTTCGCCTCGGCGTGTTCGGGACACGGCTTCAAATTCGCGCCCCTCACCGGCCGCCTCCTCGCCGAACTGGTGCTCAACGGCCGCGCTGATCTGCCCGATGCCCCTGCGGCGGCCTCCTTGTTCGCCCTTCGCCGCTGACGCGGTGTGTGCATTGTTCCCATCGCCGCGCGAATCCAGGCGAGGCCGCTCATCACGGCCAGCGCGGCGGAGGGGGCGACGGTGTGGTCCCTCGACGTGAACGTCACGCGCAGTCCCCTCTGCGCTTCATCGAGCTTCACCGGCCGTCCCGGTGACGCCGGCGGGGTGAATCGAGTAGAGTCTGGACACGGCGTCGGGAACTTTCCTCTTCGCGGAGGTCCGGCGCGGGAGATCGGGGAGGCGTGATGGCCGACTACGTTGCCTATTTCTGCGGGCGCTGGATGCCGTTCCAGGAGGTCAGAATCGATCCCCTCGACCGGGGGTTCCTGGTGGGCGACTGCGTCTTCGACGTGGCGCGTACGTTCAACGGCAAGAGCTTTCGCATGCGCGAGCACGTCGATCGCCTGTACCGCTCGCTCCGGTACGTGCGCATCGATCCGGGGCTATCGCCTGACGAGATGGAGCGGATCAGCGAGGAGGTCATCGCGCGCAACGAGCCCCTGCGCGCCGACGTCGGCGACTATCAGATCTGGCAGTTCGTCACGCGGGGGCGGGGCCGCTGGGCGCACAAGGCGGGGCCGGCGGCGGTGGGGGTGTGCGTGCGGCAGATCGGCTTCTCACGTTACGCCGATCTCTACGACCACGGCGCCCACGGCATCATCGTCCGCACCCGCAGCTTCTCCCCCGACGCGCTGGACCCGAAGGTCAAGAACTTCAGCCGGATGAATTTCAATCTGGCCGAGCTCGAGGCCGCCGACGTCGACCCCGAGGGATGGCCCATTCTCACCGACAGCCGGGGGAATCTCAGCGAGGGCGTAGGCTATAACCTCTTCCTCGTCTCCGGTGGCGTCATCCGCACGCCGGGAGACCGTGGCGTCCTGCAGGGTGTCTCGCGGGCCGTGGTCTTCGACCTGGGGCGAGAAATCGGGGTGCCCGTGGTGGAGGAGGACCTTCAGCCCTACGACCTCTACACTGCCGACGAGGCGTTCTTCACGAGCACGAGCCCCTGCGTGCTACCCGTCACGCGGGTCGACCGGCGCGTCATCGGGGAGGGCAAGCCCGGGCCGGTGGTGGCACGGCTCCTCGGCGCCTGGAGCGAGATCGTGGGGGTCGACATCGTGGCACAGGCCAGGCACTGGGCGCCGCGGGAGCGACTCGAGTCGCCCCGCGGGTCCTGATGCGGTAGCCCAGTAGCGCGTTCATCCGCATGCAGCTGGTCATCTTCGACTTCGACGGCCTCATCCTCGACACCGAAGCGCCGGTCTACGACGCCTGGCAGGGCATCTACGCCGAGCACGGTCACCGGCTCGACTTCGCGCGATGGGCGGAATGCATCGGCACCGCCGACACTTTTGATCCCTGCCAGCATCTCGAGACGCTGCTCGGCCGTCGCCTCGACGCGGCTCCGCTGATTCGACGGCATCGTCTGCGGGCCGACGCGCTGATCGCCGCTCAGCCCGTGCTTCCCGGGGTCCGCGAATACGTGGACGAGGCGAGCCGGCTCGGACTGCGGCTGGGCGTGGCCTCGTCCTCGAGTCGGGCGTGGGTCGAGGGACACCTGACGCGGCTGGGGCTGCGGGAGCGTTTCGATGTCGTCCGCTGCGCCGATGACGTGGTGCATGTGAAGCCGGATCCAGAGCTCTATCTGGCCGTGCTCGATGCCGCCGGCGTGCCGGCTCACCAGGCGGTGGCCCTGGAGGACTCGCCCAACGGCGTGCTGGCTGCCAAGCGGGCGGGGCTGACCTGCATCGCAGTGCCCAATCCCCTGACCATCCGCCTGGACCTCGCCGCCGCCGATCTCACGCTCCCGTCGCTCGCCGACGTTCCGCTTGCGGACCTGCTCGCGCGCCTGGGTGCTCGCTGAGCGGATCCCGCCGGGGAGTTTTATAGTCGATGTGATGTCGACCGACGGCAACCCCGAGATCCTGGACATCGCGGGTCATCAGGTGACGGTCTCCAACCCGAGAAAGCTCTATTTCCCGGAGGCCGGCATCAGCAAGCTGGATCTTGTGCGCTACTACCTCACCGTCGGCGCCGGAGCCCTGCGTGGCATCTTCAATCGCCCCATCGTGCTGAAGCGGTACCCACACGGCGCGCAGGGGGATTTCTTCTTCCAGAAGCGCGCGCCCACGAAGCGACCGGACTGGGTGACCACGGTCAGGCTCGCCTTTCCCTCAGGACGAACGGCGGACGAAATCGTCGTGACGGATCTGGCCGGGCTTGTCTGGCTCGTGAATCTGGGCTGCATCGACCTCAATCCGCACCCGGTTCGGGCCGACGATCTCGATCACCCCGACGAACTGCGGGTGGATCTGGACCCTGGACCCGGGGTGGGCTTTGCCAGCATTCGCGAGGCCGCCGGTCTTGTTCGTGAGGTCCTCGCCGACTTCGCTCTCGTCGGATGGCCCAAGACCTCGGGCTCCCGGGGAATACACATCTACGTGAGGATCCAACGGCGGTGGGGCTTCGACGACGTGCGGCGCGCCGCCCTGACGCTGGCCCGCGAAACCGAGCGCCGTGCCCCCGACCTCGTCACCAGCAAGTGGTGGAAGGAGGAACGTCGCGGGGTCTTTCTCGACTACAACCAGAACGCCAAGGATCGCACCGTCGCGTCAGCCTACTCCGTGCGACCCACACCGGACGGTCAGGTCTCGGCGCCGCTTTCCTGGGATGAGGTGCCATCCTGCCAGCTCGGCGATTTCACCCTCAAGACGATGCCTGAGCGCTACGCGACGCGGGGCGATCTCACGGAAGGCATAGACGAGAGCGCGTGTTCCCTGGAACCGCTTCTCGATCTGGCCGCGCGTCACGAGGCGGAGGGGCTGGGCGACGCCCCCTGGCCGCCTCATTACCGGAAGCAGATGGGGGAGCCCCCGCGCGTTCAGCCCTCGAAGCGAAAGGCGGCGCCGCTCATCACGGTGGCCAAAGCCGCCAGGAAGGAGGACGCCCTCGCCGGATTGGCACGCTGGCGGGCCCGCCACGCCGAGGCATCCGCCTACATCGAGGACGATGACGTGCTCGTGGACGTCATGCGCGGCCGCTCGACGACATGGACCAGGATCCGCCTGAACCTTCGCCGTGTTCCTCCCGACCAACGGCCCCCGGTGGAGCCGCCCGATCCCGACTATGATCCCTGGGAGACGATCCGCTCGAGCTCGTAGGGCGGCGTCACCTCGAGCGTGGGCGCGGATCCGCCGGGTTGACTCGCGGCTCAGCGCAGCTTGGCCGCGAGGGCCGCACAGAACGCCTCGAGGTCGTCCAGGTCGGCGGCGGACGCGGTGGAATGGATGCGCGCCCAATCGAGCGCGCCGTACTGGTGAGCCACGAGATTGCGCAGCCCGGCCGCCGCCACGAGCCGGAGAGCGAGGGGGCGCGCAATGACGCCGTGATCGGCCAGGTTCACGAAGATCTCGCCGTATTGCTGAGGAACGTCCCAGCCCTCGTCGGCCAGCCAGTGAGCGGCCAGGTCGAGGCAGGCCTGGATTGCGACGAACAGGTTCAGCACGACCACCTCCCGAGCTGTCCGATCACCCTCGAACGCCTCGACAGACGGCGGCAGGACGGCACGGATCCGGGCCACCGCATCGCGAACAGTGGCGACCTGCTTGGCCAGTCGCGCGCGGTCAACCACGGCGGGTCGCGGCACGGAGCACGCCCTCGGTACATCGCTCCTCCACAGGCTTGAAGTCGAGGTACTGAAGAATGGCCTGCGCCTTGCGCTGGGCGAGCGCCCGCAGGTCGCGCTCCAGGAGCACGCGCCCGTCGCGGAAGATCCGGTAGGCCAGGGGGGCAGGCGCTCTGTCCAGCAGAACCAGATCGACCCGGCGACGCACCGCCGATTCCAGCCGGGCTGCCAGGCAGCCCAGGGTCACCCGGTCCGGCGAGACTCCGGCACGAAACTCAATCGCCACGTCGAGGTCGCTGCTCGGCCGGAGCATATCCCGTCCGGCTGACCCGAACACCAGGGCAAACGCCAGGTGGGGCTCAGCCTCGAGGATACGGCGAATCTCATCGAACATATGGCTCTGGCCGGCATTGTAGCCTGGGCGGTTCGGGTGGAGGCTGCGGATGGCGCCCTGACGCTGGCCCGCCTCCGTGAGCCGCCCGATCCCGACTATGATCCCTGGGAGAAGATCCGCTCGAGCTCGTAGGGCGGCGTCACGTCGAGCTGGGCATAGGTACATTCCGCGGGATTCTTGTCCGGGCGCCAGCGTACGAAATGCGTGGTGTGGCGAAATCGCCGACCCTGCATGTGATCGAAGGTCACCTCGAGCACCCGCTCGGGCCGGAGAGGCTCCCAGTCGAGGGTCTTATCGCGATTCCACCGGCTCGTCACCCCTGGCACGCGTTGCTCACTGGTGGCCCACGACTGCCACGGATGGTCGGCGATGGCGTTCTCGCGAAGCGGCGCGATCTGTCCGACCAGGTTCCGCCGATCGGCCACGGAGAAGCTCGCGGCCACGCCCACGTGCTGAAGCACACCGCCGTCGTCGAAGAGCCCGAGCAGCAGCGAGCCCACCGCCGTGTCCCGTGCGTCCTTGTGCCAGCGGAAGCCGGCGAGAATGACGTCAACGGTGCGCTTGTGCTTGACCTTGAGCATGGTTCGCTGGCCGGGCGTGTAGATCTCATCGGCCGCTTTGGCCATGACACCGTCGAGTCCCGCCCCTTCGAACCGCGCAAACCAATCGGCGGCGACCGCCCGCTCGTGGGTGATCGGTGTCACGTGCAAAGTCGGCCGGGTGGCGGCGATGGCTCGCTCGAGGCGCGTTCGCCGATCCGCGAAGCGCCGCGTGCTCAAATCTTCGTCTCCCTCGCACAAGAGGTCCCATAGCACGAGGGAGGCCGGGGTCTCCTCGGCGAGAAGCTTGACGCGCGATGCCGCCGGATGGATACGGAGCTGCAGAGCCTCGAAGTCCAGGCCGTTCGGGCCCGCGATGACGAGCTCTCCGTCGACCACCACACGCGTTGGCAGTTGCTCCATGATGGCCGATTCGATCTCGGGGAAGTAACGATTCAGGGATTTGAGATCTCGGCTCTGCAGGAGCCACTCCTGGCCGTCACGGAAGAGCAGCACCCGGAAGCCGTCCCATTTGGGCTCATAGAGCCATCCCTCCCCCTCGGGGAGTGTCTCCACGAGCTTGGCCAGCATCGGCCGAATGGGCGGTGAGAGCGGCAGCTGCACAGCGAGATCATACCGCGCGGCATCTTCCCAATCGTCACCCCCTCGCGTCGGGAGTCGGTCGGGACGGGCGCGTAACCGTGCTGTCACGCGCAGCGCGAGGCGCGACGCGCTAGACTCTCGCGGATGATCCCGGTGACGGTCGAGGGTGTCCGCAAGCGCTACGGCCAGGTGGAGGCCCTGCGCGACGTGACGCTCGCCTTCGAGGCCGGACGCTTGTCGGCGATCCTCGGTCCTTCGGGCTGCGGCAAGACCACCCTGCTGCGGTCCATCGCCGGGTTCGTGCCGGTGGACGCCGGCGCCATCCGCTTCGCCGGCGAGGATGTGACGACGAAACCGCCGCAGGCGCGGGGCACGGCCATGGTGTTCCAGAACTACGCGCTCTGGCCCCACATGACCGTGTTCGACAACGTTGCCTACGGCCTGCGCCTCCGGCGTGTCGGTGCCGCCGAGCTGAGACGCCGGGTGCTCGACGCGCTGGCGCTCGTCGACATCGGCGACATCGAGACGATGTCCCGCCGCAAGCCCGGCGCGCTGTCGGGCGGCCAGCAGCAACGGGTGGCCCTCGCGCGCGCGCTCGTCGTGGAGCCGCGGGTGCTCCTGCTCGACGAGCCCCTTTCGAACCTGGACGCCAAGGTGCGCCAGCGCCTCCGGGTTGAGGTGCGCCGCCTGCAGCGACGGGTGGGGATCACCACCATCTACGTCACCCACGACCAGGAAGAAGCCCTCGCCATCGCCGATCGGGTCGTACTCCTGCGTGGTGGCCGGGTCGTCCAAGCGGGCACGCCCGAAGAGGTCTACCGCCGCCCGGCCAGCGTGTTCGCCGCCGACTTCCTGGGCGTGAGCACGCAGTTCGAGGGGCGAGCGGAGGCGGGCGCGTTGCACTGGGCCGGCCAGTGTCTACCCTACAACGGTCTGGCCCGTGGTGCGGTGGTCGTCGTGCTGCGCTCGTCCGATGTGACGATCGAACCGCCAGGAGCGGCCAGCGATGGAAGCGGACTGACGGGGCACGTCGAGGAGCGCCTGTTCCTCGGCGCCCTCTATCGCCACTACGTGCGCGTCGGCGACACCCTGCTCATGGCCGACCGCGCGGAGCCGCTCGAGACGGGTCCGGTGACCGTCAGGATCGCGCCGGATCGTCTGCGCGTGTACGAAGACAGGGAACACTGAACGCGGAGCCGTCGCACGAAGGTGGCCCGTCGACAAGGAGGATTGCGCCATGCTCGTCAGACTCTTGACCCTGCTCCTCATGCTGGCGGTACCGGTGTCGGCCGCGACCCGGCTCAACGTCGCCATCGGCGCCGACGTGAACGTGGTCGAGGTGCACAAGACCTTGCTCGGCCCCGGGTTCAAGGCGCAGACGCCTGACGTCGAAGTGAACGTGGTCGGCACCGGCACCGGCGAGCCGGCCAGTCGTACCATTTACACCAAGATCAAGGCGCAGGCCGACGCCGGCCGCAAGGACTGGGATATCGATGTCGCCCTCGTGAGCATGGCGGTGGCCTCGCAGATGGTGAAAGAAGGGCTGCTCCACGGCTACGTGCCGCAGATGAAGAATGCCGCTCTGATCAAGGGCGCCGAGGTGAAGGCAGCGTTCGGCGTGAAGGTCGAGGGTTACGTCGTCCCCATGTTCCACAACCAGATCGCCATCGCCTACAACCCGGCCAAGGTCGCGACGCCACCGAAGTCGTTCGAGGATCTCGTCGCCTGGGTCAAGGCCAACCCCGGCAAGTTCGGCTACAACGGCATCAAGGGCGGGGTGTCGGGAGTCGGCTTCACGATAGGCTGGGTCTACTGGAAGACCGGGCTCTACACGCAGCTCACCCAGGGGCCCTTCGACAAGACCCGAGAGGGGGCGATCCGGGGGGCGGTGACCGCGCTCCGCGACTTCAACCGCGACGCGTTCATCACCAACGGCAACGCCGGCACCCTCGACGCCCTCAATCGCGGCGAGATCTGGCTGGGCGCGGTCTGGATCGACCAGCTCGTCGCTTGGAAGAACGAGGGCCGGATGGATCCGTCGATCACGCCTACGCTGATCGCGCCCGGGCTGCCGATCTATCCTCTCTACCTCGTGGTCCCGCGGGAGGCGGCCAATCGCGAGATGGCGGCGCGGTACATCGATTACGTCGCCACGCCCGAGGTCCAGGCCAAGGCCATCGTCGAGCGCTTCGGCTGGTACCCGGGGGTCGACGCCGACCGGGTGCTGCCGCTCATCAGTTCCAAGGCGAAGGAGCTGCTCTTCAAAGGGGTGAGCGCATCGGATCTGGCCCGCTACTCCCGGCAGATGCCCATCAAGGAATACCACGACCTGATCACCTTGGCCTATGAGGAGATCGTCCGCTGACGCTCGCCGAGCGCATCCTGTGGGCGATGCTGTGCGGTCCGGCCTTCGCCGTCCTGGGAGTCGTGTTCATGTGGCCGCTGGCGGCCTCGGTGGCCGCCAGCTTCAGCCGCGACGGCGTGTGGACGCTCGCCAACTACGAGACCGTACGCCGCCTCTACGCCGTCGACGTCGCCTACACGGTCGGTGTCGCCGCGGCGGGCACGGTGCTCACCTTTGCGGTCGCCATTCCGGCCTGCGGCTGGCTTCGGTCCCGCGCATTCGGACCCGTGGAGTTCCTCCTGAAGGTACCGCTCTTCGTGCCGTTCGTTGTCGTTGGCCACGCGCTGCGCGTCTTCATGAGTCCCTACGTGCCAGGCTTCTCATCGTCGTGGGGCGGTATCGCGGTCGCGCTGGCCTGGAAGCACCTGGGCCTTGCCGCCCTCCTCCTCCTGGGCGCCTTTCGATCCGTCGATGAGAGCTATCTCGAGGCCGCCCGCAACTTCGGGGCGGGCACCGGGCGGGTGACGCGCAACGTGCTGGTGCCGATGGCCGCGCCCTCGCTCGCCGTGAGCGCGATTCTCATCTTTTCCTCGATGCTCGCGTCGTTCTCGATCCCGCTCATGATGGGCCGGGGCGGGGGCCCCCAGATGCTGATGATCGACGTCTACTATCGGTTCGGCCAGCACGGCGATTTCGCCACCGCCTCTGCGCTCGGGGTCGTGGCGTATCTGCTGGCGATGGGGGCGGCGCTGGTCTACGTCCGACGGCTCACGTCGGAGCGATCCTGACGTGCTTCTCTCTGGGCGGGTACCGGGGCTTGGGCAACTCGTCGGGCGCGCGGCAGCGCTGGCCGTCGCCGCCTTCGTGGTCGCGGGGCCGCTGGCGAGCCTCGTCGTGTGGTCGCTGGCCGAGCGGTGGACGGCGGGCAGCCCCTGGCCTCAGCGCTTCGGACTCCGCTACTGGGCGCGCATGGCCAGCGGCGACTTCCTGGAGCCGCTACGCACTGGCCTGATGATCGCGACGCTGGTGACGGTGCTCGCGCTGATCCTGGCGGTACCGCTTGGCTACGCGTTGGCTCGCCTGGCGTTTCCGGGGCGGGCGCTGGTACTCCTCTTGTTCCTGCTCCCGCAGGCTTTTCCGCAGCTCCCCGTGTTCGCCAGCGCCACCCGCGAGTTCTACCGCTGGGGCCTGGCCGGGACCGTGCCGGGTGTCGTCCTCGTGCACCTGGTGGGCGGGCTTGTTTTCGCCGTCTGGATCATGACGGCGGTGTTCCGCGCCATCGCGCCCGAGCTGGAAGAGGCGGCCTGGAACCTCGGAGCCTCCACCACGCGCGCCTTCCTGGGGATCGCGCTCCCGCTCGCCGTCCCTGGCATCGTGGCCAGTGCGCTCCTCGTGTTCCTCTACTCGCTCGACGAATTCACGGGGACCTTGCTGGTAGGCGCGCCGTTCGTCACCACGCTGCCCGTTTACATGTACACGGCGTCGATCGGCTACGAGCTACAGATCGCGTCGGTCACGGCGCTGGTACTGATGGCCCCCGGGGCTGTGCTCTTGCTCCTGCTCGAGCGCTTCCTACGCGCGGAGTATCTCGCCTTCTTCGGCCAGCTGTAAGGACTCGGCCACCCCGCGGTGCTGACGTCAGCGCCGGCGTGGCCGGCGAGGAGAAGCGCGCCGGCGTTGATCGAGGGCGGTCTGCACGCGGCTCTGCAGCATCTCGTCGTGTGGAAAGAGCCCGAGAGCCTCGACGGCGGCCCTCGAGTCGGCCGCCGCGCCTCGCGCCACGAGCTCGAGCAGCACGTCGAACGCCTCGTCGTCGCGCGACGTGGCGAGTCCGAGAATGATGGCGTGCCGGACGTCGGGCCGATCTTCGGCCGGCAACCGTGCGCGGAGGACAGCCACGGCTTCGGGCCGGCGGACCTCGCTGAGGGCCATGGCCGCGGCCCGGGCGACGTCGACGTCTGTGGCCGCTAGCCGCGCGGCCACAAAGGGTGCGGCGTCGTCCGGCGACAGCGCGAGCAGCGCCACGAACGCCTCGGCCAGAACGCCCGGATCGGCGTCGCCCCGGAGCGCAAACAGTCGCATGAGCAGGGCCAGATCGGGGCGGCCGCTGGCGGCCAGAGCACGAAGACCGCCGGCCCGGGCGGTCGGCTCGGGATCGACGAGGAGCCCGACAGAGATAGTGAGCGCCGCCGGATGCTCGGTCACCACGAGGGCCATGGCGCTCGTCGCACGAAGTTCGGCCGCCGTATCGATCGGCGGGCCAAAGGCCGGCTCCCGCTGGACGTGGGCAGCTCCGCGCAAGTACACGTCGGGGGCGGGGTACGTGAACGACAGCAGCGCGCGGACGATCTCCGTCTTCGCCGCGCAGCCCGGATCGCGTCGGATCGGATCCTCCAAGAAGCGTGGGTACGCCGCCACCAGGGCAGGCCCCAGCGCGCTGAGCTCGGCCTCGCAGGCGGCCCGAGCCCCGCGCGCGACGACGTGATTGTTTCGCTGGGCAAGCGCGTCGCGGACGAGCGTGAGAGTGGCCGGGTCGTGCGGGCGGCGGGCAGCCTCGGCCAGGGCCTGCAGGGTAGCCCGCACCGGATCGTGCTTCAGGGGACGACCGCGACGTGGCGCGGGCGCGGCGTGACCATTCCGATGGTGGCCTCCAGGCGCTCACTCACATTCCAAACAGGGACGGAAGTTCCGCGATCGAGGTGATTTCGCGATAGCCGTAGTGCGGGATCGATGGCTCGTAGCCGCGGTTGACATAGACCTTGTCGCGGATGCCAAGATCGTGTGCCGAGATCAGGTCGTAGCGCAGGCTGGCTGACACGTGGACGATGTCCCGAGGCCCGCAGCTGAGCCGATCGAGCATGTACTCGAAAGCCGCCAGCCGGGGCTTGTAGGCGCGGGCCTGCTCGGCGGTGTAGACGGCATAGAAGGGTGCCCCGAGCCGGGCCACGTTGGCCGGGATCTGATGGTCGGCGGCGTTGGAGAGGATGACGAGGCGGTAGCGGCTGGCCAGCCGGGCCAGCCCGGCGGGCACGTCCGGATGGGGCCCCCACGTCCCGATCGCCTCGTAGAGCCGATCCGCCTCGGCCTCGTCATACGGAAGCCGGTAGCGGGCCAGTGCCCGGCGCAAGGCATCGCGGATCACCTGGCGGTAGGGTTTCCAGTCGCCGCACACCTCGTCGAATCGATAGGCGCCGAACGTGCCGAGAAACTCCTCCGTGATCGCTGGTGCGAGCCGCGGCCCGAGAACCTCCTTCGTCAGCCGCGACATCTGAAACCAGATCAATGTCCCATAGCAGTCGAAGGTGACGAACTTGGCGTCCAGGTGATCACTCACCTGCAGGCCCTCCTTGGAGACGGATCGAACGCCCTGCCAGGATTCTACGATCAGAGACTTGGGCTCCGCTCACGGATCGTAGGGAAACCCGCGGAAGATTCAGTGGACCCCTCGGGCGCTGCCCGCGAGAGAATTCCCTGGCGTCATGTCCCGGGCGGGCATGGCCTTTCTGTCCAGACAGGAGCGGTCAGTAGCATCGACGTTCACACGTTGGTGGGAGGTCAAGGACCGCCGCTGCTCGTGCTACACGGAGCCGGCGGCAACCGCGGGTGGACCCGCTGGCTCGAGCAAGTCGCCCAGCGGCTCACGGTGTGGGCCCCCACCCATCCTGGATTCGGATGATCCGGTGATGCCGAGTGGATGGAGGGCCCGCTTCTATCTGTGGTTCATCGAGGCGGCCGGCCTCGGCCGTCCGCACCTGCTCGGCCAGTCGATGGCAGGTGGGGAGTCTCGTATTATCGCTGACTCTCGTCGTTCATGCGCACCCAAAGGAACTGGCCTGAAAGGGCCCAGCTCATAGTACTCCCGCGCTCATGTGACCTCCGCCCCATGGGCCGACCGCCCGGAGACTAGGGCCGACGCCCAGCAGCGTGGGCACTCGCGCGCCGACCGCAAAAGCCGCGCACCCTGACCAAGCCCGTGATTTCTCGGGCACCCCCGCTGCCCGAGCCCCCAGCATCGCCGCTGCACCGGGGCTGGGCTCATGGCCCTGGTCAGCTCCTCCCCGTGCTATGAGCGCCATCGACCCGAGGACACGGTCCTCTACCGCACCCTCGAGAGCCATCTCCAGGCCTTCCTGGCCCGCGCTTCCGACCAGGGCGGCGGCGACGGGCTCCCCGCCTTCGTCACCCGCGAACTCCCGGCCCTTCGCCATCGAGGACTGTGTGCGCTGGGGCGCCGATGTCCGATTCGTGCGGATGGACAGGAGCAGCTGCTCCCCCGCAGGCGCTATCAACAGGGGGCTCGCCGCCGCCCGCGGAGAGCTGATCGGCGTGATGATCGATGGAGCCCGTCTGGCATCCCCCGGCCTTCTGCGCGGTGCCCTCTTCGCGGATCGAGTTCACGACCGCGCCGTCATCGCGTCACTCGGATTCCACCTGGGGCCTGACGTTCAGATGGTTTCCGTGGCCAACGGCTACGACCAGGAGGCGGAGGACCGGCTACTCGAGGAGTCGGGGTGGACGGATGACGGCTACCGGCTCTTCGATGTATCGGCCTTTGCGGGGTCATCGGCCGGAGGCTGGTTCGCCCCGATCGCGGAATCAAACGCCCTCTTCTTGCGCCGCCAGCTGTGGGACGAGCTCGGCGGCGTCGACGAGCGGTTCGTGGCACCCGGAGGCGGTCTGGTTAATCTCGACACGTACAAGCGGGCTTGCGAGCTGCCCGGGAGCCAGCTGATCGTTCTTCTGGGAGAGGGAACGTTCCATCAGGTCCACGGCGGCGTCGCCACCAATTCAGTTCTGTCGCCCTGGGGCACCTTCCACGAGGAGTACGTGCGTCTACGGGGCCACGCCTTCTCGCAGCCGCAGATCGAGCCGCTCTACCTTGGTCGTGTGCGCGCCTGCCCTAAGCTCCATCGCCACATCTGCGCGAAGCGAGGCGGCAGGACGGTGGCGCTGAACCTGGCTCGCTGGTCGCCGTACCCGCGCGCCTACGAAATCCCCAACGCCACCGTCACCGGCAGCCGCGCCGCCCGGATGGCCGGTAGCAATCCTCCACCGTTGGCGAGTGGCCGATATCAAGCGCGCCAAACTTTGGGTGGCGTACCGGCCATCATGTCCTGACCGGTCCACAGCTCGATCCGCAACGGGGTCAGCTTCAGAACGCCGAAGGTCGGGACGGCGACTCCACCCGGCCAGAAGTGCTGGGGGTCGTACCCGACCGGCGGGGGCGCATTCTTGAACAGAGCCCAGACGCGGTTCTTCGTTGCCGCGTCGTCGCACCACTCAGCGCGGCACTGCACCATCACCGTGTCCTGGGCCGGTGTCCAGTAGGAGAGGGCAAGGTACGGATTCTTGGCCAGATGCTTGGTTTTGAGGGTGTTCCGGCCCGTGGCGATCCAGCCCACCGCGCCCTCCCAGATCGGGTGCAGCATGCGCGAGAATGGTCGGCCCTTGGTGTCGACGGTGGTCGCCGTGGCCGAGGCGATCCCGCGCACTCGCTCGTCGAATTCTTTCGCGATGTCCTCGAATCTCTCGATCCGCATCTGCTCCTCCCTCGTGGCCGCGAACGCGGCTCGTGGTCAGACATAGACCGTGTCGCGGATGCCCAGGTCGTGCGCCGGTACTAGATCGTAGCGCAGGCTGGTCGACACGTGGACCATGCCCCGGTGACCCCAGCGCTGGGTCCGAGCGGAAGGCGAGCGGTGCTCGGCACGGCTCGCTCAACTGGTATACAGTCCAGCCATGGTGACCCTCCTGACCGAGACCACAGAGATGGAGCTCCCCGACACCCACGTCGAGGGCGAGCGGCTCTGGCTGTCCGGAGCCGAGCTCGAGGCCGCCACCGGGTGGTCGTCGAGGCCGGAAGGGCTGTGCCGAGGCGGCGTCTGCGTGCCGATTCCGCCGGGTCGCGAGCGTGACTTCCTGCGCGCCGGCCAGATCGGGGTGGCCGCGGTGTGGCGGCACCTGGGCAAACCCATCGTCCACAGCGCGGACGGCCGCATCTGGGTGCTCGGGGAAGCGGCCGCGGAGCGCGCGGCGGCGCTGCGATCGCTGGAGGCGCCGGACTTCACGCTGCCCGATCCCTCCGGGCGCATGCATTCGCTCTCCGAGCATCGCGGCCAGAAGGTGCTGCTCGCCTCCTGGGCCTCGTGGTGAGGGTGCCGCCGCGACCTGCCCGTGTGGCAGGCGCTGTACGAGGAGCTGAAGGATCGAAACTTCACGGTGATCGCCGTCGCCCTGGACAGCCGCCCAGGCGATCCGCTCCCGTGGATCGAAGCCGCGAAGCCGAGCTATCTCTGCTTGATCGACCGCGAGCATCGCCTCGCCGATCTCTACCACATGGTCAATGTTCCGCAGGCGGTGTGGATCGACGAACGCGGCACGATCGTGCGGCCGGCGGAGTCCGCCGGTGCCTACGAGGGATTCCGCCGGATGGATCGGATCACGCGCGAGATGCCGGCGGACGCGGCCCGGATCACCGCCGAGGCGAAGGCCACCTACGTGAATGCCGTCCGCGACTGGGTCCTGAACGGCGCGGCGAGCGAGCACGCGTTTGACGCGGAGCGCGCCCGCGCGCGCGTGCCGATGCCGACGGAGGACGTGGCGCGGGCGCACGTCGCGTTCAGGCTCGGGCAGCGCTTGATGCGGCGCGGGCAGGACGAAGAGGGTGACCGCTGGCTCCGCGAAGCAAGCCGGCTGCACCCGGATTCCTGGTGCATGTGGCGCCAGCGCGCGGGGGTGACCGACCTCGGGCTTGCCGCGCAGCCGGACTTCTGGGCGCGCGTTGACGCGCTCGGGGAGCGGAGGTACTACGCGCCCATTGATATGAAAGGGATGCCGGGCTAGACCGATCTCGCGCGCACCGTCCCTCGGATTGAGGGCAAGAGAATTCAAGTCTGTCGGTGATGATGCAGGTAACAATTCCGCCAGCGAGCTCTCCGTGGATCATTCCTCCGCAGTCTACTGATCGAGGGCGAACTTCAGTCGAGAGGAGGCCGCCGTGAGGATGGCGCGGTGCCGAGGTCTACGTCAAGAAGACGTTCCAGGACATCGTCGCGCCGGAGCTGCACGCGCTCCGGGGCGACATCCGTCTGCTCGACCAGAGGATCGATGGGCTTCCGACCGAGCTGGTTGCCGAGATCTGTCGGCTCGCCACGAGGATCGACGGGCTCGATCGCGAGCTTCGAACGGCCATCGACATCCGTGAGCGCCGGGCCGCTCTCGAGGCCCGCCGCCCCTCCTGACGCGCGCTCCTGGTCAGCCGCACCCGTGAACCCGATCTTCAGCGACAACCGCGTCAAGCTCGGCGTGATGGCGTTCAACTGCAGCCACGGGTCGACCGTCACGCGCGTGCCCGGCTGGACCGAGGGCATGGTGGAGACGCAGGCTACGCTGATCGCCGAGAACATCGACCGCGCCGCGCGGGGCGAGCCGCCGGTGAACGAGATCGCGCCGGCGGCCTGACCGACCGTGCGTCTGCCCTTCTTCTACGGCTGGGTCGTGGTGGCGGTGGCCTTCGTCACCATGGCCGTCGGCGTCAACGCGCGCACGGCGTTCTCGCTGCTCTTCCCGCCTATCCTCGACGAGTTCGGTTGGGAGCGCGGCGTGACCGCCGGCGCCTTCTCCTTCGGCTTCCTCGTGTCCGCGGTCCTGAGCCCCGCGCTGGGCCGACTGATGGACCGGCGCGGTCCGCGCCTCGTCATGGAGATGGGCGTGGGGCTGGTGGCCGCCGGCCTGCTCCTGGCGCCGCTGATCCGGCACCCATGGCACCTCTACGTCACGCTCGGCGTGCTCGTCGGCGGCGGCAGCGTGTGCCTGGCCTACACCGGCCAGTCCCTTTATCTGCCCAACTGGTTCGTGCGCCGCCGTGGGCTCGCGATCGGCGTGGCGTTCTCCGGCGTCGGCGTCGGGTCCATCATCCTGTTTCCCTGGGTCCAGGATCTCATCGCGCGCGGCGGCTGGCGCACGGCCTGCTGGGCGCTGGGCCTCGTCGTGCTGGTGCTGCTGGCGCCGCTCAACCTCCTGGTGCGACATCGACCGCAAGACCTCGGCCTCGAGCCCGACGGCGACCGGGTGTCGCGCGACGCTATGGCCGGCGGCCCGCCGTCGAACGTCGTCGACGCGGCGTGGGTCGCGGTGGACTGGACGCTGCGTCGCGCCATGCGCACCGCCCGCTTCTGGTGGATCGCCATCGGGTATCTTACCGGCCTCTTCGCGTGGTACGCGGTGCAGGTCCACCAGACGAAATATCTGGTCGAGATTGGATTCGGCCCTGACCAGGCCGCGTGGGCGCTGGGCTTCGTGAGCCTGGCCGGCATCCCGGGGCAGATCGGCCTCGGCTATCTCTCAGACCGGATCGGACGCGAGTGGGTGTGGACGGTGGGAAGCCTCGGCTTCGCGCTCTGCTACCTAGCCCTGCTGCTCCTGCTCGAGACGCCGACGCCGGCCCTGCTTTGCGTCATGGTCGTTTCGCAGGGCATGCTCGGCTACGGCCTGACGGCCGTCGTCGGTGCCATCCCGGCCGAGATCTTCCAGGGCCGGCATTACGGAGCCATCCTCGGCACCCTGATGCTGGCCGCCATCGGCGGCGGCGCCGCCGGGCCCTGGCTGACCGGGGTGCTGTACGATGCCACCGGAAGCTACGCGCTGGCGTGGTGGATTGCCATCGGCTGCTGCGGGCTGTCGGCCATCGCGATCTGGCGGGCGGCGCCGCGACGCGTGCGCGCCGTCGCCGGGCGACTCCCGAAGCCGAGCCTCGCCGCGCCTGGCGGAGCGTAGCACCGATGAGGACGAGCGCCGGGAGCTCGGAGACGACGTTGCCCGGCCCGCGGCGCGCCGTGGAATTTCCGAGCGTCGCATAGGAAGGTCAACAGCCTCTCTCATACCTTGACGCCAGCGCGTTGCCACGCAATAGGTGTAGGCCGAGCCGGCGGGCAGGGGGACTACCCTCTCTTCGGGTCAGGACCAGGCATCAGCTCGCAGGGATGACGAGCCACCCGGCCGCCGCGACAGTTCCTTCCTAGGCAGCCAGCGGCGCGCCGCCACGCGGCTGAGAGATGGGCTGGCGGCTGCACCGCCGGGATAGCGGGGCGGCGGCGCGCTGAGCGATGAGCAGGATCTCGACCCCTGCGTGACCGGAGCTGTCCGCCCCGGCGAGGGTGCGCTCGGCGACGTCGACGACGCCCGCCACCACATCAGGCTGCGAGAAGGGCACGGGGATGACAGCACGCCAACGCCCGCCGCGCCGCCGCTCCACCACGGGCGCCACCACCGGGCCGAACCGGAGGTGGATGGCATCGGTAACTCCGATCTGGCGCGCCACTGCTTCCGCCCGCGCGCGCTGAATACGCGTGGCCAGCAGCAGCATTCCAACGACGAGGATCACCGGGACCAGGGCCATGCCCATTCCGACTACGGCGATCAGCATAGGGATCTCCACCGCATCTCGCGAAGGAGCAGCTCACGCTCCACCTGACGCCGCAGCATCGGGTCGAGCAGCCACGCATGGGCGGCGTCCTCGAACGACCGGTCAGCGCAAACCAGTGACGTCCGGCGGAGCTTCGTCTGGATGCGATCGGACAGCGTCATCGTCGTCTTCCTCCTTCGCTTTCTAGGACACCACGCGGCCCACGCTGTGAAAGACGGTACGGCGTCGAACCGCGGAGTGCCTCTACGCGCTCAGTCGTCGCCACGCGTGCCGCGCGCGCCCCCCGCCGCTGGTGGCGACGATCGCGTCTGGGGTGCGGACTTCAGGCCGACGTCAAGCGGTGGCGCGACGTCCAGGTGCGGAGCACGACGCGCCCGATGCTGGACAAGACGCCTCGGGTGTAGGCACGACTCCATGCTCGTCGCCCAGCACCCACCGGCCGAGGTGCACCAAGGTGACGCCGAGCGTGACGCGCAGGGGTTGACGCGGCGACAGCAGCGCGGCTGCGAGCACTGCGCGCCGAGCGTCGATCCGTATGTCGTCCAGCCGCTGCCGCACCAGCATGTCGATCACGTAGTCGTTCATGTCCATGACATCAACTCCGCGGTCTCAGGCCGCCTCGCGGTCGCGCAGCCGCCGATGCAGATCCACGGCGCTCGCGCCGCCGATCCAGCGAGCGATGGTAGACAGCGCGACGGCCATCACCACGCTCGTCACCGTCACCACGATCAGCCCGACCAGGAACAGCATGCGAAGATCGATTGCGGTCACTGTCATCGTCTCCTCCCTACTCGGTATGACCCCGCGGCGGAGGCGACATGAAACGGATGGGCGAGACGGCGGGCCGGTGCTACATCCGCAGCAGAGGGTGGAGATCGAGCCGGCAATCGGTACAGGCGCCGAGGCCAGGTGTCTCGGCCCGCGCGTGGTTTCGGTAGACGTTGGTGGCGATGGATCTCGGCGTGACGGGCTACCACGATCGCCGCGACGTGCTCCAGCGCCATCATCCTATGAACCCCGCGTACCCGTCCGTGTGAAACCGCCCAAGCGGGGATGGTGCCTCCCTTGACGAGGCGGACTCAGCGGCGCGCGGGCTGGAATAGAGCTCGATGAGATTGCCTGAAGGGTCCTCGAACAGATCTGCCCACCGGAGATCGGGCTTGCTGAGCTCCTCATCGCGATCCAGGGGTGTCGATCCGCATCGGTGTTGTATTGGATGCCCGTGGCGGGCCTGTTCGCTCCGGGCCAGGTGAACGCATCGACGGTGCCACCGTAGGCGTGGACCTGCCAGTCGGCGCCCGCCGCGGACATCTCCGTCGCGAAGTCCAGGAGGCTCGGGGGAGGTGCCATGGGATGCTTTCTGGCCGCGGCGTGGAGGCGCCGGCGAAGCATGGCGCGGTCGTCGAGGAAGGGTGGAAAGCCTCGCAGGTGACACCCTCGATCTACGTCACTCCCTCGCACCGTTCCCGCTCGGGATGCCGATGTCCCGCGTGCGGTGAGTCACTAGACGCGCTCCAGGAAGGCGCGGTCCTCAACGAGGATGCAGCCGCTCTCCTCGGCGCGCCGCACACTCTCGATGTTTTCGGAGTCCTTCGCGAGCCGCTCGCGGTACTGCTCGTACGCGGCGAGACTCGGGAAGTCGATGAGGGCCGTGGCGAGATTCGTCGGGCCCGCGAACAAGGTCGGCAACCAGTAGCCCACGAGACCGCCGCCGCAGCGCGGAATGATTGTACTGAGCGCGCGCGCGTAACGCTCGAAGTCCGACCGCTTGCGCGCGTCGATCGTGTAGCGAATGCTGAGGGTGATCATCGCAGTGTCTCCTCCCATCGCACGTTGAAGATCTTTCGGAGCTGCGCCCGGCCCCGCGGGGTCACCACCACCGCCCGCGTCCCCCGCAGGCGTCTGATCCAGCCCCGGTCGAAGGCCATATTCGCGAGCGCCGTGCCCACGGGGCCGGCGATGTGCGGTCGGCGTTCGGTCCAGTCCAGACACCGCCGCGCCGGCGCTTGCCCGCTCCGTGCGGGGGAATCGATCCCCAGCGCACGCAGGGTGCCGGTGCCAATCGGCGTGAGGCGATAGGCGCCGCCGTAGTCCTCCAGCCAGCCGGCGATGACCAGCGCGTCGGCGAGGGCCACCCCGAGCCGCCCGGCCAGGTGGCTGTAGCAGGTGCGCGCGTCCTTCAGACGCCGCGCAGCACCGTCCACGCCATCGCGCGCGACCGCTGACGGCAGCGGCGGGGCGACGACGGCCAGCGCCTCGACCGCGTGGCCCACGTCGGCGCTGGCCAGACGGTAGTAGCGCCAGCGCCCTTGTTGCTCGACGCTGAGGATGCGCCCGGCGATCAGTTTGGCGAGATGGTTGCTCGCCGTCTGGGCGGAGACGCCAGCCCGGGCGGCGAGCTCGCCCGCCGGCCTCGCCTCACCACCCGCCAGCGCCAGGCACATGGCCGCCCGTGAGGAGTCGGCCAGAAGACCCGCGATGAGCGCGATGTCGGGTTCGGTCATCGGTCGAAGCTTAGCGCGGTTCGAGGCGGCAGTGTTTCACGGCACATCGAATTCAAATGTTGGCGCCTCGTTGGTTCAGTGACGGCACCAACCCGCAACGAGACATCCGAGGTGATATGGCGGAGAATTGCGTCATCGAAAACACGCCGCCTGTCCCCGAACGGGTCGTCACGCCCACGTCGAGCGGCCGCCCCCTCCGGGTTCTACCGGTTCGCCGCCGCCTTCGCGCGACGCTCGATCTCCGCAGGGGAAACGTCCTCGATGTGGGTGGCGATCCACCAGGAGTTGCCGCAGGGGTCCTTGACCCCGGCGCTGCGGTCGCCGTAGAACTGGTCGGCTGGCTCCCGCAGCGAGGTGCCTCCCGCTTGCAATGCCCGCCGATAGGTGGAGTCGCAGTCTTCCACGTAGAGATGGATTCCGGCTGGCATCGGCTTCCACTCGCCGCCTGCCTCGCCCATCATGACGTGGGAGTCACCGATGCGGACCTCGGCGTGCCGGATGGTCCCATCGGGGTCTCTCATGACGAACTCCTCGGTCCCGGCGAAGGCTTTCTTCAGGAACTCGAGCAACGTGTCGGTCCCGGTGACGACGAGGTAGGGCGTGACAGTGTGGTAACCCTCGGGAATCGGTTTGATCCTGGCTGACATACATGGCCTCCTTGGCGCGAGCAATCAGGGCTGCGGCTCCGCCCACGGATCGTAGGTGCCGAAATTCCACAAACGCCCCTCGAGGTCGCGACACGAGAAGCCGCGCCCGCCGTAGTCCTCGTCCTGGATGTCGAGGACGATCTGGGCACCGGCGGCCTTCGCTCGCACGTAGACGACGTCGGCGTCGGTGACGATCACGTAGGCGCTCTGCGTCTCCGCGCCGCCGATCTCGTCCGGATGCTTGATGAAACGGCCGTACGGGGTATCGGTCACGGACCCGAGCATGATCATCCCGTTGCCGAAGCTGAGCTGGCCATGGGGCTCTCCTTTCCGCGGATGTTCGGCGCCTCCGCGAGGCAGGGCGCCACCGACATTGTCGTCAGGGCTACCGTCGGCGGATTGGACGAATTTGACCCCGCTCGCTAATCCGACAGGGGGACGTGATTCAGGTGCTCCCCGCGCCGGGCCAGGTAGGCCGAGGGGCTCAGGCCGGAGAACGCGCGAAAGTCGCGGATGAAGTGGGCCTGGTCGTAGTATCCGCACTCCAGGGCGAGGTCGGCCCACTCGACGCGAGGCGCCCGGTGGACGCGCTGCACCACGTGGCGGAAGCGCTGGAGACGCCAATAGACTTTGGGCGTCAGGCCCACCTGGTCGCGGAAGACCTCGATGAAGCGGCGGCGACTGAGACCGGTCTGTCGGGTTACCTCACCGACCGTCGGCGCGGCTGCCACGCGGTTGAACTCCCGCAGGGCGGCGGCCACAGCCGGATGCCGCGCCAACGGCCGGCTGATCTGCGCGCGAAGCGCCTGCTCGACGATGCCGAATCGGCTGGCGACGGTCGGCGCATCCAGCAGCCGCTCGCGCAGCCGGCGCCCGCGCGGTCCCCAGAGGACCTCCAGGGCCGCCTGCTCGTTCTGCAGCTCACCCGCCGGCAGGCCCAGAAACGGAAAGGCGCCTCCGGGCCTGAAGTTCACCCCCACGACCGCGCGTTGCTCATCGGTATCGATGACGGTGTACTGCGAGTAGGTGCCGACCATTACCGCGCCAGGGAAGCTCTCGCACTTCTGGAAATCTTGCGGGTCGTAGTCGCGGATGCGATCTTCCTGGAGATTGACGATCAGGGAGGCAGCACCGGTGGGCAGCAGCCGGTCGTAGCGGTGCGGCCCTGGATTGCCCTCCCAGTGCCAGATGGCGGCCACGAAATCGCCGAGCGGTGGCGGGGGCGTGTAGATCTGGAGGCACCTCGGGGTCGTGGCTGTCGCGACGGTCACCCACCGATTCTACGGCAGCCCTGCCCGCTGATCCATGACGCCGGGCGCGCCGCTCACGATAGAATCCCCGTACCCCATGCCCGGGACGGGCGTGGTCTTTCCGTCTAAACGGGAGTGTTCATGCAGGCTCGGGAGCAGACGGTTGCGGTCGGCGGGTTGGACGTACGCGTGTGGGTGGGCGGGCAAGGCCCGCCGCTGCTCGTCCTGCATGGGGCCGGCGGCCACCGAGGGTGGACGCGCTGGCTCGGGCAGGTGGCCGAGCGGTTCACGGTGTGGGCACCCACACATCCCGGGTTCGGGCGGTCGGGCGACGCGGAGTGGATGGAGAGCATCGATGACCTCGCCCGCTTCTATCTCTGGTTCATCGCGGCCGCCGGGCTCGGGCGCCCACACCTGCTCGGTCAGTCACTGGGCGGCTGGACCGCCGCCGAGATGGCGACGATGAGCCCCGGCTCGATCGAGCGTCTGGTGCTGGTGGCGCCGGTCGGTCTCAAGCCGGCTGCGGGCGAGATCCTCGACATCTTCTATCACTCACCGGCAGAGATGCGCACGCTGACCGTGCACGACCCGACCACGGTGCCCGAGTGGGACGAGCTGTTCGGGCGCCCCCCCACGCCGGCGGAGCTGGACATCGCCGAGCGCAACCGGGAGATGGCGGCGCGGCTCACCTGGAAGCCGTACATGCACAATCCCCGGCTTGCGCACTTCCTCGGGCGGGTGACCAACCCGACCCTGATCGTGTGGGGCCGCCAGGACCGCATCGTGCCGGTGGAGTGCGGGGAGCAGTATCGCCACCTCCTGCCGAACGCGACCCTCACCATCCTCGAGCGCTGTGGCCATATGCCGCCGATCGAACATCCCGAGGTCTTCGCCCGGCTCGTCCTCGACTTCCTGGGAGGCTCCGTCCATCGATGAAGCTCTACTACTTCAGCGAGATGCCGCACCACGAGTTCCCCGACGCCGAGGGTGAGAAGTACCCGTCTCTGCGCCTGGCCTTCCCCAATCGGTTCTTCAGCCCCGAGAAGGCAGCGGCGAACTACCAGCGCTACCTGACCGAGTACGAGCTAGCCGATCAGGTCGGCTTTCACGGGCTCATGATCAACGAGCACCACTCGACGCCGTCGTGCGTCAACGTCGGGGCCAACATGACGGCGGCCGTCCTCGCCCGCACCACCAAGCGGGCCAAGCTGCTCATTCTCGGCAACATCCTGCCCATCGAAGACAACCCGGTACGCATGGCCGAGGAGCTGGCCATGGCCGACCTCATATCGAACGGCCGCGTCCTCTCCGGCTTCGTGCGCGGGGTCGGGGTGGAGACGTGGTGGGCCAACGCCAATCCCGTCCACAACCGCGAGCGCTTCGAGGAATGCCACGACCTGATCTTGAAGTGCTGGACGACCCCCGGGCCGTTCCGCTGGGAGGGCCGCCACTACCATTTCCGTCATGTCAATCCCTGGTGCCTGCCGCTCCAGAAGCCCCATCCGCCGATCTGGATTCCCGGCACCGCGAGCCCGGAGACGGCGGTGTGGGCAGGCCGCCGCGGCTACACCTACGTGCCCTTCCTGGTGCCGTTCGACATCGCCCGCGAGCTGTTCGATTACTATCGTCAGGGCGCGGCCGAGGTCGGGCGAACGGTCACGCCTGAGAACCTCGGTTTCCTGATCTGTGCCGTCACCGCCGACAGCCGAGCCAAGGCGCTGGAGGCGGGCCGCCACTTCATCTGGCGCATGGGGCCGACCTTGCGGGCCCCCACCGAGTGGTTCTCGCCGGTCGGCATGCGCTCGCGGGCCGGCCAGCAGTTCGCGCTGAAGGCGCGGCCGCGATCGCTGGCCACGATGAGCTACGACGAACTCCGGGAGGGACACTTCATCATCGCCGGCACCCCCGACGAAGTCGCCGACCGCTTCGCCCTCGTCCAGCGCGAGCTGGGCATCGGACATCTGCTCCTGGAGGCCCAGGAGTCGCGGATGGATCATCCGACGACGATGCGCTCGATCGAACTGATGGGAGCCAAGGTCATCTCCACGACCGCATCGCTCTAGGAACACGCCGCGCGGCGGCAGAAGGAGGCAGGTGTGCAGATCGATCCGCAGACACTCGACTCGACGGCGGTCTACAAGCTGTTGATCAGCTCCGTCGTGCCGCGGCCCATCGCCTGGGTCTCGAGTCT
>Ga0187893_10004452_pt1 | contig 26644 bp, 16 predicted proteins | sample MA1701074metaG_FD_139574 | JGI IMG/M metagenome (GOLD analysis project Ga0187893, IMG submission 139574) | White microbial mat communities from a basaltic lava cave in the Kipuka Kanohina Cave System on the Island of Hawaii, USA - MA170107-4 metaG ... | reverse complement strand
CGACGTGAACAACCTCACGAACGTCGCCTGGGAAACTGCTGTCACCAATGAGCACATCGTCAAAATCAGCGACCTCGCTCCCGACACCAGGTATTACTACTCGATTGGCAGCGCGGCCTTCCGGCTGGTCGGCGGCACCAACGACGGGGAAAATTTCTGGTTCAAAACCTCGCCGCCCGTCGGCACGCGCCGGCCCTACCGGTTCTGGGCGCTGGGCGACGCCGGCACGGCTGGCAACGGCGCGCCGGATCGCCAGGCCAGCGTGCGCGACGCCTTCTACAACTACGCCACGACCAACGGCGGCCCGACCGATCTCGTGCTCATGCTCGGCGACAACGCTTATAACGTGGGCTCCGACGTCGAGCACCAGCGCGCCGTCTTCGACATGTATCCGGCGGTGCTGAAAAACAAATTCCTCTGGCCGACCCTCGGCAACCACGAGACGTCGCAATCCACCACGGCCACCGATTTCCCGTATCTGCACATCTTCTCCCTGCCCAAGGCCGGAGAGGCAGGTGGGGTGCCTTCCGGCACCGAACTCTATTACTCGTTCGATTATGGCAACGTCCATTTCGTGTGTCTGGACTCGATGACCAGCGGCTTGACCGGCACGACTCCGATGGCGCGCTGGCTGGAGAACGACCTCACCGAGACGGCGCAGGAATGGATCGTCGTTTTCTTCCATCACCCGCCCTACACCAAAGGCAGCCACAACTCCGACACCGAACAAGACCTCGTCGCCCTCCGCCAGAACCTCGTGCCCATTATGGAAGCCAACGGCGTGGACCTTGTCCTCTCCGGCCACAGCCACGTCTGGGAACGCTCCTATCTGCTCGACGGCCACTACGGCCTGTCCGACATGTTGACCGAATCGATGAAGATCAATAGCGGCGACGGACGCGAAGACGGCGACGGCGTCTATCGCAAGAACGACGAAGGCCGCGGCGTGGTTTATACCGTGGCCGGCAGCGCGGGCCAGGCGACGTTCTTGCAGGGCGACGCTCCGCACGAAGGCATGGCGTTCACCATTCTCCAACTCGGCTCGATGGTCATCGACGTGACTGGCAACCGGCTTGACGCCATTTTCCTTCGCGAAACCGGCGAGGTCCAGGACACCTTCACGCTAATCAAGCCGTCACCGTTCCCTGCTGCGCCGACGAGCCTCGTCGCTCTGCCCACGAGCACGAGCGAGATCAACCTCGCGTGGACCGACGCGGCCGATAACGAACTGGGCTACGTCATCGAACGCTCCACTGACGGCATCAACTTTACTCCGGTGCTTCACGTCGGAGCCAATACGACCGAGGCGAATGACAGCGGGCTGGTCGTGAACACCACTTACTACTACCGCGTGCGCGGCACAAACAACGTCGGCCCAGGCGAATACTCCAACGTGGCCAGCGCCAGCACCGTCCCCACAACCAGCCTGCCAGGCGCCCCGGTTGGCCTCGCCGCCAACGCTGACGACGGGCTGCAATTCTTCCGCAGCCAGATGGTGCTACGGTGGCAGGACCGTTCAACCAACGAAGCCGCTTTCCAGATCGAGCGTTCCACCGACGGCACCACTTTCGCGCGGGTCGCAACCGTGGCAGCCAACGTCGCCTCCTATGTGGACCGCAATCTTTCTTCCGCCACGTTCTACTACTATCGCGTGCGGGCCTTGAACGCCCTCGGTCAGTCGGCCCCGTCGCTTCTCGCCGGCGACGAGACGCATCCGCAAACGCAAATCGCCCGGGCCGGTGAGAATGTGGCCTTCCACGCGGGCGCCGAAGGCGCGGCGCCGGTCACCTACCAGTGGCGCTTCCTTGGCGTACCCATCCCTGGCGAAACGAACGAAACGCTCCTCGTGCAGAACGTCCAGGCCGGCGACGAAGGCGACTACAATGTCGTCATTCGCGACGCCAACGGACGCTCTGACAGCAACCCGGCGTTCCTCTTCGTTCTTTCGCCGCCACGCATCGTCTCCCAGCCTGCAAATCTCATCGCCATCGCGGGCACGTCCGCAAGCATGGAGGCCTCCGCCGACGGTACCCAGCCGCTGACGTATCAATGGCACAAGAACGGTTCGATTCTCTCCGGCGCCAGCAGTCCCATCCTGTCCTTCCCCAGCGTCCAACTGGGCGATGGCGCCGCGTATTTCCTGGTCGCGCGAAACGATTTCGGCGCCGCCACCAGCCAGGTAGCGCGGCTCGACGTCTTTGTGGCTCCCACGCTGGCACCCATCCCTGATCTGTTTGCTGAAGTGTTGCAGTTGCTAATCATCAGCAACGTCGTGACTGATGCGAACGTGCCTCCGCTCAAGCTGGTCTATTCGCTGGTCCCCGGCGCACCAACCAACGCAACCATCAATCCCACCAACGGCGTCTTCCGCTGGACACCCAATCGCTCCCAGGCGCCCAGCACCAACGTCATCACTGCGCGCGTCACCGATGAAACGCGTCCGCTGGTCAGCGGTTCTACGACATTCAATGTGTTCGTGAATGACTTTATTGAAGTCAGCGCCGGGGCGGTGGTCATGCAAGTGGGTGAGACCAACAGCGTGCCGCTCGATGTATTTTCCAGCGCGGAGCTGCTCGATTTGCAGTGCGTGCTTCAATTTCCAGGACAGCGCCTGGCGGATGTCTGGCTGGAGCCGCTCTTCCCGGAGATCGTCTCTGCCTCCATGCAAGCCGCCGACGCGAACACGGTCGCGCTCGCGTTTACTACCATGCCCGGCCAGACCTTGCAGGGCACGCAGCAACTGGCGCGGCTGCATTTCACCGCTGTCGCGGGGCAGAATTCCGGTTTTGCGTCGCTGGATCTGGATCCCATGAGCGCGGCCGTTGCGGCTGCGGGGATTGAACCGACGCTCCTAGTCAACGACGGGCGGGTCGTCATTGTAGGCGCACGGCCTCTCCTGGAAGCCCGTGTCCGGTCCGGCAACGCGCGTGAAGTCACTCTCTACGGCAAACGGGGTACAACCTACGTGATTGAATTCTCCACCAACCTCGTCAACGGCGGCACCTGGCGGCCCAGAGGCACGGTCTTTGGCTCGAGCATGACAAACCTTTCCCAGTCGTTACTCCTGAACCTGCCGGCTCCCCCGGTCTATTATCGGGCCAGACAGCAATAGCGGCCGGATTTCCGCTCTGATCGATTCGCGAGGGTAATTTGCAGGAACCCGGCCAATACCAATCAACGCCGTTGCATCGACTGAGTGATGAGGCTGCCCGGCGCGGGCCGGAGCCGACGAAAGACCACGAACAAGAGAAACAATGCCGCCGCCAACAGCAAGCTTCCAAACGCCAAAAAAAATCCGGCGCTAGCGCCCGGCGACACGGTGAAACCTGCCGCTTGGACTGGAGTTACCGTTTCAGGTTCAGGATGGAGTTCCCGCGCCGCCACTGTGACAGGCTCAGGCAAAATGGCTGCGAGCGCGGGATGTCGCGCGGGAGTTTCTATCACGGGCGGTGGAACGGCGATGTCCGCCAGCACGGGAGGAGCAGGAGGCGGGAGGGATAATTCGGAAGTGGGACTATTGGTCTGTACCGCGTCGGAGGCAACTGCAACAGTCGTTTTGTCAGGTTCCGCAGGACTGGGTTCAACGGCGGCGGGGACGCTGTTTGATGTGGTGACGATCTGAATGACGCGGGGCGCAATAACCTCGGATTTGATTACGGCGTTGGTTGAGGGTGGGACGACGATCGCAGCATTGGTCGTCGCCGAAGGAGCAGGTGCCTGCTTTTGAGGGTTCTGCGCGGCTGGCACAATCGGGGGTACCATCACGGAAACGGCGCTAAATTTGTTCGAGAGGATCACGCCTGCCGGGCGGTTCGGCGGCGGTACATTTTTGGCGACTGCAACCGTTGGCAGCGGACGTTCCGGGAGAATAATCGGTTCACCAGCCACGATCACGGACTGGCCGATGATCCGGGCGTCGCGCGCGACGAGCGTCGTCACGAATGGCCGTTTGGCTGAGTTGCGTTCCCGGTGTTTCTTTTTGTATTCGGCGTTAATCGCCTTGTCGAACGGCGTGCCGCGCATGGTGGAGCCGCCGTCAGAAACAACGAACACGTTGAGATTGCTCACGGCTTGAACGACCGTCATCAACAGGTTGATCATCCGTTTCACATCGTCCTTGTTCTCGTAATTCTGGTTGCTCAGGTGGGCAGCGGCCATGGTGGCAAGCTGGGTGGACCGGCGCGCGTCCCAGACCTGCATCGGGAATCTGCCGGCGTGGGTTTCCTTGTCGTACGTCCATACGCCGTAAGTGTCGCCCGTCTGCATCTGGCCGTACAAGCCGGTTCGGAGCAGGTCATAAAGGGTGGCTTCGTTTTCGTCTTTCAAAGCTTCCATGTCGGAAGACGTGTCCACGATGAACAGGAACCGCTGGCCGTCGCGGGCAGGCACGGGCGCGTTTGGAGCAGCGGACGCCCTGGGTACCACGGGGAGTAACAGGCACGAGAGGCAAACGGCGAACGAGACGTGTCGTTTCATAAGCTCAATGGGAGCGGTATTTGGCGCGTTCCTGTTGGTTGTAGCGGCGCACGGCACGCCCCATCTCATCCAGGGCGCTGACAACCGTGCGAATGAAGTTTTCGCAATTTGAAGTCATGCCGCCGAGGCTGCTGACCGTTGTCGCGTTCGGCAAAGTCGTCCGTCACCACCAATACTTCACCGTATTCTTTGAAACGGTGGGCCGCTCGTTCGATCATCTGGTCTGCGGTCTGTCCTGCCCGGCTGTAGAGGATTTCCACGTCGGATGTCGAAGGCGTCTCGTCGGCGTCACGCTTCGATCCGGCTCCGTCAAAAATAATGGTGATAGGCGTGCCGCAGGCGTCGCGATATTGGGTGAGCACGTTGATCAATTCCTCGCGAGCGGCGGACGAGTGGCGGGTTTTGCCGGGCGCCAGCGCCGGCCAACTGTGCAACAGGCTGTAACCGTCCACCAATATCCGCACCAAAGCCATATAGCCCGCAGTTTAGCCAGTTCCGGGCCAAAGCCGAAGAACGAATCGTCCGTAATTACCCGATTCAAGGCCGATGGCTGGCCCGATAAAACAAAACGAGACTGGCTTGCGCCAGCCTCGTTGTGATTGTTTCGATTGCCCGGTTTAGTCAGACGGACTTAGTAGTCCATGCCGCCGGGGCCGTGGCCCGCGGGTGCGGCGGGCTTTTCCTTCTCCGGCACCTCGGTGATGAGGCACTCGGTGGTCAGGAGCAGTCCTGCGATCGAAGCCGCATTTTGTAGGGCGGCGCGGGTGACCTTCTTCGGGTCCACGACACCGGCTTTGACGAGGTCTTCGTATTCGCCTGTGGCAACATTATAACCTTCATTGCCTTTGCGCTTCTTGACTTCCTGCACGACCAGCGAGCCTTCCACGCCGGCGTTCTGCGCGAGCCAGCGCAGCGGGAACTCAATTGCCTTTTTGATGATATCGACGCCGATCTTCTCGTCCTCATCCTTGAGGTTGAGAGCCTCGATGGCCGGCAGAGTGCGCAGCAACGCCACACCACCGCCAGGAACGATGCCTTCTTCGACCGCGGCGCGGGTCGCGTGCAGGGCGTCTTCGACGCGGGCTTTCTTCTCCTTCATCTCGGTCTCGGTCGCAGCGCCGACGTTGATGACGGCGACACCGCCGGCGAGCTTGGCCAGGCGTTCCTGGAGTTTCTCGCGGTCGTAGTCGGAGGTGGTCTCTTCAATCTGGCGGCGAATCTGGTTCACGCGGCCCTGGATCTCGGAGGACTTGCCGAACCCTTCGACGATGGTGGTGTTTTCCTTGTCCACCACGATGCTCTTGGCGCGGCCGAGGTCTTCGAGTTGCAGGTTCTCCAGCTTGATACCGAGGTCTTCGCTGATGAACTTGCCGCCCGTGAGGATGGCAATGTCTTCGCACATGGCTTTGCGGCGATCGCCGAAGCCCGGAGCCTTGACGGCACAGACGTTGATGGTGCCGCGGAGCTTGTTCACCACCAGGGTCGCGAGGGCTTCGCCTTCGACTTCCTCAGAGATGATGAGCAACGGCTTGCCAATCTTGGCGACCTTTTCGAGGATCGGGAGCAGGTCCTTCAAGCTGGTGATTTTCTTTTCGTAGATCAGGACATACGCATCCTCGACCTTGCATTCCATCGTCTCGGCGTTGGTGACGAAATAGGGCGAGAGATAACCCTTGTCGAACTGCATGCCTTCGACGACTTCGAGCGTGGTCTCGATGGACTTGGCTTCCTCGACGGTGATGGTGCCGTCCTTGCCGACTTTGTCCATCGCGTCCGCGATGATCTCGCCGATGGTGGTGTCCCAGTTGGCGGAAACGGTCGCAACCTGCTTGATCTCCTCCTTGTCCTTGACCTTCTTGGCGATCTTGGCGAGTTGCTCCGTGGAAGCATCAACGGCCTTCTGGATGCCGCGCTGGATGCCAATTGGGTTTGCTCCAGAGGTGACGTACTTCAGGCCTTCGCGATAGATGGCCTCGGCGAGCACCGTGGCGGTGGTGGTGCCGTCGCCCGCCGCGTCGCTGGTTTTGCTGGCCACTTCGCGGACCATCTGGGCGCCCATGTTTTCGTACGGGTCTTCCAGTTCAATCTCCTTCGCGACGGTGACGCCGTCCTTGGTCACGGTCGGCGAGCCGAATTTTTTGTCGAGGACGACGTTGCGGCCCTTCGGACCGAGGGTCGCCACGACGGCCTTGGAGAGTTTCTGCACGCCCTTGAGCAGGGACTGACGAGCTGCTTCGTCGAAGACGAGTTGTTTTGCTGCCATAATTCTAGTAGATGATGTTTAAGTTGATAGTTGAGTGAAACGACTTACTCGATGACGGCCAGGATGTCGTCGGTGTTGAGAATTTTGTATTCCTTGCCGTCGAGTTTGATCTCGGTGCCGCCGTATTTGCTGACGAGGACACGGTCGCCCTTCTTGACTTCAAAGGGAACCTTCTTGCCGTTGTCATCGATTTTGCCGGTGCCGAGAGCGACGACGACGGATTCCATCGGCTTCTCTTTGGCGGAATCGGGGATGATGATGCCGCCCTTTTTGGTTTCTTTCTCTTCGGCGGGTTCGACGAGAACACGGTCACCGAGAGGTTTGAGGTTGGTGCTTGCCATAGTTGCGTTTTGTTTTGTTTGTTGTTTTCGATTTCGATCGAATCAAGTCCCCCGCACCCGCGGTGGGAAAATTGGTTCTGCTTGGGCCGATGGAAGAGCGAGACGCAGTACCTAGCCCTTCTTCTCGTCCACGACTTCAGCGTCGATGATCGGGCCTTCGTCTTTCTTGCCCGCGTCCTCCGCCGCACCGCTTGAAGCGGAACTGGTCGAACCGCCCTGGCCTTTGGCCGCCTGGGCCTTCTCCGCGGCGGCCTTGTAGAGCACTTCGCTGACGGACTGCCAGACTTCATTCAGCTTCTCGACGGCAGACTTGATGGCTGCGGCATCGTTGCCCTTGAGAGCTTCTTTAACGGCGGCTACCGCCGACTCAATCTTCGATTTGTCGTCCGCCGAAAGCTTATCGCTGTTCTCGCGAAGCATCTTCTCGGTGCGATAAACCTGATTGTCCGCCTCGTTGCGTGCCTCGACGGCTTCGCGCTGCTTGCGGTCGTCCTCGGCGTGCGCCTCGGCGTCTTTACGCATCTTCTCGATTTCGTCCTTCGAGAGACCGCTGCTGGCAGTGATAGTGATCTTTTGCTCTTTCCCGGTGCCGAGATCCTTCGCGTTGACGTGCAGGATGCCGTTGGCGTCGATGTCGAAAGTCACTTCAATCTGCGGCACACCGCGTGGGGCAGGCGGGATGTCGTCGAGCTTGAACTTCCCGATGGTCTTGTTGTCGCGCGCAAACTGGCGCTCGCCCTGCAGCACATGGATTTCCACACCAGGCTGGTTGTCGCTTGCCGTGGAGAAGATTTCTGATTTGCGGGTCGGGATGGTCGTATTGCGCTCGATGAGCTTCGTGAATACTCCCCCGAGCGTTTCGATGCCCAACGAAAGCGGGGTGACATCGAGCAAGAGCACGTCCTTGACCTCGCCCTTGAGGACACCACCTTGAATGGCCGCGCCCACCGCCACGACCTCGTCCGGGTTCACGCCCTGATGCGGATCCTTGTTGACCAAAGACCGCGCGGTTTCGACGACACGTGGCATGCGGGTCATACCTCCCACGAGGACGAGTTCATCGATCTTGTCAGAGGTGAGTCCGGCGTCCTTGAGGCAGTTCTTCGTGGGCGTGATAGTGCGCTCGAAGAGAGGATCGCAAAGCTGTTCCATCTTCGCGCGCGTCAGTTTGGTGCTGATGTGCTTCGGCCCGCTGGCGTCCGCCGTAATGAACGGCAGGTTGATTTCGTATTGCTGCGAACTGGAGAGCGCGATCTTGGCCTTCTCGGCCTCTTCCTTGATGCGCTGCAGGGCGTCGGGCTGCTTGCGCAAATCCATGCCTTGTTCGCGCTTGAACTCATCGAGAATCCAATCCATGAGCGTGTTGTCCCAATCGTCACCGCCGAGATGGGTGTCGCCATTGGTGGCCTTGACCTCGAAAACACCGTCACCGATTTCGAGGACGGAAATGTCGAACGTGCCGCCACCGAGATCATATACCGCAATCTTCTCGTCCTTCTTTTTGTCGAGACCGTACGCCAGCGAGGCCGCCGTCGGTTCATTGATGATGCGGAGCACTTCGAGACCAGCGATGCGGCCGGCATCTTTCGTGGCCTGGCGCTGCGAGTCGTTAAAGTAAGCGGGAACCGTGATGACCGCCTGGGTGATCTTTTCGCCAAGGCGGACTTCGGCGTCGGTCTTGAGCTTGGCGAGAATCATCGCCGAGATTTCCGGCGGACTGAACGCCTTGGGCTTACCGTCCACTTCCACTTCCACGTGCGCATCACCGTTGGAGGCGCGCACAACTTTGTAGGGGACACGCTTAATCTCCTCCTGCACTTCATCGAATTTGCGGCCCATGAAGCGCTTGATGGAATACACCGTGTTCCGGGGATTGGTCACGGCCTGGCGCTTGGCCGCATCGCCGACCAATCGTTCTCCGCTTTTGGTGAAAGCTACGACCGATGGCGTGGTGCGTTTACCTTCGGAGTTCTCCAAGACCGCTGGTTCACCGCCCTCCATGACTCCCATGCAGGAGTTGGTCGTTCCTAAATCAATGCCGATTACCTTTGCCATAGAAAAAACAGTTAATTGAAAACGATTCAGCAGTGGCGGTGCCAGCGTGCCATTGAGCTTGCAATGGCCTGATTTGAAACAGTCTGTGAAAATCCGCCAGCCGTTTACCCAGAACTTGACGGTGTTCGTCCGGGCCACCGTGGCACACTCCAAGCATGTTCTGGCACACTTTGGAGGGCGCGCTACCGTGAATCTCCCGCGAATTCAAGGCGACCCCGAATCCCAACCGGAACCATTTGCGGGAGCACGCAGTTCATGAGAAGCCTCGATCTTCAACTTTGGGGCCATGAACCAGCGTTTGGAGCGCCGGCTTCCAGCACGGCGCGTAAGAGAAGGCAAGACTTCGAGCCGTGCTGGAAGCCGGCGCTCCGGATTCAATGGAAAGAGCAAGATGCCTCAATCCACAAACATCAATTCGTTGGCCAACAGCAGCACCTGAGCATATTTCTCCCACGCGGTCAGCGGGCGTTTCTCGACGGGCTTAGCCGGGCCGCTGAAGTCCGTGTTGGCGTTCCACTCGCGCGCTTTGCCCGTCGCTGACTTGCCGGGCCGGTCCGCCATTCTCACCACCGGCGACCAGTGAAACGAATCGAACTCAACCGTCTGGCGGCAGTCCGCCGTGAAATCGAGAAGGTCGCCGCGCCTTACTTCAATCCGCTCAAGATTCGCCGCGGCCTTGCTGTTCTTTGCAGACCACTCGCCCAAGAGACCAGTCCGGCTCGAGACAATACGGGCGCGAACGCCGTCACCCTTGTCACTTGGATGGTTCAGTTCACCCGTCACACTCACGACACCATCGCGCGGCGCGCGCCAACGGCGGATCGCCGCGTGGTTCTGGTCGTTGCCCACGTGTCCGCCGTCCGCATTGAGGATCACCCACCCTAATTTCGCGTCCGGAAGATTGGTCCCGCCTTGCCACGCATAGCCGGTCCAGTGCGGCAGTGGCGTGAATTGCTCCACCTGGCCACTCGCTTCGTCGAATTTGCCATAGCCGTAACTCCACACCGGCACCTCCGGTGGCGTGGTGGCGGCTTCCTGTTTGGCGAGGAACTGTTGGGCAAGTTTGACCTCATCCTTGTCCGCAGCGCGCTGGAAGGCGATTTGATAGAGCTGCTGGATCTTCGCCTCATCGCCGGGCTGCAAAACCATGTCCGGCCGTTCGAGTAAACTCTTTGTTTGTTGCACCACAAACGGACTGTTCATCAGGAAGAGCGCCTGTTGCGGCACCGTGGTGCTGAAGCGCTGAGGGCTGGTCGTGTCCGGGCTGGCGAAGTCGAACGTGCGGAAAATGCCTGGCAGGTTTTGGCGCTCGACGAAACCATAGACCGTGCGGCGCGTCGTAAAGGGTTCAGTGGTGATATCGACCGCCCGTCCGCCAGCGGTGAGATCGAGGCTGCCCGAAGCCGCCAGCAGCGTGTCGCGCATCGCCTCAAAGTCGAGCCGCTTGCGGTTCATCCGCCAGTACAGTTCGTTGGCCGGATCGATCTTCGCGCGTTTTGGATGGTCATCGCTGGTTTGCTGATAGGCGGCGGAAAGAAGGATAAGCCTGTGAAGATTCTTGATCGACCACCCGCCGGACATGAAACGCGCCGCAAGGTAGTCCAACAACTCCGGGTGCGTCGGCAGGTCGGTGCGCAATCCAAAGTCGCTGGGCGTCCGCACCAGGGGTGCGCCCATCAGGTGCATCCAGACACGATTCGCAAACACGCGCGCGGTCAGCGGGTTGTCCTTGCTCGCGATGGCCTCGGCCATTTCGAGGCGGCCGCTGCCCTTGGCAAACGGTTTACGGTTCGAGCCAGCCACGACTTCGAGAAACCGGCGCGGCACCTTGTCTCCGGGGCTGTTGGGGTTGCCACGTTTGAAGACGACCGGCTCGGTCGGCGAATTGTTGTCGAGCAGCGCCATGGCCCGCGGCGGAGCGCCGGGGTGCGTGGCATCGGTTTCATCCACCTTGCGCTTGAGGGCACGCAGCTTTTGTTGCGCAGGCGTGTCCATGAAGCGCTGCAAATCGCCGCTGTCGAGCGCCATGATAGGCGTGCCTGAGCCGTAGAGAACCTGGCGCAAGGCTTCGCGGTCCGGATTGGCCAGCGCTTGCGGGGCAGGGGAATTGGTCTGACAATTCCGCCATTCCTCGTCCACGCCGGCGAATAATTTGTTGAAGCGTTCGGCGGTCTCCTTGAGCGACGCTGGCGGGTTCTCCGCCGGAAATGCCGCCACGACCGCCGCGCTGATACGGTTGGTCGAATCTCCGCCACTGGCGAAGCTGGCGCAAACCTCCTTCGCCCGCGCGGTGAAATTGGTTTCGGGCAACGCGGCGAAGGCGAACCAGGCGTCAAAGACAGGATGCGGTTTCTCCCGCCAGTCTCTAATGGCGCGTTTGTACTGCCGCGAGAGCGATGGCTGCAACTTGCGTTCGCGCGCCAGCCCTTCTTTCTTGTCGTCGTCCGCCTTGTCGGCATCGTGGACCACGAGCAGGTAATCGCCAACCTGCCCGCGAATCCTGGCCAGGACTTCGCCCTCCTTGTCCTTGCGGAACGTTTCCCGTTCCTCCTCGCGCTTCTTTCTTTCAGCCAGGTATTCGGGATACTCCTTCGGCATGGAACTGGAACCGAGCAGCGGCTTTTCGTTCGGCTCGTGCGACGAGGCGAAGACTCCATAAAGCGAATAGTAGTCCTGCGTCGGCACCGGATCGAACTTGTGGTCGTGGCAGCGGGCGCAAGCAACGGTCAGGCCCATCATGCCGCGCGTGACCACGTCGATGCGGTCGTCGATGATGTCCGTTTGGTTGTTCAGGAAGCGTCGGCCGAGCGTGAGAAAGCCCAGGGCGGCCAGCGGACGCTTGTCGTCGCCCAGCGGAAGCAGGTCAGCCGCGATTTGCTGGATGAGAAACTGGTCGTAAGGCAAGTCCTCGTTGAAAGCGCGAATGACCCAGTCGCGATACGTGTAAGAATACGGGTAACGCCGTTCCTCCTCGAAGACGTACCCCTTGGTGTCCGCGTAACGCGCGATGTCGAGCCAGTAGCGTCCCCAACGCTCGCCATAACGCGGCGAGGCCAGCAGGCGATCCACCAGACGGGCGAAGGCATCGGGCGATTTATCGGCTTCGAACGCACGCGTCTCCTCGGCCCTGGGCGGCAGGCCGGTCAGGTCGTAGCTCACGCGGCGAATGAGTGTCCGCTTGTCGGCGCGCGGCGAAAGCGACAGCCCTTTGACTTCCAATTTCGGAAGCAGGAATTGATCGACCGGCGATTGCACGAGCTTCCGGTTTTTGACCGCTGGCAGCGCTGGTTCTCGCACCGGCTTGAACGCCCAGTGCTCCGCGTTTTGAGCTTTGAGCTTTGAGCTTTGAGCTTCGCCCGTCCGTGGGTCCGGCGCCCCCATCTTCACCCAGGCGGCCAGGTCTTCGATTTGTTGCTCGGAAAGCTTCTTCCCCTTTGGGGGCATCTGGAGGTTCTCGTCGTGGTAGCGAACGGCCTTGATGAGAAGGCTCCTTTCCGGGTCGCCGACCACGATGGCCGGGCCGCTGTCGCCGCCTTTGCGCAAGCCGTCGCGCGTGTCGAGCAGCAGGCCGCCCTTGACGCCCTTCTCCGCGCCGGGGCTGTGGCAACCGTAACAATGCTCTACTAGCACGGGCCGGATGTGCTTCTCAAAAAACTCGACGCCTGCACGGTCCGCCGACTCGGCGGCCAAACCCACAGCGGGCAGCCAACCAGGCGCGAGCCAAAGGATGACTCCCACCCATCGGCGATAGAACGCTCCCGCGTTTTTCCCGGGAGCGTTGGCAAGGGCGATGGCCATCCAAGCCCGCCAAGTGTATTGCTTTGCCACGACGGAAAAGGACGAACCTGACCCCTGGTTCCTTCAACGGATGTGCGGTTTACGCGCGCCACCTTAAACCCAAAACGCATCAAACGCCGGGGATTGGCGGAGCCAAAACCCGGCGTGAGCGAAGCTTATCCGCGACTACTGACCGCCTCAAGGCGCAACGAGCCGGTAAAACACCGCGGGCGAGAAAGGATCGTGCGGGTGGAGCACGATGTTTCGCCCGCCAGTGTAAGCGCCCGTTCCGAGCGGGAACCAGCCGGCTGTATCGTTCAGATCATTGTTGAACTCCAGCGTGAAGACTGCTTCTGGGGCAAGCCACGACAATTCCGCGTTGCCGAGGACTTGCACGGCGATGGCGAGGGAAGGCCGCGCCGCAATTGGGTTGGACATCGGACTGGTAACCGCCAGGCCCGCGTTGGCCGCACCGGCGTCCGTCGAATAGGTGGCTGCGACCGTAACATAGGTGGTAGCTGGCAGTCCCACTGAACTTAGATCAAAGGCGAATTGATCCGCCGCGGGATTTTGATCCCCTGGACCGTTGTCGGTGAACGTGCCCAGCCAGCGGGAAGGATGCGTCCGCGGGGCGGGCCAGACGCCGCTGGTGTTGGCCAGAGCGGCAGCATCGACCATATAGACGTCGATGAACGCGAACGGATACCGGGCAGCATTGGGAGTTGCAATCCTGCCTCGGAGAATTCCGTTGGCAAAACCGCTCAGCACGGGCGCCGGAGCCGTGCTGTCGGCAACCACGTCCTGATAATAGCTCTGGTAAGACGTGGCGGAATTCGCAAACGGGAGCGCGGGGAAGCTACAATTCCGGAAAACATTGCGGCGGAGAGCGATTTCGTTGATATCACCGGAACCACCCTGGCTCAAGTTAATGAAACGATCACCGGACATATTGACGATCAGGTTGGGTTCAAGATCGTCACTGACGCCGTCGCCATTCGAGCCGATTCGGACGCTCGATGCCGGGCGGCCGAAACGCAGGAAATCCGGCTGCTCGTATTGCGACACCGGCGACGCGGTCACGCCATCCACCCCCACGCCGAAATAATTGCCGGCCACCACCACATTGTCGGCCTGACGCCAGAATTCCATCGTCTCCGAGTAACTGACATTGGCGACGATGTTGCGCTCATCGGCATCCGCCACGCCGTTGCCATCAATGCCAATGACAACGTTGGTGCAATTGGCGTTCTCAAAAAACTCGACCGTGGCCGGGTCGGCATCCGGGTTTCCGGGATCCTGCACAGCGCCTATCTCGCGGGCCACGGCATTGACATCCACGAACGTATTGCCGCCGGGCAGAACGTTCACGTAGTTGCCGGACACTTTCACGTTGGGAGTTTGCAAATGACAGGCCAGCGACATGGCCGCATGGATATTGAATTCCGCGCGATCATCCACGCCATCCCCATTAGTGCCGATGACCAGTCCGGAGGCGTCCTCAGTCCCGTTGAGGAACGTCGCGACCGAAGCGCGTCCGCCGCGCAGTGACGTTCCGTCCGGACGCAAACCAAACCAGCAACCGCTGACATGGCCACCTGTGGCGCCCGTGGGTACGTTGACGAAAGCAACGCAATAGACATTTGGATCATCCGACTCGTCCCTGGCATAGCGCGACGCGAAGCTAATACCTTTGGCCTTGAAGTTCCTGGCTCCCACCACGGGCAGAATCGCGTCTTCCGTGTCGCCAAATCCGGGATAGAGCAAACGCGTGGAGCGGTGCAGCAGCAAGCCACCGCCGGGGTCTGGCGCAGTTTCGGTGGATGAGGAATCCAGGACAATTCTCAGCACGGCGTTGTTGCTCTCCAGGATGCCGCGTGTGTTCGGCGACGCGCCGGACTGAGTGTAACCATCAATCGTGAGATTGTGCGCGGTGATCGGCGGGTAGCCGCCCATCGGCGTCTGGATGACATGCGGCCCGGCGCCGGGAATGGCGAATCGGATATAGTCTCCGTCCTGCGCGCCAGTGAGGGCTTCGAGCAGAGAAGTCTCATTGGGACCGGGCGATTCATTGTTCACCGTATCGACCTGCCGGATGGCAATCCGGCCCGAGGTCATGTAATTCACTGCGTTCAGCAACAACCGGGCGCCGTCGGCAGTGAGGTCATAGATGCCCGAGCCTTCGGAATTGAGGCCGTTATGCTCACGTGAGCCTGTGAGCAAAACGAGTCGATGCCCGGCCAGCATGTCGTTAGGCCCTCCATTCGCCGTCGTGTTCATCGCCGCCCCGGCCAGCCATTCGCCGATGATCATGCCCCCCACCGTATTCGGATCACCGGGCGCGACGGTGGCAAGGGCAGTCCCATTGCCGGCGGTTGCACCGGTGACCACCGAAATGCCTCGCTGCGGAGTGTTGGTGTAGGAAACAATGTTCGCGTAGGTGTTGACCATCACTCCGCTGCTGTCGAATGAGACACCGGCAAAGATGGGATGACTGGGAACACGGGCCCTTAGTCGCACCGAACTGGCGGTGTCCGGAATCGTGTCGGTCGCCATGTAGCCCAACCGAACATTTCCTGACGCCGTTCCTCCCCGGATAACATAGCCGCCCAGGATGATCGTCGGAGCAGTAATGCTGTGCCAGAAAGCCGTCTCGGCGTCACTCTGGTAATGTCCGCTCGGCACGGACCGGCTGATGATGACCAGGTCGAACGCGTTGAGAACCGCCGCGATCAAAGTGGCATTGTCCAGGCTGACAATGCGGGTCACGGTGTGCCCATTATTGGTGAGCAACTGCGTATAACCGACATCAGGGGCATTGGTGAACCCGGCGGCAAGTGCGTTCGCCGACGGCACATTGTCCGCGGCATGGAAGCTGATCCAGGCGATGTTGGCAGCCTCCGACGAAGTGAGCGCAAGCCAGCCGCAAAGGAGGGATGAAACGAGGAATCTTTTCATAGAACGTCAGTAGTTGAACAGGGATTTGGAACGCTGCCGTTGTATCCTGTTTCCGGCTGAACAGTCAAGGCGCAAGTGCCGGTAAACGGAGGTTTGTCGAGTTCACCCGAAGAGAATCTTGACAATTATTTGCGGAAGGCTATAGGCCATTCCCCTAATAGCGGACGGGCAATGCGACACGGCAGGATGCTAACTTTGAACAACTAACCTTCGACGACTATGGGATGGGCTCCACCAACAGCGGCTTCCGACGGCTTCGTTTACAACGTCTATTTGCAGGACCAGGACAACAGTTGCGCCTGTGCGTCCGTCACCATGTTCGCGCGGTTGGTCCAGAACAAGACCCTCGATGAATCGACGGTGCGTGGATGGGTGCGCCAGGCCGAAGGAGGGGCCCACACCAACAAGGAAGGGGTGCGCAGTTTTCAGAACGTCGCGACCAGCCGCGACTTGTACGGGTCCGTATTCCAGAATCTCAAGGTCACGAGTTTTCCCGTCAAAGGAATGCACAACGTCGCCAAGTGGATCACGAAGATCAACCGCGCCCATCCAGCGGTGGTCAGCATCGGATGGCAGCGGTGGAATCCGGGCACCAACTCCTGGGAGAGGACGGGCGGACACGCCATCCTCGCGGTCAACGTTCACGCCAACAACGTGATTTTTTTGGATCCGGGGATTGGCATTGTCGAGATCCCGGCTGGCAAGCTGCCGGTCTATTCGGTGACCTACCCTGGCGCCGCGGCGTTGTCGCAGGGTTATATGGAAGAGATGCGGAAGACATAATTGGATTGCGCCCCCCTGACGGCCGAATCGCAATTTCGCGCGGCTGAACGAACCGTTGTTTTGACCCAGGGCGCGCTCTTCGCGGGTTTTCAGAGTAAGCAATTCTCGCCGTGCTGGAAGTAAAGTCGGGTTCCTCGGGCCTCCAAAGCAAAAGGCCATCGTTTCTCGCCGGCATCCCAAGCTTGCTCCGCTCCCGTGCGCGAGGGTAAAAGCTCTCAACCGCATGGCTGTCTTGAAAAAAATCCGCCCTCCCGGCGCATTGCCCATCGACTCGCCAGAGCGGCGCCGCCTGCCTCCTTTGCTGCGGCGCGCCTGGTATGGCCTGAACCAGGCTTTCCGTCGCCGCCTCGCGCACCTGGAGATCACGCCCGACCAGTTCACGGTCCTGCGCACCCTGTTGGAAGGCGACGCCATCGGGATGACCCAGCGCGAGTTGACCCACTCCATGACCAGCGATCCCAATACCGTGGCGTCTCTGTTGCAGCGCATGGAGGAAGCCGGGCTGGTCGTACGCAAACCACACGAGAAGGACAAGCGCGCTCACCGCATTCATCTGCAAGAAAGCGGCCGGAGGAAATATGAAGCCGCGCGGCTGATTGCCGTCGCCCTGCAGACGGAGGTCCTGTCGGTGCTGCCGGAAACGAAGCGCGAAGAGTTTCTGGGAAATCTGGCGCTCGTGGCCGATGCCTGCAAAACCGCAGCCGAACGATCCCCCCGTCGCGCCAGTTAGAGCGGTTCTCAAAAGTCCTGGCGTTGTCCAGGTCGAATTGGAGGGACGAGTTCCACGAGTCCCCATTCTTTTCCGTTTTGCTTTCCCAGGAGAATAGGAACTCGCGGAGCTCGTCCCTCCAATGGGCGTTGATTCGATTAGAGTCAGCTACTCACCCGGCAATCGTTCGCCTTTGCGCCAGCGCTTTGGGGGGAATGAATTCTCCGCGCCACAGGCCGCGCTTGTTCTCTCGCGCGATGATCTCCCAGGCGTCCATCGCCGAATGTGCTGAGACCATCCAGCCGTTGCGCACCATCTCCAACTGCAAATGCGTTTCCCCGACGTAGCCTTTGCCCCGAGGCGTCCGGCCCGGGACCACGTTTCCATCAATAAAGAGCGCGACCGGTTTGTCGCCGATCAGTTTTGCCAGAAACTCGGACGCCTCTTTGCCGCACGGGTAAAGCGTGTCTCCAATCAAGCCCTGCTGCTCAGGCTCCGGCGCGTCGGCGGCGAAACGCAGATTGGCTTCCGTGCCGTCTTCGAAACGCAGAGTGTAGGCGTTGACGACTTTCACTTTGCCCACAAGCCGCGTCCAGGTTCCGTTGCTGCTCGTCACTTTTTCCTTCGCGGTCTGTAGCGGCTTATCGGATTTGTTTGATGGTTTCTCCTGCGCGAGCGCAATCCCGCCCAAAGCGAGCGGCATCACGGCTGCGATGTAGATACAATGGATTCTCATGAGATGTCCTTGGGTAGTGAATGTAATTTCAGGATCAGAATCGTCATGCGTCGTGCGGCGTGAGAATCCGCTGTCTCTTGCCTACGGCAAATCCGATCAATCCGCCGCCGAGCGGTGCGAACAACATGCCGAGATAGACGATGGCCCGGCTTGGCTCCGGCCAGCCGCGTTGGCGCGCGACCTGGGCGTGCCGTTCGACAGTGCCCATCTTGGTGTAGTTAAGACAAAGGATGCCAAATAAGAGCACGAAGGCGCCCGCAATCCCCACCAGCTTTCGAGTGTTCATATTCGATTGATGAAATCACAAGGGATCAACAGAACCCGTCGCCATTCAAATGCTCTGACCATCGCCTTGTTCTGTTCACCGAACAAGGCTTGCGCTACTTCGTATTCTGCAGACCCGTTTGGTCAAGGTGATAGTGGCCTGCTCGCTTCCACTCGGAAGAAACGCTGCGGCGAGCCAGAGTCAATGACATTGCGAGTAGTGGTTGATCCAGTGTCAGGCACGATGAGCCCAAGACCGACCTCTCTCCACGCAAATCCTGAGTTCACTTCAGTCCGCATCAGGACGCGATACTGGCGCGTAGCCACGCTGGTCCACTCCATCTTGGCGGAGAAGCCGCCGGGCTCGGCGGAGTAATAGGTAATGCGCAGGTTACTGTTCGGGTCGCTCGGTTCGGTGTCGGCACGATATTCGTTGAGGTCCGGGAAGCCGTCGCCATCGAGGTCGCTCGTGCCGTTCGCCGCGGCGAGGTTGCCGAACTTCAGGCGTTCCCACGCGTCGGGAATGCCATCACCGTCACTGTCGGCGCCCATGCGGATGGTGTCCGTCTGCACGAAGGCGAACCGGTTGGTCAGCGAAATCCACCCGCAGTTGGCGCTCCAGATGAAACCGCTCATTCGGCCAGTGGCGAGGTCCACTCTCGGTCCGTCGAAGATGGCGCCGGTCTCATCGCGATTGGTGAAGGTCAGCCAGCCGATGTTGGCGCCGTAAGCGTAACCGCGCAGATTGCCGAGGCCGTCGTGATTCACGCCGAAGTCCGTGCCGGAATTGTTTTGGTAACGGATGCCATCGGCGGGCGCGCCATTGCCGAGGTGAATCCAGCCGGCATTGGCGGCGTAGATGAACCCGGAACAAATGACTTCACCGATGACCGCGCCATTGGCGTCGTCGCCGCGGACTTCCATCCAACCGAGATTGGCAGCGAAGCTGAAGCGGTTGAGCGGACTGATCGTAGTGGCTGCGCGCGAAAGGCCGGCGATGTTCATTAACAGCAGCAGGCTCGCGATGATTCTCATGGTATGGGAAATCCAGTGTGTTCAGCGCGAGATGTTGGCCGCGTAATGAGCGTCATTTCCCGTGTTCGTCAACGTGCCAGCCGTCGTGACGAGCGGGCCGTTGGAGTCCGTGGCGACAAGCGAAAAGTTTGCGTTCGTGTTGCCAGCAGCAAAATTGGCGATGGTCAGCCCTCCGGTAGAACCGCTGGTCACGAAGCCGAAGCCGGCATTGCCGACCGATTGGTTTTGAGAGAGGAGATTGCCTCGGGCGCCGCCATTCCCGGAGATGCGGAAACCGTCCGATCCGTTGCCCATCGCCATGCACTGCGTGAGCGTGTTGCCCCACAGTTGGCCGACGGCCGCGGAGCTGAATTCAAAACCGGCAGTTCCATTCAACGTGGCCGTGCATCCCACCAGACGGTTGCCCACCAGGCGGGCGGAAGACGCGGTCAGCCAAAAGCCGCCGCGCAGATTGTTGGCGCTGGTGCAATGTTCAATGAGGTTTCCGCTCGTCGCAAAGCCGCCGAACAGCCACACCCCGACACCGCTGTTTGACTGTGCGGTTCCGGGACTCGAAGAAGTCGTGCAATGCGAAATGATGTTGCCCGAGCAGACATCGTTGGAATTGTTTCCGGGCGCAAGGTAGATGCCCACCGAGTGGTTGCTGAACATCTGACAGCGGGTGATGATGTTCCCGATCACCGAGCCGGTGCCGGCGCCCGCGTCCAACGCGACTCCACTTCCTTGATTGCCGGAAGCGATGAGGTCTTCCACTCGGCAGACGCGCGGCTTGATCATCCGAACCCCGCTGCCGAAACCGGAAATCGTCCCGTTGCGAATCACCACACGTTCAATCGGACTGCCGTTGAGGTGTTCCGCGCGAATGCCGTCATTGGCGCCGCCGCCGAGCAGGCTGTAACCGTTGAGGTCGATAGTAACGCCGTTGGTGCGAATGAAAATGGCCGTTCCACCCAGTTGACGGTCACCGGTGAGATAATAGGAGCCAGGCTGCCTGATGGTGAACGATCCCACGTTTGTCCCGCCCGCGATGGGAATACGCGGTTCCACCTGGTCCAGGGTCTTGAACAGGGGGCCCGGCGCGCCCGGAGGGGCGAGCGGCCCTTGAGCCAGTAATTCGCATGGGGGCAGCAGACCGTACAGGAATGCGACCGCCGCCATGGTAACATGAGTTTTCATTGATGTGTCTCCGAGGTAACCGTCCCGTTTGATGATTGAATGAAAGCACCCCTTGTCACCCTCCGACTTCGGCGCGGGCTTCGGCTGCCAGCACAGTGCTGAGGTAACGCTCGCCGGTGGATGGCAGGATGGTAACGATCATCTTGCCCTTGTTCTCAGGTCGGGACGCCACTTGCAGCGCCGCCACCACGTTCGCGCCTGACGAGATACCCACCAACAAGCCTTCCTCCCTGGCGAGCCGGCGGGCCATGGCGAACGAATCGTCGTTCGTGACTTTGATGCACTCGGTGATTTGCGGACGGCCTTTCTCGTCGTTCAGATGAAGATTCTGTGGCACGAAGCCAGCACCAGTGCCCTGAATCTTATGGGGGCCGGGCTTCACCGGCTGGCCGGCGAGTGTCTGCGAAATGACCGGTGAATCTGCCGGCTCGACGGCGATGGCTTGGAAGGACGGACGGCGCGGCTTGATGACTTCGTAACAGCCAGTGATGGTGCCGCCCGTGCCCACCGCCGCCACCAGGATGTCCACCTGGCCGTTGGTGTCGTTCCAGATTTCTTCGGCCGTGGTCTGACGGTGGACTTCCGGGTTGGCAGGATTCTGAAATTGCTGCGGGATCCATGAGTTGGGCGTTTCCTTCGCCAGCAACTCGGCGCGAGCGATGGCGCCCTTCATTCCCTCGGTGCCTGGCGTGAGCACGAGCTTCGCGCCCAGCATGGCCAGCAAGGTGCGGCGTTCGAGCGACATGGTCTCCGGCATGGTGAGGATGAGTTTGTAGCCTTTGGCGGCGGCGACGAAGGCCAGCGCGATGCCGGTGTTGCCGCTGGTCGGCTCAATGATGACGGTGTCCTTCTTCAGAATGCCGCGCTTTTCGGCGTCTTCGATCATGGCCAGGCCGATGCGGTCCTTGACGCTCCCGAGCGGATTGAAGAATTCGCACTTGGCGAGGATGGTGGCGGGCGCGCCGTTGACGACGCGGTTGAGTCTGACGAGCGGCGTCCGCCCGATGGTGTCGATGATGGAGTTATAGATACGGTTCATAGATCGTTATCGCAGTTGAATTCACGTGCGGCCTGACCTGGCGCCCGGCAGGTCGATGCGAAGCCGTGCTTCTTTATGAAGCCTGGCCGCCCATTACTTCAGGAAAGATTCAGGGAGGTTGCGGGAAAAGGTTTCCGTGGGAGGAAACGGCGGAGCTTGCGCTCACCAGTCGAGATTCATCGCCGCCAACTCACGCCGCAGCGCGTGGAGATCCCAGACGTGCGCGACACGAGCCAGCGTGTGGCCGGCCAGGTAACGGCCATCGGCGCTGAAGACCAATGAATCCAGATTTTGCGGAAGCGGCGGGGTCAAGGTGGCCAGTTCGTCCCCCGTGCGGGTGTCGAGCAGGCGGATTTCCGAGCGCGTCGCGGCCACCGCGAGCCATTGTCCGTCCGCGCTGAACGTCACGGGCACGGGCACGCCACCGGACAATGCCAGCGGCCAGCGTCTCCGCACTCGCCAGGACTGCGTCTCCCACCAGGCGCACTCGCGCGTCGTCGAGGTTGCGAGCAAACCGCCATCAGGACTGAAAGCAATCTGCGCGGTATCGCCAGTGATAAGTTGGCGGATAAAACTCCCGTCGCGCGCGTCCCAGATAGTCACGTCTCGTGCCACTGCGGCCGCTGCCGCCACCCATCGGTTGCCTCGATCAAGGCAGGCGGCGCTTTGTGTGTGGCCCTTCGAGAACTCGATGACTCGACCCGGCTCGTGCATGTCGATCAGCACACTGCGGCGATGCCCGGCGGCAGCGAGCCAACGTCCATCCGGCGAAAAGGCGCCGCGCTGAAAATCGCTCCCTGGCACGGACATTATGACCTCTGGCGCTCCGACGCGCACACCGTCTGGCGCGGTATTGGTTTCCAACCGCCACCGTATTGCTTCGTCTGGAGTTACCGACACGACAAAGCCCCCGTCCGGATGAAACAACGCGGAGCGAACATCGCCCGCCTGGATCGCGGCGATCTCCTTGCGCTGCGCGAGGTCGAACAAGTGCCAGCCGCCGCGCTCGCCAAAGATCAGCCAGCGTTCGTCGCGGCTCATGTCAATTCCACGCAGATGCGGGTAGCGCGTGGTCACGCTGTTAAGGAAATGAAACACCCCACTGCGCGTGATCTTCCATCCGCCGAGGCCGCCTTCGTCATCACGGAAGGCAACGCGGTCTCCCAATCGGCTCACGTCAAAAACCGCGGCGTGCCGCATCCAGAACAACTGCTGGCCACTGGCCGGTTCCCAAAAGCGCGGCGTGCCGTCCCACGATTGCGAGCAGAGGAATTCCCCACGTGGATCGAACGCCAGGCTCCAGATGTATTGGGTGTGTCCGGACAGTGGCCGTCCTTCGCCAGTCTCCACATCCCAAAGCCGCAGATCGCCGTTGCTGTAGCCGGCGGCCAGCCAGCGGCCCGCCGGATGCCAGGCCAGCAGGGTGCCGTCGATGGAATGAACAAGCGTGCGCCTTCGCGTCCGCCGCCGCATGTCCCAAAGATGCACTTCATCCCCCGCCATCACCGCGAGGATTTCCCCGTCCGGTGCGAATTCCATCTGAAATGGAATCAACCCTGTCTCGAAGGACTCCGCCTTCGCCCCGGTGTCGAGGTCGTAAACATGGACTTGTCGATCCGCGCCCGCCACGGCCAGCAATTGCCCATCCGGCGAAAAGGCCAGCGGATGAGATGAGGCGTCTATGGCCGCGAAATTGGTGTGAGGAGCGGATTCTGGCTGGCGCAAATCCCAGACGAAGACCCGTCCTGTTCGATACGCCGCCGCCAGATAGCGGCCATGAGGACTGAAATGCCGTTGGATCGACTGGCGCATGGAAGGTGATTCCAATCGGTGCTCGACCGCTCCGGTTTCCGTCCGGTGCAACGTGATGCCTCGCTCGCTGAAAACAGCATAGTGCGCCAGGCCTGGCTCGATGAGCACCCGGTCCCGCGCCGTCTTCTTGTCGGAGCTGCGCCAGATCGCAGGAGGCCCCAGGTCCAGCAAGGCCAGCGCGGCGATGGCCTCATTGCGCAACTCCAACGAAGGCTCAAGCCGCGCGGCGGCCGCAATGGCTTCGAGGCTTTTCGCGCGCCGGCCCATGACACCGCTGAGGCGTTCCGCGCGGGCTTGCGCCAAATACGAAGCGCGCAATTTCTCCACTGCTTCATGCTCGGCGTTGTGGGCGCGCTCGCTTTCCCGTTTGAGCCGCACGGCAGCAGCGGTTGATCCCGCCGCCAGTAACAACAGCGAGACGCACGCGCAGGCCGCCGCCGGGTTGCGCCGCGTCCAGAGCCAGAGCCGTTCGGGTAGCGGCACCGGCCGGGCGAGAATGGGCCGGCCCGTCAGCCAGCGATCCAAATCGTCCGCCAAATCGCCGGCACTGGTGTAACGCCGGCGTTGCTCTTTCTGGAGGCACTTGAGACAAATGATTTCCAGATCACGGGGGATGGCGCGATTCAACGAACTGGGCGGGCGCGGATTTCGTTCCCGCACCTGTTGTAGAACATCCAACGGCGTTCGCCCGGTGAACGGCGGCTGGCCGGCGAGCATTTCGTAGAGGATGGCGCCGAGGCTGTAGATGTCCGCCGCGCCGGTGACTTGATCATTGAGACCGGCGGCCTGTTCCGGCGCCATGTAGGCCGGGGTACCGAGGACGGTCTGCGTATGCGTCAGATGACTCCCGCTCTCCAGCCGCTTGGCCAGGCCGAAGTCCGTCAAGTGCGGCTCGCTCTCGGGGTCGATGAGCACGTTGGTCGGCTTGAGATCGCGATGAACGATGCCGCGCTGATGGGCGAAGTGGACCGCACGGCTGATTTTTTGAAGTAAGAGGGCCGAGGTGCGAAGGGCGAGCCGACTGACGTGTTCGTCCTTTGCACTTCTCACTTCGCACCTGGCCGCCAGGCTCCCGCCTTCCACCAGCTTCATGCTGAAGAACTGCTGGCCCTGGCGCTCGCCGATTTCGTAGATGGGCACGATGTTGGGATGCGTCAGCGCGGCGGCGGCCTCGGCCTCGACGCGGAAACGTTGCACCTGGGCGTCACTGGCCCAGCGTCCGGCCAGAATGATCTTCAGGGCGACAATCCGGTTCAGGCTCTTTTGCCGGGCGCGGTAAACGATGCCCATGCCGCCGCGGCCAATTTCTTCCAACAATTCGTAGTCGCCGAATGAGCAGAGCGGCGTGGCGTCGTCAGCGAACAGGCGGGATTGAGTGGAGGGCCTCGGCTCAGACTCGTCCCCCGCAAAGCCCTCAATACCGTGCGCCAGCAGGCAGCGCGGGCAATGTCCCGGCTCCGCGCGGTCAGCGGGCAGCGGAGCGCCGCATTGCGGGCAATTTTTTGTGTCGCTCATCCGGAGACTAACGGGATTAAGAGAACGATTAAGATTAGGATTAAGAGAGGACCTCCGGCGGTTTTGGCTCTTAATCCTAATCTTAATCTTGTTCTCACTCTTACCGCCCGCGGCTTTTTCATCGACGGATACTTCAGCAAAACCACGCCGAAGTTGCGCCTGACGGACTCGCGCAAAGCCATGCTCAACCGCTCAACACCACCAGGAGATGCTGGAGCTCATCGTCGATCTCAGACGGATTGGCCACCGTGTTCGCCACCTCCGAGCGAAGACGTTCGCGATAGCGCTTGCGCAGCCGGTGGACTGCGGATTTCACCGCGCTCTCGCTGACATGGAAGCGCTGGCCAATGGCCGCCTGCGAGGCTTCGCTCTTTTCGTCGTAGAGGAACACCTTAAGCGCGTCGAACCATTCGGCTTTGCCATCCGCCGCATATTCGCGGCGCAAGCCTTCCATCACTTCGTCGAGCAGCGCGAGCGCCCAGCGCTGTTCGTAAATCCTGTCTGCGGTCAGACCTTCCGCCGGTTCGAAGCGATAGCGGCCTTCTGCATTCAGGTCGTCCAGGGAAATCGACGCCTGCCCCCCGCCCCGCTTCTGCGCCTGGCGGCGTTCCCGTTCGTTGATCAAAAACCGCTTCAAGGCCACGAGAAGGAACGACCGAAAACGGCCTTTCTCCTCCGCCGCCGCGGCGATGAAGTTTTTTTCCAACAGCCGCGCGAAGAACTCCTGCGTGAGATCCTGCGCCTCCTCCGCGTCAATGCCCTGCCGCCGGATGAAGGCGTAAAGCGGATACCAATAAGTCCGGCACAGTTGGGCGAGGGCCTCGGCGGCGCGCGGCGACGACGCGTCCGCCGCCGCCACCACCTGGCTCCAGTGAGTCGAAGTGAAGACCGGGTCTTTCCTGATGGCGTGTTCGTTGGACATCGGGCAGGCACCCACAAACCAGTCGAGGAAACTTACATCCGATTGCCCGGAACGTGCGACGAAATTCCCGCGATGCCGGAGCGGGGACGGACCCCGTCCACAGCGGCCAGCTCGAGCTAAAGGTAACGGAAAATCCGTTGCTCGGTGTCGCCGCGAATCGCTGCGACCGGAGACCGGTCGCGCTCCGCCCGTTGCGCATCGTCACGACTACCGCGCTTTCACTCGCAGACCGAATTTCTCCGGCGCGCTGGCGAAGGAGACGATTCCCTTCTCCGCAGTAGCACCGAGATATGGATCGTTGCTAATCAGAATGTGTCCGTCGATGTCGAGATGGTCGGTCAACTCGGCCAGGTGCGCGGCGGCGGTAATCAGCACACTCGACTCGATCATGCAACCGATCATCGTTTTAAGGCCGGCCTTGCGGGCGGCTCGCAGCGCTTCGTAGGCGCCGCTGATGCCGCCGGTTTTGACCAGCTTAACATTCACGCCATGGAAACACTCCGCGGCCAGCTCGAGGTCGGCGGCATGATGATACGATTCGTCGCCGAAGATCAGCATGGGCGAGCGTTCCTTCAGCCAGGCCATGTCCCGCCGACTGGAGGAGGCGGGCATGGGCTGTTCGATGAACTGAATGTTGCCGTGGTGGTGCAGCCACTCGATGTTCCGCAGCGCCTCTTCCTCCGTCTTCCAGGCCTCGTCGTCGTCCACGCGCACGGGCTTGTCCGGCGCGGCTTCGCGCAACGCTTTGCAGTTCGGCTGATCGTCGGGGCTGCCTACCTTGAGCTT